>ENA-OQDE01000068-OQDE01000068.1-human-gut-metagenome-genome-assembly--contig:-NODE-68-length-60687-cov-8.526486_pt1 | contig 60687 bp, 65 predicted proteins | sample MGYA00242768_ERZ504595 | MGnify/ENA primary metagenome ERZ504595 (study PRJEB26092, sample SAMD00036307) | human gut metagenome | host: Homo sapiens | study: EMG produced TPA metagenomics assembly of...
GAAACCCGGTGGTCTGCTGATTTATAGTACCTGCACTTATAATAGGGAAGAGGATGAGGAAAATGTGGCTTGGATTGCTGATGAATTGGGTGCGGAGATACTGAAAGTGCCAGTGGCGTCGGAATGGGGGATAATAGGAAATTTGGCGGGACAGGATTTTCCTGTTTATCGTTTTTTGCCTCATAGAGTGAAAGGAGAAGGATTTTTCTTGGCTGTATTGAGGAAGAGTGCTGCCATTTCTCATGTTGTTCCTTGTATTCGTTGTCAGGATGACAAAGAGAAAATAACAAAAAAGAAGAGAAAAGGAGAAAAGGGGAGCTTGTCTCAGGTTGTTCCTTTTCCCAAAGAAGTAAAAAGTTGGTTAAAGCAGGCGGAGGATTTCCGATTTGAGGTAAGAGGCACGAAGGTGATAGCCTTCCCCAATGTCCATCTTTCAGAATATGATCTGTTCCGTCAGAAATTAAAAGTTGTTCATGCGGGTGTTACTATAGGTGAGTTGAAAGGAAAAGACGTTATACCGGATCATTCGTTGGCAATGAGCACATTGCTGAATCATGATGGTTTCTCTCGTTTTGAATTGACCTATGAACAGGCTATTGCTTATTTGCGTAAAGAAGCGATCACATTGGATGCTTCTGTTCCGCGTGGTTATATACTTTTGACTTATAAAAACATTCCATTAGGATTTGCCAAGAACATTGGCAATCGGGCTAATAACCTCTATCCGCAGGAATGGCGTATCCGAAGCGGTTATTTACCCGAAGAACTTTCTTTTGTATGCTAAAAGGAGCCATAGATTTGTTCGGGAAGATTGTGCATATTGTTTTTCATAGACTGGCGCAATGCTTCTCCGGGTACAGACTTGTTTGTATTCTATAATATACAAATTTGTTTGGCTTCGTACAAGGAAAATGTGATTATCAGAAAGGCTTCCTGTAGGTACACCCGTTTTTCCATTCTGAGCAGCCATACGCGGTTTTTCCTTTTATAATCGTTCCTTTGCCACATAGCGGGCAGGATTTTCCCACCAATTCGTTATCGGATGGGATAGTGGGAGCGGGCGTGGCTGAAGAAGCGTTTTTTCGTGAGGTCCCTGCCTTTTTTTTCGGCTGTTTGACCGTAGCGGTTGTTGCAGTTTTCGTTGCTGTTTCCTCTATTGTGGTGACGCGGCGGTTTGTATTATCACTTAAAACGCTGTGTACTATTTCACTTACCATTTGCTTTAATTCATTTAGAAAAGTCGTTGCATCATAGCTTTTCTTTTCTATTTCACGTAGTTTCTTTTCCCATATTCCCGTTAATTCGGCGGATTTCAACAGTTCTTCGCGAATTAGTCCCACCAGTTCTATTCCGGTAGGGGTTGCGATCAGATTTTTACGTTCTTTACGGATATAATGGCGTTTAAATAGGGTTTCAATAATGGCTGCACGTGTAGACGGACGTCCTATTCCATTTTCTTTTAATGCATCGCGTAGCTCGTCATTATCTACCAGCTTACCGGCAGTTTCCATAGCGCGTAGTAAAGTTGCTTCTGTATATGGCCGTGGGGGTTGTGTCCATTTCTCGTCCAGTTTGGGCAGATGCGGCCCGCTTTCTCCTTTCACAAAAGCGGGCAAGGAGTGTTCTTCGTCATTTTCACGGGCTTCTGCATCGGGATCGGTCATACCTTCTGGCAGATTGGTTTGTGGTTTGGCAAAGATAACGCGCCATCCGGGATCTAGAATCTGTTTTCCTGTGGCTTTGAATTCTATACTGTCAGCTTCGCCTATTACGGTAGTAGTGGCAAACTTGCAGTCGGGATAGAATACGGCAATAAAGCGGCGTGCTACCAAATCAAATACCCGTTTCTCCATTTCTGTCAGATTTACAGGAGGTTGTCCCGTAGGAATAATGCATGGTGATCCGTTACTTTTGAATTGTCAAATACTTTTTTGGACTTGATGAGCTTTTGTCCTGCCAACGGAGCGGTAAATACTGTATATGGAGTTAGTCCCGCCAAGATATTGGAACATTTGGGATAGATGTCATCGCTTAAGAAAGTAGTATCTACACGAGGATAAGTAGTCACTTTCTTTTCATACAATGACTGGATAAGTTTTAGAGTTTCGTCAGCTGAATAAGCAAATTTTTTGTTACATTCCACCTGTAGGGAAGTCAGGTCAAAAAGACGGGGAGGTGCTTCTGTGCCTTGTTTTTTTGCTACTTCTGTCACGGTAAAAGGAACATTTTTGATACGTTCCATAAGTGCCTGTCCGGTAGCAAGATCGGTGATGGGAGGAATTCCCCTGTTCCCTTCAGCCTTTTTGGCTTTCTTGGGGTTCTCTTTAGCATCGCTTTCTTCCTGAGCCAGTTCCTCATGCTTTTGCGGATGATGGCAGAGAATGTGGTTTCCCGGTATAAAGTAGCCAGTACCCAATATTGTTGAGGAGTGAAGTTCTCTATTTCTTGCTGACGCTTTACTATCAGTGCCAAAGTCGGGGTCTGCACCCGTCCTATCGATAGAATTTGTCTGTTTTGTCCGTACTTTAAGGTATAGAGCCGGGTGGCGTTCATGCCCAATACCCAATCACCGATAGCACGGCTTAATCCGGCTTCGTATAAAGGTTGGAATTCTTTTTGATCTTTTAGTTTGCTGAATCCTTCGCGTATGGCTTCTTCAGTCAAGGATGAAATCCATAGACGTTTCACCGGGCAGTGTGCTCCTGCTTTCTGCATGACCCATCGTTGAATAAGTTCTCCTTCCTGGCCGGCATCACCGCAATTTATAATTTCATCGGCATTTTGCATCAGTCCTTCTATAATACGAAATTGTTTTTCAATGCCCGGATCGCTGATTAGCTTAATGCCGAAACGAGGTGGAATCATAGGAAGGCTGGACAGACTCCATGCTTTCCATGAGGGAGTGTATTCATGAGGCTCCTTCAAAGTACAGAGGTGTCCGAATGTCCAGGTAACCTGATATCCGTTTCCTTCTATATATCCGTCTTTTTTGGTTTTTGCTCCCAGTACATCCGCTATGTCACGGGCTACGGAAGGTTTTTCGGCAATACAAACTATCATATTTTTTTTCGTTTCTGTTCAAATAGGATTGCAAAGGTAATAAAAACCTCGGAAGAGATTTTGTTTTGTCTTTATTAGTTCTTCTTTTATAAGAATTTAAAAGTAGGTATCGGGGGCTTTAAGGTCATTTCAGTGCAAATGGGCTGTTAGGTATGGTTTTTCTGTTATTTGCTGTTTGACGAATGTCTTTTGAACTTTTCTCTATGATTTCAGTTTCTTTTCAGAATCCTATAAGAATTTTGCATCAAAAAGAAACTATAAAACAATGTAATTATGAAAAAGAATTGGATGTTATTTTTATTTTTCGCAGCTTTTGCTGCACTAACTTTTAGTGGTTGTAGTGATGATGACAATAGTGATGTTCCTGAAAACACACATTTGGTTTCAAAAGAAGTACAGGCTGCATTTAATGCAAAATATCCGCAAGCCAAAGACGTGGAATGGGAGCTGAAAGGTGATTATGCTGTAGCAGATTTTTATTGGGATGGTGGAGAGCATTCTGCATGGTTCAATCCGTTATCGGCTGCCTGGTATATGACAGAAACAGATGTTCGTTATGAAAATCTTCCCGAACCTGTACTTGCTGCCCATAAAGCAGGCAAATATGCTGACTGGCGGGTGGATGATGTGGATAAGTTGACTCGTGAGGGAATGGAAACTCTTTATGTCATTGAGGTGGAGAAAGGAGAATCCGAGCTGGATTTGTTTTATTCGTCTACAGGCATATTGGTAAAAACTGTTGTAGATACCGGACACGAAGAAGATTATGATGATTATTTGCCGCAGCCTGATGCAAACGGCATTATAGCTATTGTCAAGCAGAAATATCCCAATGCGACAATTGTAGAAATAGAACGTGAAAAAGGTTTGCAGGAAGTTACTATTTTAGATGAAAACAGAGAGAAAGAGGTTTATTTCAATGAGCGGAACGAATGGATGGGAACAAGCTGGGATGTACAGGTGGCAAATTTACCGGAAGCGGTAAAAAATCGGTTATGGAAAAATATTCAGATTATGTGATAGATGATGCTGATTATGTGGTGACACCTGATAATGAATGGTATATACTTGATTTGGAAAACAAACAGATCGATAAAGAGCTTAAAGTAAAGGTAGATAAGGACGGCGTTTGGTTGTAATTTTATTATCCCCTAGGCTATGCTAGGTAAACAGGCGGATGTTTCATAGGGCCGGACAGCTTTGGGGTTTTTAAACATTATGATTTTTGTGGCAGGCAGTTGAAGTGTGAATTTGTATTTCTGTTATACATTTTTTGTGATTTTGATGAGAGAGTAAAAGATGAATGTGGAAAAATAGATTTGTATGATATACGATATTCAGTTACATTTGCATTTAGAATAAAAAATAGCATGATGGAAACAGGATTAACTTATACTTCGACTGTTGTCGTTTCAAAAGAAAATGTAGCTGCCACCATGGGTAGCGGCGATTTGAATGTGTTTGCCACTCCCGCTATGGTGGCGTTGATGGAGAATGCTGCCATGAGTGCCGTGGCAGATGAGTTGCCTGAAGGTTCCACTACAGTAGGGGCCATGATGAACACTACTCATATCAAGCCCTCGGCTGTGGGAGACACGGTTTCGGCTACTGCCGTATTAAAAGAGGTGGAAGGCAGAAAACTTACTTTTGAAGTGCGGGCGCAAGATAGCAAGGGCGTGATTGGAGAAGGTACACATGTACGTTATATTGTGGACAAAGAGAAGTTTATGAGTAAATTGTCTTAATAATTATTTGAAATTATGCCACAACTGAGAGCTTCCCTTCTTTTGTGATTCTGAATATTATTTGTTCCGATAACGGGAAATCAAGTAGAGGAATGAAGAACGTGCTTTAATAAAAAATATTTAAGGAGAGCAAATGAATGACAATCTGAAAAAGAGTGTCATGGAGTTCTGCCCTCCTTCTTTTATTCTTGCAGCGCCAAGATATATTCGTATAACTTCTTATAAAACGGATGTTTCGTCAGCGTAGAGGCATCTCCTAATATAATAAGTTTCATGCGTGCACGTGTAATTGCTACATTCATTCGTCGCAAGTCATTTAGAAAACCAATCTGTCCCTCTTCATTTGCACGTACTAAACTGATGAGGATAACGTCTCGTTCCTGTCCCTGAAAACCATCTACCGTATTGATGGTGATAAGGTGTCGGTAAGGCTTGAAGAAAGTATCTCGTTTTATCAGTTGACGGAGATATTGTACTTGTGCTTTATAAGGAGAAATCAGTCCCACATCAATCCGTTCTTCCAGAAAACGGTCTTTACCTATTTTATTGATATAGTTGGTAAGTTGGGAAATGGAGAGTGCCGCCTCCTCTTTATTGATACGGCCGAAGCTTTCACCCACAAACTCTTCGTTGCATTCCATTCCTTCCGTATTTATCCATTCTATCGGTGTGTCATAGTCCAATATACTCCGATATTTTACTTCGGGAGCTGATTTCAGTTCACCCTGATAGAACCATTCTGAAGAGAAACGCATAATTTCATCATTCATTCTATATTGTACCTTTAACAAGGATACAGTGTCGGGTTTGTTGTCTGCAATCTCCTGCATCAGTGTCCGGTCTAATCCTCCACGAGCTGCTTCCATGCATTTAATGGTAGGAGGAAGCTGGCAATAATCACCGGCCAGAATGACACGGTCTGCTTTGCGGATGGCAATCCAGCAGGCAGGCTCTAGAGCTTGTGCGGCTTCGTCTATGAATAAGGTACTGAATTTGCGTCCTGTCAATATTCTGTTGGCGGAACTTACCAGTGTGCAGGCTATCACACGTGCTTCGCCGAACAATGCTTCGTTGATGCGAATTTCCAGTTCGGTGGCACGGTCTTTCAGTGAGTTTATTTTCTGTCGGATATTCTCACGCTCCGCTCCTTTGCGCGAACGTCCGTAGAGCTCGCGTATTGCTTTTCGGATACTCCATAATTGCGGATAATCGGGATGGCTTTCAAAACGGCGTTCATAGGTAAAAGCAAGCATTTTGTCATTGACGCGGGTGGGATTACCAATACGGAGAACGGGAACACCCCGGTCCACCAGTTTCTCGCTAATCCAATCGACAGCCATATTGCTCTGTGCACACACCATGACTTGATTTTCCCGGTGAAGGGTCTCGTAAATGGCTTCTACCAATGTGGTAGTTTTACCGGTTCCGGGCGGACCGTGGACTATAGCAACATCTTTGGCATGCATCACTTTATTTACTGCTTCCTCCTGCGTATTGTTTAACCAGGGGAAACGGGTGAAGCCGAAACTGAAAGTTTCCGCCTTTTGGTTGCCATGAAAAATCTCACGTAACTCTGCCAGACGATTCCCTTTTGCCTTGAGGACTTGTCCCAACGCTTCGAACATCAACCGGTAACTGGTTTCATCAAAATAAAGCTGTACTCCCAATTGTCGCTCGGTTGCCTGTATGCTGAGCAATGCATCTGCCGAGGGGAGAACGATTACCATTCGGTCTTCGTCCACGTAGTTGACAGTTGCCGTAAAATTGAAATAATGTAATTGGCCTGATGCATTTTGCGTAAAAAAGCATACCGGACGGCCGAATTCAAATACATGTTCTATGTCTTTGTCTTCTTGCCTTTCAACTTCTACAACCAATTGATTCAATGAGTTATAATAGCTTCTGCCTGCCGATATAGGATACCAGCACATACCCCGTTTCACTTTGCGCCCGATGCCCATAGCTTCAGTCTGTTGCCTGAAAGTCTCTTTTTCGTAATCATATTCTAATTTTAGTAACAACTCTTTGCGTTGTAGTTTGTTAATTATATTAGAAAGGGGTATATGTTGGTTCATAATGATGCTTTTTTCTATAAGAATTGCAAAGATAATAATAATCCTTTAGGTAGGACTTTATGTTTTATTTTGTTAAACGTATTATAGATTACACAAGAATTCAAATATTATTCCTATATTGCCAAAAATAAAATAGATTTAAAACTGTAATAATTATAAATGGTAAAAGGTATGGTATATGACTTGGACATGTTAAAGGCCTTTTATGCTTCTTTCGAAAAGAAGATAGGTCGGGTAAGAGCCGTGTTGCAGCGTCCGCTGACATTGGCTGAGAAAATTCTGTATACACATCTTTATGATGATGCTCAACTGAAGAATTATGAACGTGGCGAGGACTATGTGAATTTCCGTCCCGACCGCGTGGCTATGCAAGACGCGACGGCGCAAATGGCATTGTTGCAATTTATCAATGCAGGAAAGGATTCCGCTGCCGTACCTTCTACTGTGCATTGTGACCATTTGATTCAGGCATATAAAGGAGCGGGCCCGGATATTGCAACGGCTACGGAAACCAACCGTGAGGTATACGATTTCTTACGAGATGTTTCTTCGCGTTTCGGTATCGGGTTTTGGAAACCGGGAGCAGGAATCATTCATCAGGTGGTACTCGAAAACTATGCTTTTCCCGGGGGAATGATGGTGGGGACGGATTCTCATACCCCCAATGCCGGAGGATTGGGAATGGTGGCAATCGGAGTCGGTGGTGCCGATGCTGTGGATGTAATGACCGGTATGGAATGGGAGTTAAAGATGCCGAAACTGATTGGAGTTCATTTGACCGGAAGCTTGAATGGATGGGCTTCGCCAAAGGATGTGATTCTGAAATTGGCCGGTATTCTGACCGTGAAAGGTGGAACGAATGCATTATAGAATATTTTGGAGAAGGGACAGCTTCACTTTCGGCAACCGGTAAGGCTACTATCTGCAATATGGGTGCAGAGGTGGGGGCTACTACATCCTTGTTCCCCTATGACGATCGGATGGCTGTGTATCTGAAAGCTACCGGAAGAGAGTCTGTAGCAGAGATGGCCGGAAAAGTGGCAAATGATTTACGTGCCGATGCTGAGGTTGTTGCCAATCCTTCTGCTTTTTACGACCGTGTGATTGAAATTAATTTGTCCGAGTTGGAACCTTATATCAACGGGCCGTTTACACCGGATGCCGCAACACCTATTTCAGAGTTTGCCGAAAAGGTATTGGTTAATGGTTATCCGCGTAAGATGGAAGTCGGGCTGATAGGTTCATGTACCAATTCCTCTTATCAGGATTTAAGTCGGGCTGCTTCCATTGCCCGTCAGGTAGCTGAAAAACATTTGGCTGTGGCTGCTCCTTTGATTGTCAATCCAGGTTCTGAACAGATTCGAGCTACCGCCGAGCGTGACGGGATGATTGATGCTTTCCAAAAGATTGGGGCTACTATTATGGCGAATGCTTGCGGTCCGTGCATCGGACAGTGGAAACGCCATACCGATGATCCTGTCCGCAAGAACTCGATTGTCACTTCTTTCAACCGTAATTTTGCCAAACGTGCCGATGGTAATCCGAATACACATGCATTTGTGGCTTCTCCTGAATTGGTATTGGCTCTGACTATTGCCGGTGATTTATGTTTCAATCCGTTGAAAGATACGTTGATAAATCAAGAAGGCGAGAAGGTGAAATTGAGCGTTCCCGAGGGAGATGAATTGCCGTCGGCAGGTTTCACTCAAGGTAATCCCGGTTATTTGGCTCCTGCCGGTGCACAGGTAGAAATTAAGGTGAATCCTGACTCACAGCGTTTGCAGTTATTGGCTCCGTTTCCGGCATGGGATGGAAAGGATTTTACGGATATGCCTTTACTGATTAAGGCTCAAGGTAAATGTACCACAGACCATATTTCGATGGCAGGCCCGTGGCTGCGTTTCCGTGGTCATCTGGAAAATATTTCGGATAATATGCTGATGGGGGCGGTGAATGCTTTCAATGGTGAAACGAACAAGGTGTGGAACCGATTGACAAATACCTATGAGAGTGTATCGGGCGCGGCTAAGCAGTATAAAGCGCAAGGCATCGGGTCTATGGTAGTTGCGGAGGAAAATTATGGAGAAGGTTCCAGTCGTGAACATGCTGCTATGGAGCCTCGTTTTCTGAATGTAAAGGTTATTTTGGCGAAGAGTTTTGCCCGCATCCATGAAACGAATCTGAAGAAGCAGGGAATGCTGGCGGTGACTTTTATAGACAAAGCGGACTATGACAAGATTCAAGAACATGATTTGATTACCGTCAGCGGATTGGCGGACTTTGCTCCCGGAAGAAATCTGACTGTGACTTTACACCATGAAGATGGCACTCAGGATCGTTTTGAAGTACAGCATACTTATAATGAACAGCAGATAGGTTGGTTCCGTGCCGGCTCTGCTCTAAATGCAAGATAAAAGATGAAAAAGACAGTACCTTATATTACAGGAGACGGAGTGGGAGTAGAAATCACTCCTCCATGCAAGCCATAGTGAATGCAGCCGTGAAAAAGGCATACGGCAGCGAACACGAAATAGAATGGATAGAAGTGCTGGCAGGTGAACGTGCTTTCAACGAAACAGGTTCCTGGTTGCCGGATGAGACGATGGAGGCTTTCAAGAAATATGGTGTGGGCATAAAAGGTCCGTTGACTACTCCGGTAGGAGGTGGTATCCGTTCCTTGAATGTGGCTTTGCGCCAGACGCTGGATCTGTATGTGTGTCTGCGCCCCGTACGTTGGTTCAGCGGAGTGGTATCTCCGGTGAAAGAGCCTCAGAAGGTGGATATGCATATTTTCCGCGAAAATACGGAAGATATTTATGCAGGTATAGAATGGGAAGCAGGTACGCCGGAAGCTGAGAAGTTTTATCGTTTTTTGCATGATGAAATGGGAGTGGCTAAAGTGCGCTTTCCCGAAGTTCTTCGTTTGGCGTGAAACCGGTGTCCAAAGAAGGAACGGAACGTCTGGTACGTGCGGCATGTAAATATGCTTTGGAGCATGGCTTGCCGTCAGTGACGTTGGTGCATAAAGGAAATATCATGAAGTTTACTGAAGGCGGCTTCAAGAAATGGGGATATGAACTGGCGGAACGTGAATTCGGAGATGCCATTGCGTCAGGCAAGTTGGTGATAAAAGACTGCATAGCCGATGCATTCTTGCAGAATACGTTATTGATTCCCGAAGAATATTCGGTGGTGGCTACCTTGAATTTGAACGGAGATTACATCTCGGATCAGTTGGCTGCCATGGTAGGCGGTATCGGAATTGCTCCCGGAGCGAACATCAATTACAATACCGGTCATGCCATTTTTGAAGCAACTCACGGTACGGCTCCCAATATTGCCGGAAAGGATGTGGTGAATCCTTGTTCATTAATCCTCTCGGCTGTCATGATGTTGGAACATTTTGGCTGGAATAAGGCGGCGGAGCTGATAGTGAATGCCTTGGAATCCAGTTTTGGCGAGGGACGTGCCACACATGACCTTGCTCGTTTTATGCCCGGAGGTGTCTCGCTTGGCACGTCGGCATTTACAAAAGAAATAATAGAAAGAATAAACTCCTAAAAACTCACGGATATGAAGAAAGAATATATCATTTACAAACTCTCCGAGGAAATGAAGAATGCGACCCGGATTGAGAACGAATTGTTCAAGAAGTTTGATGTAAAGCGCGGATTGCGTAACGAAGATGGCACCGGTGTTTTGGTAGGGTTGACCAAGATAGGCAATGTAGTAGGGTATGAACGTATTCCCGGCAGAGGATTGAAGCCGATTCCCGGCAAACTTTTCTATCGTGGGTATGATTTGGAAGATTTGGCACATAGTATCATTAAGGAGAAACGTTTTGGTTTTGAGGAGGTGGCTTATCTGTTATTGTCCGGTCATTTGCCTGACAAGGAAGAGTTGGCTTCTTTCTGTGAGTTGATTAATGACAATACTCCGTTGGAACAGAAGACCAAAATGAATATCATTGAGCTGGAGGGAAATAACATTATGAACATTCTGGCCCGTAGCGTGCTTGAAATGTACCGTTTTGACCCGCAGGCGGATGATACTTCGCGTGATAACCTGATGCGTCAGAGTATTGACTTGATATCCAAGTTCCCGACCATTATTGCATACGCTTATAACATGTTGCGCCATGCCACGTATGGTCGTTCGTTGCATATCCGTCATCCGCGTGAAAAACTGTCTATCGCAGAAAACTTCCTGTATATGTTAAAAAAGGATTATACGGAACTTGATGCGCGCACGCTTGATTTGCTGTTGGTACTTCAGGCTGAACACGGAGGTGGTAATAACTCTACTTTTACCGTCCGTGTAGTTTCGTCCAGCCGTACGGATACTTATTCGGCCATAGCCGCAGGTATCGGCTCGTTGAAAGGTCCGCTTCATGGAGGGGCAAATATCCAAGTGGCGGATATGTTCCATCATTTGCAGGAAAATATCAAGGATTGGACCAATGTGGACGAAATTGATACTTACTTTACCCGTATGTTGAATAAGGAAGCGTATGATAAGTCCGGTCTGATTTATGGTATCGGCCATGCGGTCTATACGATATCCGATCCTCGTGCTATTTTGTTGAAAGAATTGGCTCGTGATTTGGCAAAAGAAAAAGGTAAGGAAGAAGAATTTGCCTTCCTGGAATTGTTGGAGGAACGTGCCATTGCTATGTTCGGAAAGATTAAGAATAACGGCAAGACGGTGTCCAGCAATATCGATTTCTATTCAGGTTTCGTATATGAAATGATTGGTCTGCCACAGGAAATATTTACACCTTTGTTTGCGATGGCTCGTATCGTGGGGTGGTGCGCACACCGCAATGAGGAGCTGAATTTTGAAGGAAAACGCATTATTCGTCCGGCATACAAGAATGTGTTGGAAGAACTGGAATATGTGCCTTTGAAACAGAGATAACGGTTTAGAGGCACCTCGGTTGGCGATAAGCTTTGGTATTATTGTTTTAGCTTGGCGGCAATGAGGTCTGTATTGTTGTAAAGAAAAGTGAGATATCTTCGTGGACAAAGTAAGATATGTTTCCGAGCAAAGTAACACCACGTACATGTTCCACGAAGATATTTTACTTTTTTCAGTGAGATATGGTCGTTCATAATACTCTATATAGAGTACCTTGAAAAATCCTTCAAATCTTTCAGCATGCTCGCAAATGCCCTGCCCGTCGGCTTTTCGGCTGAAGAATTGGGTTCGGGAATCCTTCAGCGGGATTGGAATCCTTCAGCCAGACCGGTGTCTTTCCAGTTCTTAGGGAATTGGTTTTTCTGAAGGATATTTTCCGGCTGAAACATTTCACAATGCATATCCTTCAGCCGGAATGCCGACGGGCAGGGCGTTTGCGAGCAGGCTGAAAGATCTGAAGGAAAAATAAGGCGTTTCGGCATGTAGATGCGTTATGGGAAAAAACAACAGGTCAAATTTTAAAAAGCTCTTGTTCTTTCAATGAAAACGTCTTGTTCTTTTCTGAAAAGAACAAGGCCTTTAAAAAAAAGAACAAGACGTTTGAAAGGTTAGTAACGTGTATGCCGGAAGGTTAATAACGTGTGGATGATACGTTACTATTGAATATTTTACAATTATAATTCATTATATTGCATACTATACATATCAAAACCGTCAGCCCAATAATTGCGTTTGATTTCATTCAGTGTGAATCCTTGCTTTTCATAGAATTTATATGCTAATTGCGAGGTTCGGACTGTTATTTTTTTGATACTGGGAATAGCCTTTAAAACCTCAATTCTGTATCTTAAAAGCTTTTTACCTAAAGATTTGCCTTGATAGTCGGGATGCATAATATCCCAACTTATTTTTCCAATGGTTCTTTTTTCTGCGAAATTTATCCCGCCGCATCCAACCACTTTCCCGTCAACGAGCAAGACATAATAGAGCTCTATTTCTTTATCCAAATAATTGCTCAAATCATTAACTTCCTCTTTTGCAAAGAAGTTGGGTGTGTTTAATTTAATTAATTCATGACAACTTCTTTATCTGTCGTCAAATATTCTCTAATTACAATTGAATTATCTTGTGTCATAGAACTTTCGTTTGAAATTCGTGGCAAAGATACGAAAATTAAAAACTGACAAGAGATCAAAATATTGTCTATTGAAAAAATAGTAAATAATTATTTGACAGCATAGCACCACAAATTATTGAAATTTGCACAGTTGCTGAATCGTTACCTCTGTTCCTTAAATATTACGCTAAACATTTGTTTTTTCAATTGGTTAATCCAAGATGATGAAAATCTAAAATAAACTGCTCTTAATATAATTTTGAAATATCTTATCCCAACTCTTTTTCTGTGTCTAAGTCTGGGTACAATAAAAAAGCATGTCCAGTTTGCTAATGGCGTTACGAGCTTCCTGTATATGTCTGATGCTGAAATGCAACGTGATGGTACTTTGATGATTGGCGGGGGAGGGAAGTCGGAAATCAATGGAAAACCTGTAGAAAATAGTATATACCTCTCTAAGTAAAGTCTTCTCTGCGATAAAAATCGTATCCTTTTTTGCAAAAAATCTCTTAATTGTTGCTTTCCTCTGATTTTTCCCTTAAATTTGTTAGTGACTTACTAAATTTAATACAGGGAGGAACGAGTATGGGACAACAGACTTTTGAATTTTTGCTATTGGCAATGTCCGCACTTGCGGTGATTGTATTTGTAGCCCTCTATTATGTACGTGCCGGTTATGGTATGTTCCACACCCCGAAATGGGGACTTTCAGTGAACAATAAATTAGGTTGGGTACTGATGGAAGCGCCTGTATTCCTTGTAATGCTTTATCTGTGGTGGAACAGCAGCGTGCGTTTTGATGCCGCTCCTTTCCTCTTTTTTCTTCTTTTTGAATTACATTATTTCCAGCGCTCTTTTATCTTCCCTTTCCTGATGAAAGGAAAGAGCCGGATGCCCCTTGCCATTATGTTGATGGGAGTGGTCTTTAATGTCCTGAACGGACTGATGCAGGGCGAATGGTTGTTCTATCTGGCTCCGGAAGGACTCTATACAGATGCCTGGCTCAGTACTCCTTCTTTTTGGCTTGGGGTTATTCTGTTCTTTATAGGGATGGGCATTAATCTACATTCCGACAGTGTGATCCGCCATTTACGTAAACCGGGCGATACACGCCATTATTTGCCGCAGAAGGGAATGTACCGATATGTCACTTCGGGCAACTATTTTGGCGAGTTGGTGGAATGGATAGGGTTTGCCGTACTCACTTGTTCGCCCGCTGCATGGGTGTTTGTGCTGTGGACGTTTGCTAATCTGGCTCCACGTGCCAATTCCATCCGTAACCGTTATCGGGAAGAGTTTGGTAAGGATGCGGTAGGAAAAAAGAAAAGAATGATTCCTTTTATTTATTGAATTTGAATAGTATATCGTTTCTGTTTCAGGAAATGATGAAAGCGAAACATAACATATGAATGATGAACTCTAAATTATTTACTCCCGCTTCTATCGGACCGCTGACTTTGCGTAACCGTACGATTCGTTCGGCTGCTTTTGAGAGTATGTGTCCGGGCAATGCTCCGTCCCGGCAATTGAAGGATTATCACTGCTCGGTGGCGGCAGGTGGAGTGGGAATGACTACTATTGCTTATGCAGCAGTTACACAGAGTGGCCTTTCTTTCGACAGGCAATTGTGGATGCGCCCTGAAATTATACCGGGATTAAGGGAAATAACCGATGCGGTTCATAAAGAAGGGGCTGCCGTAAGCATTCAGTTGGGACATTGTGGAAATATGTCGCACAAAAGTATTTGTGGGGTAACACCCATAGGAGCTTCTTCCGGTTTTAATCTTTATTCGCCTACTTTCGTGCGTGGCTTGCGCAAGGAGGAACTGCCGCAGATGGCAAAGGCATACGGTCAGTCGGTCAACTGGGCGCGTGAGGCCGGATTTGACGCGGTGGAGATACATGCGGGGCATGGCTATCTTATCAGTCAGTTTCTTTCACCTTACACCAATCATCGTAAAGACGAGTTCGGCGGCTCGTTGGAGAATCGTATGCGCTTTATGGATATGGTGATGGAGGAAGTGATGCGTGCCGCAGGTAATGACATGGCCGTTCTGGTAAAAACCAATATGCGTGACGGTTTTAAAGGAGGAATGGAAATAGATGAAGCTGTGCAGGTAGCGAAACGGTTGGTACAGGACGGGGCTCATGCGTTGGTGCTGAGTGGAGGTTTTGTAAGCAAAGCGCCTATGTATGTCATGCGGGGAGCGATGCCTATAAAAAGTATGACACATTATATGAACTGTTGGTGGCTGAAATATGGGGTGCGTATGGTAGGCAAATGGATGATTCCGACAGTACCTTTCAAAGAGGCTTATTTTTTGGAAGATGCATTGAGATTCAGAACAGAAATAAAGGAAATTCCGTTAGTATATGTGGGGGGGCTGGTATCTCGTGAAAAGATAGATGAGGTATTGGATGATGGTTTTGAATTTGTACAGATGGGAAGGGCGTTGCTGAATGAACCTGGTTTTGTGAATCGGTTGCGCACTGAAGAAAAGGCGCGTTGCAATTGCGGTCATAGTAATTATTGCATTGCGAGAATGTACACTATTGATATGGCATGCCACAAACATTTGGAAGAGAAATTGCCCCTTTGCTTGGAACGTGAAATAGAAAAATTAGAGAACCAATGAGTAAATTAGCCATAATAACCGGTGCCGATGGAGGAATGGGAACCGAAATAACCCGTGCGGTAGCACAGGCCGGTTATCATGTAATTATGTTGTGCTACACTCTTTTCAAAGGAGAGGAGCGTAAGAACCAGTTGATTTTGGAAACAGGCAATAAAGAGATAGAAGTCAGACAGGTTGACCTTTCTTCTATGGCTTCTGTGACTAATATCGCAGAAGATTTGTTGGGGCGTGGAAAACATATCGACTTACTGATGAACAATGCGGGAACCATGAGTTCCGGAGGTTTGATTACAACGGAGGATGGTTTGGAATATACGGTAGCCGTGAACTATGTGGCCCCTTTTTTACTGACCTTGAAATTATTACCTCTGATGGGGCAGGGAACCCGGATTGTGAACATGGTTTCTTGTACGTATTCCATAGGGAAGATTACTCCTGAATTTTTTGTTCGTGGAAAGAGAGGAAGTTTTTGGCGTATCCCTGTTTACAGCAATACAAAGTTGGCTTTGTGGCTTTTTACCCGTGAACTTTCTGAAAGGTTGAAAGCAGAGGGAATCACCGTCAATGCTGCCGATCCCGGTATTGTTTCTACCAATATCATCCGTATGGATATGTGGTTTGATCCGTTGACCGACATACTGTTCCGTCCTTGTATCCGTACTCCGAAGCAAGGAGCTGCGACAGCTGTCAGTTTGCTTTTGGATGAGCGATGGAAAGAAGTTACAGGACAGATGTTTGCTTCTTGCAAGCCTAAAAAAGTAAAGGATAAGTTTATGAATCATCCGCAGGCAAGACAGCTTTGGGCGGATACGAAAGCATATTTGGAGAAACTGAAATTGGAAGAGCCAATTGGCTGAGAATTCCTTTAAATACATAAAAGCGTATCGTTACTCAAAAGTAGAGTGGATACGGCTTTTATGGTCGGTGAAGAGTGTCTGGTTTCGGATTGCAGTGTAGTTGAGGTTATTCTTTCTTGGCTGCTTGTTCTGCCAGCATCTGTTCACGGCTTTTACTTTGGGTTACAATATAAACTCCCGTGAATACCAGTGCCACAGCTATTCCTTTGGCAACACCGAAGGTTCCCATTCCTAACAAGATAGAGACACTGGTTCCTACAATAGGCTGCACATAGTTGTACATACTGATGACAGTAGGGCGCAATGTTTTCTGTCCGATCATCATCAGAATATAGGCAAGGAATGTTCCACCTACAATGACATAGGCTACACAGGCCCATGTGGAAGTGGAAATTTCGTGAAAATGTATGGTCGAGACCTCATGATAGGAAAATGGAATAAAGCAGATGGCTGCATAGGTGAACATCCATTTCATTAAAGTAAATATGTTGTATCTGCTGATCAGTCCTTTGAAAATAGCCAGATAGAATGAGAAACTGATTTGTGCCAACAGGCAAAGCAAATCTCCCGGAATACTTCCGCCTTTTCCATCTGTTGAGCCTGGCTGCTTAGTATGAGTGTTAAAGCTCCGATGGAACCTAGAAAAATGCCAATCACTTTTTTCCCTGTAACCGGTTCTTTCAGATAAATGGCAGCGACAATCATAGTGGCGATAGGGGCTGTGGTTGTTACAATGGAAGCATCGATGGGGGAAGTCAGTGATAGTCCGAAAGTAAAACATCCCTGATTCAGGACGATACCCAACAACCCTGCAAAGAACAACATCATCAAGTCGTGCGGCTTTACTTGTTCTTTAGGAGCGAAAATAGAAGCTATCCAAAAACAGATAGCACCTCCTGTCATTCGAAATGTAGCGAGGGAAAGGCCTGAAATACCGTTTTCTAACGCCGTTTTACCAATTGGGGACATTAATCCCCACATTATGGCAGCGCCTAGCAATGCCAAATGTCCTTTGTACTTTTGAATAGCCATTCTTTTTACCTTAAATAACAGTGCAAATGTAGGAGGTTTTTTTATATTTTCTATCTTTGCTTACAAGTAAATCTATCAAAAATGAAAAAGCAAGCTGATTATATAAAACGTATCGAGATAAAGCGGCTTTGGGGCCGTAAAGATATCTCATGGGAACTGCGTCCGGATGTCAATATTCTGAGCGGAGTGAATGGTATCGGCAAGAGCACTATCCTGAACAGATCTGTGAATAGCCTGACGGCTTTGGAAGGTGGAGCGTTGAGTAACGGTTCGGCTCCCGGGGTACATTTTGTCTTCTCTCCGGAAGATGCTACCCAGATACACTTTGATGTAATCCGTAGTTTTGACCGTCCGTTGATTCATTCGGAACTTCTCGAAAAGATGGCGGATAAGAATGTTAAGACAGAATTGGATTGGCAACTTTATCAGTTGCAACGGCGTTATCTGGATTATCAGGTAAATATCGGTAACCGCATCATCGAGTGCCTTACCTCCGATGGTCCTGACGGTCAGCTTCGTGCCGCCGAGATGTCTTACCCCAAGACAAAATTCCAGAATCTGATGGATGACTTGTTTGGTGAGACCGGTAAGAAAATCATTCGTAAAAGCAATGAGATTTTGTTTGAACAGGATGGAGATATACTTTATCCTTATCAACTGTCTTCCGGCGAGAAGCAGATTTTGGTTATTTTGCTGACGGTTCTGGTACAAGACAATCGCCGCGGGGTCTTGTTTATGGATGAGCCTGAAGTATCCTTGCATGTGGAATGGCAGCAACGCCTTATTTCATTGATACGGCAATTGAATCCTAATGTACAGATTGTATTGACAACTCATTCGCCTGCTGTGATTATGGATGGCTGGCTGGATACAGTGACCGAGGTGAGTGATATTACAAAATAAACAATTTCTAACGACGATACTATGGGAAAAAGATTGTCCGAGAATCTGTCCTCCTTATATATTGGTGCGGCCAACAAATTGAAGCCTAAATGTTCGCGACGCAAGATTATTGCATACGTTGAGAGTTATGATGATATTTCATTCTGGCGTACCTTGTTAGGTGAATACGAAAATGAAACTCGTTATTTCGAAGTGATGCTTCCTTCGAAAACCACTTTGGCTAAAGGTAAGAAGTCTGTGCTGATGAATGAACTGGGACCTCGGTTGGGACAAAATATGATAGCTTGTGTAGATAGTGATTATGATTATCTGTTGCAGGGGGCTACCCATACCTCACGTTATATAATAAATAACAAATATGTTTTTCATACCTATGCATATGCAATAGAAAACTATCAGTGTTATGCTGAAGCATTGCATGAGGTTTGTGTCATGGCAACGTTGAATGATCATCCATTGGTGGATTTTGTCGCTTTTATGCGTATGTATTCTCAAATAGCTTATCCGTTGTTCATCTGGTCGGTGTGGTTTTATAGAAAACATAATCTTTCCGAATTCTCTTTGCTTGATTTCTGTTCGTATGTAAAATTAGATAGGGTCAGTGTCTATCATCTTGAACGGAGTTAGAGAGTATGAGCCGCAGGGTGAGGCGTAAATTATTGGAGCTGGAACGCCGCCATCCGAAAGCCTTGGAGGAAATAGAGGCGATGAAGGGGGAATTTGCCAAATTGGGAGTGAATGAGGACAATACCTATATGTTTATTCAAGGACATCACATTATGGATAGTGTAGTGATGAGATTGTTAGTACCTGTCTGCAATGTGTTACGCCGTGAACGTGAAACGGAGATTAAAGAACTGGCAGAGCATAATATGCAGTTTCATAATGAACTGACCAGCTATCAGCGCCGGCAGTTGGGAGTAGACATTGTACTCCGCAAACATACCAGCTATAAGTTATCACCTCTTTATAAAAAATTGGAAGCAGATATAGAACGTTTCTTGAAACATATCTGAATCGGTTATTTCTTATGGGAGGCAAGTGCTTTGGCTATGAAATGATCTAGTGAGAATTTACCCGGTCCTGCTATATACAATAATATGAATACTACCAGATAAATAAAGGCTAATTCTTTAACGGCGAAAGGATCAGAACCATGAACAACAAAGAATGCGATACACATGGTGAAGATCATCGGAAGCATTGCCAAGCGATAAAGGAATCCGAAAATGAAAGCCATCGAACAAACCATTTCACCAAAAATAGCCAGTACCAGTGAAAGTTGGCTGCCTATTCCTAAAGGATCGGGAAAACTGCCGGACATGACATCGTAGTTGGCCCATTTCTGTACACCGTGCGACATGAGTAAAATACCAAACAGGATTCGTAAAGCTAATATCAGAAGTGACATAGCAGTGCCATCGGGCTTGGATGGAAATAAGAATTTATAAATGACTGACATAATACGTTTTTATTTTTTTGTTTATACTATATTTATATAAACGTAACAAAAGGGTGAAATGTTCAAATCATTCACTGTTTGTTTCTTTGGAGATGGTTGATTCGCTCATATTAATTTTTTATTGTAGAAAAACTCTTGAAACGAATGTCAGGACTTCGTGCAAAAGGAATAAAAAAAGAACAATTATAATAAATATTAGTTCTATATGGTATAATGTTTGTCGTACCTTAGGTAACGATAAAAGCTAACATACGAATATATGAAAACAATTAAATGTATTGGAGTGCTGACATCCGGAGGGGATGCTTCTGGCATGAATGCCGCTATCCGTGCGGTAACCCGGAGTGCAATTTGTAACGGATTTAAAGTGAAGGGTATTTATAGAGGATATGAAGGGCTGATTAATGGAGAAGTGAAGGAACTGACCACCCAGGATGTGAGCAGTGTTATTCAACGTGGAGGAACGATGTTGAAGACAGCCCGTTCTGCTGAATTCCAAACAGTAGAAGGACGCAAGAAAGCATACGATACTATGCAGCGAGAAGGAATTGATGCTTTGGTGATTATAGGTGGAAATGGTTCTATTACAGGAGCCCGGATTTTTGCGGAAGAATATGATGTGCCTTGTATCGGGTTACCTGGTACAATAGATAATGATCTTTATGGTACTGACTTTACCATAGGTTACGATACGGCTTTAAATACGATTGTGGAATGTGTGGATAAAATCCGTGATACGGCAACCTCTCACGACCGTATATTCTTTGTGGAAGTGATGGGACGTGATGCCGGTTTTCTGGCTCAAAACAGTGCCATTGCTTCTGGTGCTGAGGCAGCGATTATTCCTGAAGATCGTACGGATGTGGATCAATTGGAGAAATTTATCGGGCGCGGTTTTCGTAAGACAAAGAATAGCAGTATTGTTATTGTTTCCGAGAGTCCGAAAGACGGAGGTGCCATGCATTATGCAGAGCGTGTCAAGAAAGAATATCCTCAATATGATGTGCGTGTTACCATTTTAGGGCATTTGCAACGTGGAGGTTCGCCTAGTGCTTATGACCGTATTCTTGCCAGCCGTCTGGGGGCGGGAGCTATTGATGCCATATTGGAAGGGCAGCGCAACGTGATGATTGGCATTCATAACGATGAGGTGGTATATGTACCTTTTTCTGAGGCAATTAAAAAAGACAAGCCCCTTGATAAATCGCTTATCAAGGTGCTTGATGAATTATCTATTTAATGAAAATAATCATGAAAGGAGAAGCGGAAGTAATTCTTCTGCTTTTTCTATGATATGTGCCGGATGTAAGGCTTCCAATTCTGTGCGCGGCCGGAATCCCCATGCCACACCTATAGCTGTTACTCCGGCATGATGCGCTGTTTGCATATCTACATTAGAATCACCTACATAAAGTATATCTTCCTGTTTGACTCCTGCTTTTGTCATGATTTCGTTTATGATGGATGGATCGGGTTTTGCGGGGATACCTTCGCGTTGTCCCAGTACTTCCACAAAGTTTATTTCTGGAAAATAGTGTGCTATTAACTTTCGGGTAGCTGCTTGGTATTTATTGGAGGCGACCGCTATCATGATCCCTTGCTGTTGCAGTGTTTTTAATAATTCGGAGATACCGGGATAAGGGCGGCTTAAATCGGCATTGTGCTCATCATAATAAGGGATGAATTGTGAACGTATCTTTAATACATTCTCTTCCGTACGTTCCCCTTCAGGCAGAGCACGCTCAAATAATTTATTGATTCCGTTTCCTACAAAAAAGCGGTATGCTTCCGTTTCATGTGTAGGATAGCCATAATATTGTAAGGCTTGGTTGGTGGCGGCAGCCAGGTCGGCAATGGTGTTCAGTAATGTGCCGTCCAGGTCGAATATTACAAGTTTCTTCATATTTGTACTTCTTTTATCGGTGCAAAGTTACTATTTTTGTATGCAAACTAATAATAATGCTTATGAACTTTCTAGAATTAGTGAAGGCGCGCTATTCTGCACGCAAATATGCCAATCGTCCTGTTGAGGCTGAAAAGTTGGATTATATCATGGAATGTGTACGTTTTGCACCATCTGCAGTTAATTTTCAACCATGGCGTTTCCGTATTGTTACAGATGAGGCCGTACTGAAAGCGTTGTATTCATGTTATAAACGGGAATGGCTTGCTACGGCTCCTTGTATCATAGTGGCTTGTGTGGATCATAATGAGTCTTGGCATCGCCGTGCCGATAATAAGGATCATGCTGATATTGATATTGCTATTGCAGTAGAACATCTTTGTCTGGCTGCTGCCGAACAAGGACTGGGTACTTGTTGGGTTTGTAATTTTGATGCTCCGCAATGCAGTGAGGTTTTGGGACTGCCGGAAAATTTGGAACCGGCCGTTTTGATTCCGGTCGGTTATGCGGAGGATGAACCTACAGAAAAGAAGCGGAAACCATTAAATGAAATCCTTCTTTAAAAAATCACAAAACCACCTTTCGGAGTGTCATCGGGCAGGTAGATTCAATTTCCTTTTACAGTGGATGAAGGTACTGTTAATTTCTTGACCTGATGACTGTTCCGGATTTTAAGCACATTTCTTTAGACTCTTCTTATTTTCTGATAATTTTGCATATTTTGTATTCCATTTATGATAGAAGTAAAGCCGAAATGGCTAAATTTGAGCACTTTTTAGGCTTTGAATAACCTATGAGTGTAGTAAGTACTATTAATAACACTGAAAATTATGGAGAACATAGGAGTTGGATTGATGTTGATGGTGGTCGGTATGGCGACGTCTTTGTCATTCTCCTCATCGTTATCTATCTAAGCAAGTACCTTATTACTGTTGTCAACAAAGTGGCCCCCGAAGAGACCCCCAAAAAAGCACCTGCTGTAGCACCTACGGCAGATACTGGTGCTATGGATGCTATTAAGGCGGCAGTTGAGATTTTGACAGCAGGTAAAGGTCAGGTGATAAAGATTGAGAAGTTATAATCCAAAAAAAGAAAAACACATTTATCAAAAATGGAAAGAGAAGTAAAATTTAGTCTGGTCTTCCGCGATATGTGGCAGAGTGCGGGTAAGTACGTGCCTCGTGTAGACCAGTTGGTTAAGGTTGCCCCGGCTATTATTGAAATGGGCTGTTTCGCCCGTGTGGAAACAAATGGTGGTGGTTTTGAACAGGTAAATTTATTGTTTGGTGAAAATCCGAATAGAGCTGTGCGCGAGTGGACGAAACCCTTCCACGAAGCAGGCATCCAGACTCATATGCTGGACCGTGCGCTGAACGGTCTCCGCATGAGTCCCGTCCCGGCAGATGTCCGTAAATTATTCTATAAGGTTAAACATGCGCAAGGAACAGATATTACCCGTACTTTCTGCGGATTGAATGATGTCCGCAATATTATCCCTTCTATCGGCTATGCTCACGAAGCCGGAATGATTTCACAATGTTCGCTCTGTATCACTTTTTCTCCGATACATACTGTGGAATATTATGTGAATATGGCCAGGCAGCTTATAGAAGCCGGAGCCGATGAAATCTGTATTAAAGATATGGCCGGCATCGGACGTCCCGTTTCATTGGGAAAGATTGTTGCCGGAATCAAGAAGATTAAAAATATTCCTATACAGTATCACTCTCATGCGGGGCCCGGATTCAATATGGCTTCTATTTTGGAAGTATGCCAGGCTGGTTGCGACTATATTGATGTAGGTATGGAACCATTGTCATGGGGAACCGGCCATGCTGATTTGATTAGTGTGCAAGCCATGTTGAAAGATGCCGGATTTAAAGTGCCCGAAATTAATATGGAAGCGTATATGAAAGTGCGTTCCATGATTCAGGAGTTTATGGATGATTTCCTTGGTTTATATATCAGTCCCAAAAACCGTCTGATGAATTCTTTACTGATTGCTCCGGGATTGCCGGGCGGCATGATGGGAAGTTTGATGGCCGATCTTGAAACGAATCTGGAATCTATCAACAAGTACAAGGCAAAACGTAACCTGCCGTTTATGACTCAGGATGAATTGTTGATCAAGCTGTTCAATGAAGTTGCTTACGTATGGCCGCGTGTGGGTTATCCTCCTTTGGTTACTCCGTTCAGCCAGTATGTGAAGAACCTTGCCATGATGAATGTAATGGCTATGGAGAAAGGTAAGGAACGTTGGGGAATGATTGCCGATGATATTTGGGATATGATTTTGGGTAAAGCGGGACGTTTACCGGGTAAACTGGCCCCTGAAATTATTGAAAAGGCAGAACGTGAAGGCCGCAAGTTCTTTGATGGCAATCCGCAGGACAATTATCCCGACCAGTTGGAAAAATATCGCAAGATGATGCTTGAAAAACAATGGGATAAAGGACAGGATGACGAAGAACTGTTTGAGTATGCCATGCATCCGGCCCAGTATGAAGCTTATAAGAGCGGGAAGGCAAAAGAAGACTTCTTGGCAGATGTGAAGAAACGTCGTGAGGAGAAAGCGAATGCCACTACTCCTGTCGAAGCTGAAAACAAGACCAAGGTATTGACGGTGGATGTGAACGGGCAACCTTATCGCGTTACAGTGGCATATGGTGCTGTAGATCCTGCTACGCTGACAGCTCCTTCGGGTGCAGTTCCTGCACAAGCTGCTCCTGCTCCAGTAGGGGAAGGGAAAGATGTGCTTTCTCCGTTGGAAGGTAAATTCTTCTTGGTAAAGAATGCCCAGGAAACTCCGAAGAAGGTGGGTGAAAAGGTTAATAAAGGTGATGTGATTTGTTACGTCGAAGCAATGAAGACTATAATGCGATTCGTGCGGAATATGACGGTACTATAACTGCTATTTGCGCTAATTCGGGTGACACGGTTTCAGAGGATGACGTATTAATGAAAATAGTATAATGGAAGATATATTTGAAAGACTTTATGATATGACTGCTTTCAGCAATATTATTGCTGAACCGCAATTCTTGATAATGTATGCCATTGCGTTCATCTTACTTTACTTGGGGATCAAGAAAAAGTACGAACCGCTGCTGCTGATTCCGATAGCTTTCGGAGTGTTGCTGGCTAACTTTCCCGGTGGTGAGATGGGGGTTGTCCAGGCCGATGAGAACGGCATGGTAATGGTGAATGGAGCACTGAAGAACATCTGGGAAATGCCGTTGCACGAAATTGCGCACGACTTGGGCCTGATGAACTTTATCTACTACATGTTGATTAAGACCGGTTTTCTTCCGCCTATCATTTTTATGGGGGTAGGTGCTTTGACAGACTTTGGTCCGATGTTGCGTAATTTGCGGCTTTCTATTTTCGGAGCTGCTGCACAGTTGGGTATTTTCACAGTATTGTTGGTAGCTATCTTGATGGGGTTCACTCCGAAAGAGGCGGCTTCATTGGGTATTATTGGTGGAGCAGACGGTCCTACCGCTATCTTTACCACTATTAAACTGGCTCCCCATTTGCTAGGCCGATTGCTATTGCCGCTTATTCGTATATGGCTCTGGTACCCGTTATCATTCCGTTGGTTGTGAAAATCTGGTGTACGAAGAAAGAATTGAGTATCAATATGAAGGAACAGGAAAAGAAATATCCTTCTTCGGTAGAAATCAAGAATCTTCGTGTGCTGAAGATTGTATTTCCGATTGTAGTGACTACGGTGGTCGCTCTGTTTGTGCCAAGTGCAGTGCCTTTGATTGGTATGTTGATGTTTGGTAACTTGATTAAGGAAATAGGTAGTGATACTTCACGTTTGTTTGATGCAGCTTCAAATAGTATCATGAATGCGGCAACTATCTTCTTGGGGTTGTCAGTCGGTGCGACAATGACTACGGAGGCATTTTTGAATTGGACTACTATCGGTATTGTGATAGGTGGTTTCTTGGCGTTTGCCTTGTCTATTTCCGGTGGTATCTTGTTTGTGAAGTTGGTGAATCTTTTCACTAAGAAGAAGATCAATCCACTGATTGGGGCTACAGGTTTGAGTGCTGTGCCCATGGCCAGCCGTGTGGCTAATGAAATTGCTTTGAAGTATGACCCCAAAAATCATGTGCTTCAATATTGTATGGCAAGTAACATTTCAGGAGTTATCGGTTCTGCCGTGGCTGCCGGTGTGCTGATTTCATTCCTACAATAAAAATCATCGTATTTAAATTGTTCGGGCACGAATTATACGGAAATTACAGGTGTTTTAGACAATACTGTAAGATCTGTATAGTTCGTGTCTTTTATTCTCTTTCTGTATCGTTCTCCTGGCTAAAACAATAGAATAGGCCCTCTCCTCACGAAGAAAGCCTATCGTTAGATTAATGTTTAATATAAGAGAGAGTTTTATAGTCCTAACAGTTCATTGAACTTCTCTGCTGTCTTGGGATCTGACGGACGGGTCATATTGGCAGAGATGATTTTGCCATCCGATCCAGCAGGATAAAACGGGGAATGCCGTTGATGAGGTAAGCATCCATAAAGGTCCTGTCTGTTCCCATGTGTAACTGGATCCCTTTCAGTTGATCCTTTGTTACCATGTTCTCCCATGCCTTTTTGTTCTTGTCGCATGACAGGCTGACAAAATGAATATCCTTTCCTGCATATTTCTCTTCCAATTCCTTTAACGCAGGAAGTTCTCCACGGCAAGGGCCACACCAGGTAGCCCACACGTCAATATAGATATATTTCCCTTTCAAATCTGCCAAAGATACTGTTTTCCCATTTATATCCGGATAGGAGAAGCTAGCTGCTGAGGGATTGCCTGATCTTAATTTTTCCCACTTGGTACAAAGTGCGTTGAATTTTTCTATGGACTTTGCATCCTTCACATGTTTGCGGAATAGGACAATCAGCCCGTCTGCTTCATCCAGCCCGTTATTGTCTACAAAGTTATAAACAAATTGGTCAATCAGAAATTCTGCAACCTTTTCATCTTGTATGGTTGCATCTACGTAGTTTACACTTTGTTCTGTAGAATTGGATGCAACTGTTTTTCCTTTATTACTAAAGGCGCTGATAGCATCGGGAAGAAAAGCCTTATATTCTTTTAGAGCTAATAAACCGGCATTGATCGGAGTAATAGCTTCCAGTTTTTCATAATATGCTTTGGAAGGAATATAGTTGTCATCCTTTCCAAAATGAGGATGATACAAAGCGTATTTGGAGAAATAATAATACGTATAGAATTGCAAACGTATTTTTTCCTGTGCAGTGAAATCGGCTGGAAGTTTTGCGGCTTCCAATACTTGGCAATTGGCTGCGTACAGGCTGTCTCCTTTGTGTATGAGGGCGGCCTCTTGCATTTTCATATCGGGCATACCGAGTGATTGGAGCTCTTTGCTTCCCAGATAGGTGTTGATAGCGGCACCTGCTCCTTCAAAGGTTGTGTTTCTCCACATGTTGTCACTGTCGAATGACAAGGTAAGGTCTTGATTGGGATCCAGATAAAGAGTACGGCGTCCGCGTGTGTATTGCATGGTTACATATTGCGGAGTGAATCCTGTGATTTCTATGTTGCCGTTTCCAGCGGCATCAATCGCCACTTCTTTTTGTTCGCCACTTTGGCTGAAAGTCAATCTCACTTTGACCTTCTCATTGGGATTGGTGACCTTAAAAGTGAGCTTTGCAGCTTCTGTAGCGGTAAAGGTACTCAGCGCAAGGCCAAGTACCATGATGGATTTTAGAGTTCTCATCTTATTTTTTTCTTTTAGGTTTCATTTTCAATGCATCGGGACGCATGTTATAGACTTTTTTTCCGTATGCGGGTTCTGTGCTGAGGCAGGCAGGGATGGGGCTTTGCCGTTCAGTTTGCGAAGCACCATTTCCAAGGCGGCTGCATATTCCTGATGGATGAAAGCATCATCTCTGTCTGTTTGGTTATAAGCAATGTATTGCAGATAGCCTACACATTTGTTGAACCAGAATTCGGGAAGTTCCTCTGCTTTGTATCCCAAACGGGCGATAAATTTCAGTCTACTGATTAACTCTTGCTGATTGACTGTGGTGTCTGCAATCATCGCATCAATCTGGGTAGCTGCCGCTTCATACTTTTGTTCCCGGATATCATTATTGATACGGATCATTTTCAGATTGAAATCTTTTCCTTCATAGTTGCATAAGCTTCAATTTCCGCCAATTCGCCGTATGAAGTTTCTTTTGCCAATTTAGCATCAACAGCTTTTTTGCCGAAACGCTGGCAGAAATCTGCATAATTGTCTGATACTTGCTTCAGGTACGGGTTCATGCCATTGATAGTGTTTACATATACTTCCCATACATCCGGATCAGTCAGTTTGGCACCTCCTTTTATTAATTCATCAAAAGCGGCTTGTACGTTATTGCGTGCATAGACTGAATAGTGATAATTGATGTAATCAATCAGGAATGCACGTTCTCTGTTCCCCTTGGTATATTGCTCTTGCAGGTAAAAAGAGCGTTTGGTAGGAATGTTTGCATCTTTTCCTGTCTGAATAAACTGTTCGGGAGTCTGACGGCTGCTGCTGCGATGAACAATTTCTTCGGTAGCAGGATCGACGAAGGCATAAGTAGGGTAGCTGCGTACACCGTATTTCTTGGCTAATGTAATTCCTTCACCTTCTTCAGCATCAATTTTGAGGTTGATGAAAGTTTGGTTATAGTAGTAACCCACTGTAGGCAATGAGAATACAGTTTGTGCCATATTCATGCAAGGTCCACACCATTGTATAGAAATCAATGAATATCAATTTGTTTTCTGCTTTGGCTTTAGCTACGGCTTCTGCCCAAGTAGTGCCGTGCAGGAAATTGATTCCTGCATTCTGGGCATTTAAGTGAATCGCATAGATACATGCGAAAATGAGTAAGATATATTTTTTCATGTCTTTGAATTTAATATGTTAATAACCAGGGTTTTGTTTACATTCCAGATTAGAACTGATTTCTGATGACGGAATGGCATCGATACGGCGGTCTATGATGCGTTGGTAATAATTGTCTCCTTGTGCTTCCGATTTTTCATATTCTTTTTCCAAAGCTTCTCTTAACGTCTTGTTCAAAGCAAGCAGACGGGTGAAATCGGGTTTCTCTGTGTATCCTGCAAAACGGATCATGCAAACCATTCATGCCAGTTCTCGAAAGACAATTCCAGCATCCATTCGTTGAATATGGCGGTTTCCAGTTCTTCGTTATTGGCTGGAAGAATTATTTCGGCTCCTGCTCTTTCGCGTAGTTTACGGATCGGTGCGTAGGCTTCGGATATAGAGGCTCCTGAACGATACAAGGCTTCGGCTTTAATCAGGTAGAGTTCGGAAACACGACTGAAGATGACAGGCATGTCATTGGCATCATTCAGCAGCTTCTTTACCGATTTCAGGTTGTAGGCTACCGCAGAACTGCGGCTGTCCATCAGGCTGTCTACTTTAGAGAAGATGGCATCGGCGCGAGGATCATCCCCCACCAGTTCCACATACTCATTGGTGGGCCCCCAGTAACCTTGTTTTTTCGTGGGGCTGTTACCGTAACATTGCTGACGGGTTGAAGTGTTGGTGGCATCTTTTTGGTCGAATACACGAGCGAATAGAATCTCTTTGGTTGTTGAAAACTTATCAAAAACGTCACCATAGTTTGCTTCCGGCAATGGAGAATTTGTATCAATTGCATCATTAACTGCTGCTACCGCTTCTGTGTATTTTCCTGCATACAGCAATACTCTTGCCTTTAATGCCTTGGCTGCTTCTTTAGAAGCTTGTGAAAGCTTTTTCCAATCAGGAGCTTTTTCAATAGCTATTTCCAGTTGATCCAGAATATATTGATAAGAATCGGCTACGGAGCTACGCGCTTTAAAGCATTGGATACGGATGGAGCTTCATTACGCATGACAACTCCGTATTCACTATTCATATCCCAAAATTCGCAGTAACGAACCAGGATATTGAAGTAGGCCAAAGCGCGTAAATAGGCTATTTCACCTAACACTTCGGCTCTACGGTTTCCGGAGAACTCTCCGTCACTCATGCGGTTACAGGCTGTTTCCAGGAAGTTGGCGTTTTTGATTACAGCGTAATCTGCATCCCATTCCGTTGCATCACTGAATGATAGGGTAGGCAACATTCGTTCGGAGTAGTAAACGGCATTACCGGCGCTGACAATTTCTTGACGCCACATGGTCCCGGCTTTGAAGGAACCACTTACTGTAGGAAATATGACATTGAATCCATTTCCAGGCAAGGAGTAATAGATTCCGTTTAAGGCTAACTCTACAGCAGCGGGTGTTGTGATGGCACCGTCTAAATCTGCTTCGAATTCGGGCTTTTGGTCCAAGACATCTACCAACTGGCACGAGGAAACGCCCATTGTAAGTAAAGCTAAGAATATATATTTTTTCATTCGATTATACATTTAAATGATTATAAGTTAATTTTTAAACCAGCCGAGAAAGAGCGGAAACCCGGATAAGTGGAGGTTTCATAGTTACCGCCATAGTTGCTGTTACTGTTTACGGTAGCAGGGTCTGTTCCCGGATAAGAGGTGAGCGTGAACAAATTGGTAGCCGAGACAAATAGTTGTCCTTTTATCACTTTGTTTAAAGGTAAATTATAAGTCAGACGCACTTCCTGCAAACGGAAGAAGGAGGCATTAAACAATTCATGATCGGTTAGTCTAGGTACACCGTCACCTATATACAAGGCCGGGTATTTGGCATTTTTGTTGGTGTCAGACCATCTGTCATTCAATCCATAGTCAATCAAACCGGTTAATTGTCCGGGTAGATTCTGCAATGTTTTGTTATAAATCTTCAAACCACCGATCTGATATCCGAAGTTGGCGAACAGGCTGAATTGTTTATAAGATAAATTGGCAGTCAGACCGCCGAACAGATCCGGATCAGGATTACCGATAATAACACGGTCATTGTAGTTGATGATTCCATCTCCATTTAAATCCTTAATTTCCAAATGTCCCGGTTTTAATGAGTTACCATCGTAATAACTTTGTCCCTTTGATTTAGCATAGGCATTCAATTCATCTATTCTGGCTTGATCTTGTATGATCCCGGCATATTCATAACCATGGAAAGCTCCCATTGGATAGCCTACAGCCAATACTTGGTCGGCATAGCTGCCTTGAACTACTACATCCATAGCTGATTGTGCTCTACCTTCTTCAACCAGTTTGGTGACTTTATTCTTGTTATGTGACATATTCAAGGTCAGGTCCAAGTTCCAGTCTTTAGTAGATAATACACGGCCTACCAGGTTTATTTCAATACCGCGGTTGGTCAATGCTCCGATATTACGGTTCATCTGCATAGAGCCACCGGTTGCACTGGGCGGGAAATCAAATGACCAGATCAAGTCTTTGGTATCTTTGATATAGCCGGAGATAGAACCGGTCAGTCGGTAATCGAACAATGCGAAATCAAGACCTAAATCATATTGGGTCGATTTTTCCCAACGGATGTCGCGGTTACCCACTTGTTTATGTATAATGGCTGACAGATTATTATAACTGGTTGCTTCGTATAAATCACGATTAGAGAAGCTGGTTAAGTTTTGGGTACCGGTAGTACCTACGCTGGCACGTAATTTCAAATCATTAATGAATGTCAGGTTTTTCATGAATTTTTCCTGAGAGATACGCCATGCAATGGCTCCTGAAGGGAAGAAACCATAACGGTTGTTCGAACCAAACATGGATGAACCATCATAACGTCCTGTAAAAGTGAACAGGTAGCGCTCCATTAATTTATAATTGATACGGGCAAATGAAGAGAACAGACCACTTGCATTATATCCGTTACTCCAAGATGAGATGCTTGCGGCACTTCCTAAATTGGTGTAAATATCATTATCCGGATAAGTCTGGCCATTCATTCTTGTACTACGGCTTATACCACGTTCAAAGGAGATACCGGCTACGGCATCCAAAACATGATTCTTGTTGAACTCATAGTTATAATTCAATGTATTGTCGAATACGGTTTTTGAATATTTATAATGATATTCTGACCCACTGGCTTCATTTCTAGTACTTAGAAAACTTGGACTGAATGAATTGTTTTCAGTAAATTGTAAATTACCCGATAAACTGGAACGGAACCGGAATCCTTTCCAAATATCAACTTCTCCGTATACGGTTCCCATGATGCGGTAAATATTATCATGGTTTTTCTTATAGGTGTTGGCCACCGGGTTGGCTTGACCTGTGGACATATCAAATTCCCCGTTATCATTATATATAGGCATATCAGGACGATAACCTTGTGCGCTGAACAGTGAAGTTCCTGCATTATCCTGATCTGTATAACTCATATTAGCATTGATACCAAAACGGAGGATAGGCAATACATTCATTTCTGTAGACACGCGTGCATTATATCGGCTTAAGTCACCTCCTTTAACCATACCTTGCTGATCGAATATGGATAATGAAATAAGATATTTGGAAACTTTGCTACCTCCACTTACTGTCAAGTCGGCATTGTGGCGGATAGCTGTTTGTTTCACTTCGTCAAACCAATTGGTGTTGGCACTGCCTAATGCGGTGGAATTAGGCTCAAGAATTTCTAGTGCATATTGGTTGGACGGATCATACACCAAGGTTTCTTTAGCAAAGCGGCGTACCGTTTCGCGCCATTCATCACCATACAGGATACGGAAGTTCTTAATTTGAACATCAGTGGTTACATTATAGTTGAAGTTGACGGTAGGTTTGGAACCCTCCACCCCTTTCTTGGTGGTAACGATAACCACACCGTTTGCAGCACGAGAACCATAGATAGCAGCTGCAGAAGCATCTTTCAATACGTCCATAGATTGGATATCATTCGGAGAAATGGCATCCAGCATGCTGGGATCTTCTACAGGAACTCCATCGATAACATACAAGGGTTCATTAGAACCGGTTAATGACGTAGCACCACGCACACGTACACGGACTGTCTCACCCGGAACACCGGTATTCTGTGACACCTGTACACCTGCTGCCAGGTTTTGAAGCATAGAAGTTACATTAGGAGTATTCAATTGGCTCAACTGCTTTAGGCCTACTGAAGCTACAGAGCCGGTCAAATCCTTTACAGAAGAAGTACCATAACCTACTACGACTACTTCGTCCAGATTGGTCACCTCGCTTTCCATTTTTACATTGAAAACGTGTCTGTTGCCAATTTTTTCCTTAACTGTCTGCATACCGATAAAGCTGATCATCAGTTCGTCGTTTTTAGTGTTTTCAGGATAAGACAGCATGAATTGTCCATCCATATTGGCTACTGTACCGAACGTGGTGCCTTGGATAACAATAGAGCTCCGATGACCGGTTCGCCCATATCATCTTTGATCACTCCGGTAATTGTTCTGCGCTTGGCATTTCTGTCAATCGGTAATATGAGTACATAATTGTTCTCTACTAATTCATAGCGCATACCTGCCTGGCTACAAATCACGGAAAGTGCTTGTTCCAGAGGTTCTTTGTTTAATGTAAGTTTCAAAGGTACATTGTTCAATGTTGCATCTTCGTACATGATATGAATGCCTGTTTGCTTTTTAACCATGTTAAGAGCCTCTTTTACACTGATGTTTTCACTTTTGATAGTGACAGTCTTGTCGGCTAGTACGTTTGCAAACATTGCGTTGAATGTGCAGAATATGCACATTAACATTACTAATAGCCTCATTTTTGGAGGTTTAGCTACTAAACGATTCCAAAGTTCGTCTTTTTTCATAAAACTCAAATAACTCATTTAATTTAGAATATTCCTGTTATACAGGGTTTGATTATTGTTTTTTTACAAATATAGTTTCTCCTTTTCTCTCAAACTTGACATCGGATACGCGATGAATAATATCTAATGCAAAATCCAAAGGCTTGTTACGGAAAATGATTCCGGTAAACTTCATGGTTTCCAATTCCTTGGATGCTATTTGAATATCTACATTATAGCATCGTGACAGTCGGGCTGTCAGCAAAGGGAATGGCATTGCGTCAAATTCCATAGCACCATCTGTCCATGAAGTATAGAATTCTGTATCTACTTTGCTAACTTTTGATTGTGCAGAAGAGTAATGTTCACCTGGCAGCAGGTAGTATTCACCTGAAGGAGCAGTTACTTTTAGTTTACCTTCAATCAGAGTCACAGATAATTCTTCATCGGGATAAGCCGAGATATTGAAAGTTGTTCCTAATACATAAATAGCATGGTCGTGTGCTTTTATTATGAAAGGACGGGCTGCATCGTGGGTTACCTCAAACATAGCCTCTCCTTCTAAGGTGATTTCACGGGTATCTCCAAACTGAACCGGAAAATCGATATGGGAGTCCGCATTCATTTTTACTTTTGTACCATCAGCCAATACTATTGCATATTCCGAACCTTTTGGCACTATGATCTTATTTTGTAATAGTTCGGTATCCAGTTCTGTTTTATGGGGGTAATCACTTTCTTGAGGGAATATGATTTCTCCATTGTTAATATAACTTCCGTTGATTTCCCGTTGGTTTTCATAGAGGGGAATTACAGATTGGTTTGCTTGTACCCAGGTGGCTTTAGGAGTTTGGGTGTTCTGGGGAAGAGATGATTGCTCGCTTTGGGTAATGGCAGGCGTCAGATTCCGGTTATTAAAATATAAAATGGAAGCAATCCCTATGATAACAGCTATCGCAGCGGCAGATGAATAAATCGCAACCCGATAGCGGATAGAGTGGGGCTGCTTGCAACGTTTTTGAATAGCTTCCCATGAAGCTTCTTTATCAAACTGTTGTAATAAGTTAAGTTGGTTATTGACATGGCGGAGTGAAAGTAACTTCACAAAAATTTCTTTATGTGAAGCGTCTTCTTCAATCCATTGTTTTAATTCTTTAAATTCCTGTTCATTGAGTTGGTGGGACAGGTATTTTTGAATTAAGGTTTCTGTTTTACTCTTTTGCATAATTGTTGTACTGTTTAACACTAAGTATCACAAATACGCAAAACGGGTGACAAAAATCTGAAGAAAATTATAAATTAAATAAGATTAGGATTTCTATCATATTGAAACGACGCAACATTTTTAATGCGCGTGATAAATGAGTTTTTACTGTATTTACGGAAATATGGAGTTCTTCGGCTACTTCTTTGTACTTTTTGTCTTCCAGAACAATCTTGACTAAAACATTGTATTCCTGTTCCGGCAGTTTTTTTAATTCGGCCAGCAACTGGCTTCTTTTTTGCAACAGTTCTTCTTCATCATAAAAGTCATCGATGGGAGAATAAGATTCTTCCTCCAGCTCGTCTAAGGAGAAATAGCGTTCCCGTTGTACTTTGGTCAGTGAGGAAAAACGGACGGCATTGAACAACCAAGCATGTAGGTTGGAGGAAATGGCAGTATGCGAGTTCTTGTCCCAGAAACTGACAAATAGATTCTGCACGATATCTTCTGAAGTTTCCGTAGAGCCTGTGAACTGTACAGAAGTAAGGCATAAGAAGGTAATAAGTATCATAAAGCAGACGAAAGGCTTCTTCTTTGTTTTCAGTAAAGAGGGCTAATATCCTTTCGTCTACTTCATCATATTTATTGTATTTTCTTGCATTATTGTCCATAGATGCCTTTTATGGCACAAAATTAGGAATTTAACCGGCAAAATGTGCGATTTACATCAAATAAAAATGCAAAAAGTACAATGTATATAGAATATCTTCTTTATTTTTCAATTCTGAACCAGTCAGCGTCCGTCCATCCTCCGTCATTGGTTACAATAGCGGGGCGCGTACAGAAGATACCTACCTTGGCTCCTATCCATTTACCTTCTTTTACTTGGAAAGTTTCTCCTAATGGCTGGAATTTCTTGCGTCCGTACTGTAACTGAGGTTACATTTCACTAACAGGTCGTGACCGCCTTCACTGGCTTTAATCTTGTCTCCTTTTGCGGAAAATTTAGCGCGAAGATAGATTGTGCCGTCTTTTAAGGGAACGGAAGCATTTACTTTTTCAGTACCCCCTCGATCGGCTTTCAGGCATTCCACTTGTGACAGGACGAGTCCGTTGTCTGTGTTTTCAACAACTAATCCGGCATAATCCATTCCCATTACAACCAGTCCCGTACGTTCACCTTTATATTTTTCTGTCGGCTTGAAAGTAAGCTTGGTGGTGGCAGTGAAATTGGGAGCCGGAGTCTTTTGTAGCATCAGATTAGAAACATCCCATAAACTCTTATAATCTTCGGGAACCGGGTAGGAGTATAGACGTACAAATCCTTCTCCTCCGTTGAAATAAGCCCATTTTTCATTGATGTTAGCCTGCCATTGCCATTGAGGAGACAATGTATAACCATCAAACTCGTCACTTTCCTGCGGAGTACAAATAGGATAGTTCTTACCTACATTAGGCTTTTTATAAGTCAGAACAGGTTCGCCACAGCCGTCTCCGTCTTTATCAATACCTATGACGGGCCAATCATCAACCCATTTCATAGGTTGCAGGTGAACCAGGCGTCCGTAAGCACCTACGTCCTGGAAGTGCATGAACCAGTCTTCTCCCGTAGGGTGTCCACCCAGCTCCCTGATGAGGTCCGTTGACGGGAGAGTTGCCTTGCGCTAATACTGTTTTCCATTCGTATGGACCGTATACGTTTTTTGAGCGAAGTACGACTTGCCATCCTGTAGGAACGCCGCCTGCCGGATGGAAGATGTAATAGTATCCATTACGTTTATAGAATTTGGGCCCTTCACAAGTCTGATGTGCTTCATGACCATCGAAAATGATACGGGATTGTGTGATAGCTTTACTTGCATCAGCACTTAGCTCACAAATTGTAATTACACTTTTCAGTCCGGCCCGGCTTCCTGCATAAGCGTGAACCAGATATACACGACCGTCATCATCCCATAATGGAGTCGTGTCGATGATGCCCTTTCCGGCTTTCACCAAAACTGGCTCGCTCCAGGGACCTTTCGGATCTTTGGCTTTCACCATGAATGCTCCTTGGTCCGGGTCACCCCAGAATATATAGAATTCACCGTTATGGTGGCGGATACTGGGTGCCCATACACGGTTGCCATGTTCAGGACGGACATCGGTAACAGGGGGCAGTGCGTAGGGTACAGCCGCACCTATGATAGTCCAGTTGACAAGGTCTTTGGAGTGTAATATTTGTAAACCGGGCAGACAGTTGAAACTGGATGAGGTCAAATAATAATCGTCTCCTACACGGCAAACGTCCGGATCGGAGTAATCCGCATACAGGACTGGATTTTTGTAGGTCCCATTGCCTTGGTCGGCCACCCAGGCTTGGGATACATAATTCTGTGCGGGAGCAGATAAAAAACAGCCTCCTAGCAGACAGAGAGTGATTAGTCGTTTCATGGTTTTAGATTTTTTATTTAATCGTAATTTTGCAAGGATGTTCCAATTCTTTTCTCCATTGGGGAAGATAATTGAACCAGTCTTTCATATCTTTAAATCCGAAACTTTCTTTTTTTGAGGTGAAAGTAACGTAATAGTGGAAATGCTGTTGCCCCGGTGCTTGTAAGGTATATAAGTAGTTTGATCCGTCTTGTACTTCTTTACCGATATATTTAGGAATGAAAGTTCCCATACCTGTTGTTTCCTTCACATAACCTATGGTGTCTGTGACAGGCCAGTCGGTTCCCCAGCTTCCAGTCAGTCCTTTATGGTCGCTCATGTGACCTCCTTCTTTCAGAATCTGTACACCTGCTGCAAAGACTTCCTGTTTAAGCGGACGGTCAAACAGGACATCTACCTTCATGTCCCGATGACCGCCATAGATGGTATATCGATTGATCATGTTCAAATCGTTTCCTTGATATTCCCAACCGATGACTTCTGCTTCGACGATGGCACGTACAGGACCGGAGGCTAGTACACGTTCCGTGCGGTTTACTACTGGTTTTATGTGGGTCGCCTCAGTACCATTCCAACCTTTTAATGCACCTACACCACCACTATTGTAAACACGTAGCGCATCATCTCCGTAGCCGTTGGCACGTTGCGCTTTGGTAGGGTAGAAACAAGTCTCTTTTATTTCCAGTCTTTTATTTACTTTGCTATATGGATCTACCGTCTGTTTTTCGTTGAAATAGATACGATAGGCAACTAATTCACTCTCTATAGCCGGTCCGTGATGGTAAACAAAACTATATACATTCTCGGTTCCTGCCGCTGAAAATCCCGTAATATTGGCGAATTTGTTGTTATGTCCGTAAGCTTTCATTTGGGCATAAGTACGTGCCGGATAGTTTTTTTCACTTTTTTCTGAAGAGAGAATTATACGGAAACTTTTGTTGCTTTTGGCTGGCATATCGATGAGGAAAGCCAGTTCGTCAGCACGTGCGTCACCGTTCAGATCGTCCAGTTGGGACGGAATTTCTTTATTACCTTCCCATACAGTGGCGGATTTGATGTTGAAACCTGCTTTCAGGTTATTTAAATCTATCACTATCGGTTCGTCGGTCTTATTTTGAGTCCATTCATTGCTGACTTCTACGGTCAGTGTCTTTTCGCCTTTTTGTGCAAAAGAGTTGGTAAAGCATCCTGCTAATAATGTGAGGACAATAATTGAGCGCTTTTTCATAATGATGTATAGTTTATTATTTTAAGCACGGATCATACGGATTACACAGTGTTAGTATGAAAACCGTGTTTATCCGTGCAATCCGTGCTTTACTATTTTTATAAATTAAGTGGAGAAATGCACTAATGGGTGTAAGAATTAGAAGTTGAGTTCTTCTCCTTGTGCCCCGATTTCAGCATGATTCTTTCCGTCTATCGTTACATTGGAAACATTTTGCATCTTCAAGTTCTTTCCACTTTTTAATAACTCTATTTTGATATTTTTCATATTAACTTCGTCGGCTTCGCTTAATACTACACCTTCTTTAGCATTAGATACGATGATATTCTCCATATTGATATTCTTGATTCTCATCTCAGGCAAGCCATTGAAGAACACAGCCCTGCCTGCTCCGTTACAGGTTACATCTTTGATAAAGATATTACGGAATATCGGAGTTTCTTCTGTTACAGGAGGGATGGTAGTTTCTGCTTTCTTTTCATCCTGATTAGGATCTTCACCACGACCTTTTCCACCATAGTATAAATTGAATATTAATGCTTCGTTCGGAATATTAATCATGTTGATATTGCTGATGTAGATATTCTCTACCAATCCGCCACGCCCACGATTACTTTTAAAGCGTAAGCCAACATCTGTACCCATGAAAGTACAATTGTCTACATATATGTTGTTTACACCTCCTGACATCTCACTACCTACAACAAAACCTCCATGTCCATGTAATACGGTGTTGTTCATAACGATAACATTTTGACAAGGTTCACCGCGTTTGCGCCCTTGTTCGTCCTTTCCTGACTTTATACAGATACCATCATCTCCTGCATCAAATGAGTTGTTTATAATCAATGCTTTATTACATGATTCCAAATCAAGAGCATCTCCGTTTTGTGAGTACCAAGGATTAGAAACAGTAACTTTATTAATTGTAATATTTTCACATGATAGCGGATGTAAGCACCAACTGGGTGAATTTTTGAATGTCGCTCCTTCCAGCAATACCTTATTACATTTGATGAAACTTAGCAATACAGGACGTAACCAGTCGCGCATGTAGTCCCAGTCAGAATCGGTAAGTTCTCCACGAGGTACGTTGAAGTTGTCTTTTGACAGGATAGCACCTTTCAATGCACCTTCACTGGGATACCAGATTCTTCCGTCGGTATCTACCACACCACCGGAGGCGACCAATTTTTCCATTGGCCTTCAGTCAGTTTATCTTTTTTGGTCGGACGCCATGTGTCTCCATTTCCATCAAATACTCCGTGGCCTGTAATCGCTATATTTTCAGCATTACGTGCTGAAATAGGAGACTGGCAACGACGGGTTTCCAAACCTTCAAAAGACGTGTTTATAATGGGATATAGTGAATGGTCTGCACTGAATAATACTAATGCATTCTTTTCTGTATATAGATTCACATTGCTCAATAGTTCGATGGGACCGGTCAGCCACAAGCCTTCAGGAATAATGACTTTGCCACCTCCTTTGGCATTAACCTGTTGGATTGCATCATTAATAGCCTTTGTGTTTAAAGTGATACCGTCTGGCTTGGCACCGAAATCTATGATGTTTACCGAATAGTCTGGAAAAGTAGGTTGTTCAACTTTATCCATCTTGAAAGGGAGGCTTGTATAGATGGCGGGATCTATAATATCTTCTACAATAGTCGTAGACGGACAATTATTACATCCGGTCAAAAAAGGAATTAAACATGTGGCAGGAAGTAATAGAATCTTCTTTATTAAAGTAGTCATTGGTATTATATATGTTTAAGATTAATAATTATCTAGTTGATTGTTGCTTTAAGAAGTCTTATCACTCTCCCGTAAAAGACCCTCACGGGCTATTTACGGGAGCAGCAATAATGTTTCATGTTAACCTAATTCTAACCTTAAATAAATATTATGAAAAAACCTCTTAATTCGATGGCAAATATAGCTGAAAGAATTGTCCTTTATGTGCACTATTTGATAGAATAAGTGGATTTTTTGTTAAATTCTCATTTAGCTGAAACCTTAAATGGTAAAAATTAGTTTTATAATTGCATTATTTCTTCATTTGTGTGCAAAAAAAGCTATGATTAATTTATTTGTTTGTATCTTTGCAAACTAATTTAACAATAAAGAAGGTATGAGTTACAATTTGTTGAAAGGAAAAAGAGGTATTATTTTTGGTGCATTGAACGAACAGTCTATCGCATGGAAAGTTGCTGAAAAGGCTGTAGAAGAAGGTGCGTCCATTACATTGTCCAATACTCCGGTAGCTGTCCGCATGGGAGAAGTTTCTGCTTTAGCTGAGAAACTGAATTGTGAGGTAATTCCGGCAGATGCAACCAGCGTAGAAGATTTGGAGAATGTTTTCAAACGTTCGATGGAAATATTGGGTGGAAAAATAGATTTCGTTCTGCATTCTATCGGTATGTCTCCTAACGTTCGTAAGAAACGTACTTATGATGACCTCGATTATGATATGTTGAGCAAGACTCTGGATATATCTGCCGTTTCGTTCCACAAAATGATTCAAGCTGCTAAAAAGCTGGATGCTATTGCGGAGTATGGTTCAATTCTGGCTTTGAGTTATGTTGCTGCACAACGTACATTCTATGGATATAATGATATGGCGGATGCAAAAGCATTGCTTGAATCTATCGCACGCAGTTTTGGTTACATTTATGGTCGTGAACATCATGTGCGTGTGAATACCATATCTCAGTCACCGACCATGACTACTGCCGGTTCAGGTGTGAAAGGTATGGATAAGCTGTTTGACTTTGCTAACCGTATGTCACCATTAGGCAATGCTTCGGCAGACGAATGTGCAGATTACTGCATTGTAATGTTCTCTGACCTGACTCGTAAAGTGACTATGCAGAATTTATATCATGATGGAGGTTTCTCCAGTGTAGGTATGAGTTTGCGTGCTATGGCAACTTATGAAAAAGGTCTGGATGAATATAAAGACGAAAACGGAAACATCATTTACGGATAAGAAATAGATGATGCGCAAAATTATATTCATATTAGTAGTATGTCTTGTTGCTCTTTCCTCCTGTCAGTGGGATGGGAAGAGTGGCAATACTGCTGATGTGGATGTAAGAGTTGCCCGTTATGATCGTTTGCAGTATGAGTATGTCACGATGAATAGTTTCTCGGCACTGCAAAAAATGAATACGGACTATCCTCAGGTTACCAAACTGTTGATAGAAGATGTATTGGCGATAGGTGAGGTGGATGACATGAAGATTAACGACCGGATGTTGGAATATTATTCGGATTCTACTTTATTGACTTTGATGCACGATGCCGAAGAGAAATTTAAGGATCTTGGTTGGGTTGAGGAAAAACTGACCAAAGGTTTCAAACGTTTGAAAAAGAGGTTCCTGCATTGTTCGTTCCTCATTTTTATGCTCAAATAGCTGCTCTGAATCAGTCTGTTGTAGTTGGGGACAGTATTTTGGGTTTTAGTATTGATAAGTATATGGGAGCAGATTATCCTTTATATAAACGCTTCTATTATGACTATCAATGTCGCAGTATGGAGCCTGATCGTATTGTTCCGGATTGTTTTACCTTTTATTTGCTGAGTCAGTATCCTTTGCCATGGCAGCCTGGTCGTACTTTATTAGATATGATTATGCATCGTGGAAAGATAAATTGGATAGTGGCTCATATTTTAGGGTATGAATCTTTTGAGAAAGAGATGGGATATAGTGAGGATGAGGCTGAGTGGTGCAGGAAGAATAAAACAAGTCTGTGGAAGACAATGGTTGAAAATGGTCATTTATATGCTACCGATCCCCTTGTTGTACGTACTTATATACGCAAGGATCCCTTTATTTCTATTATGGGTGAGAAAACTCCTGCAAGTATTGGAGTATGGATGGGGATTTTGCTGATTGATGAATATATGAAAAAGCATCCTGATATGACAATAAAGGATTTGTTGGCTAAGACGGATTATCATCAGATGTTGGCTGAAACAGATTTCAAACCTTGATATTTTGATTGATTAGTAGTATGATGGAAGTTGCTTTGTATCTATTGCCTGTCACATTAGGCGAAACTCCTGTGGAAAATGTGTTGCCTGTGTATAATAAAGAGGTCATTCTCGGCATCAAACATTTTATTGTAGAAGATGTACGCTCGGCACGTCGCTTTTTGAAAAAGGTAGATCGCGGGATTGACATAGATGCATTGACTTTTTATCCATTGAACAAACATACTTCTCCTGAAGATATTTCCGGTTATCTGAAACCTTTGTTGGCCGGACAGTCCATGGGAGTTATTTCTGAAGCCGGTTGTCCGGCTGTTGCTGATCCTGGAGCGGACGTGGTTGCTATTGCTCAGCGTAAGAATCTTAAAGTGGTGCCTTTGGTAGGACCTTCCTCTATTATTATGTCTGTTATGGGATCGGGTTTTAATGGACAGAGTTTTGCTTTTCATGGTTATTTGCCTATTGAGCCTGGTGAGCGTGCGAAACGTATTAAGGTATTGGAGCAACGTGTTTATGCAGAAGATCAGACGCAGCTTTTTATTGAAACTCCTTATCGTAATAATAAGATGGCGGAAGATATTCTTAAGAATTGCCGTCCGCAAACCAAACTTTGTATTGCTGCCAATATTACGTGTGAAGGAGAATATATAAAGACTAAGACAATAAAGGAGTGGCAGGGGAAATTGCCGGATTTATCGAAGATTCCCTGTATTTTCTTGATTTATAAGTAATGCGATAACAGATATTCATTTAAATTCCTCCACATCTGTGTCACTATGTTCAGATGATCTATTTCTTCTTTTAGAAAAGAACTATATTGGGCAGAATTCATTTCTATTTCTTCGGGAGTTACAAATTTTCCTCCGGTAAAATGTATCTGTTCTTCATCGTTTAAAGGAAGAATATATAGCATGATGGTTTTTTTAACTCCATTGGTTTCTTTTACCAAATGTTTCAAACTGAAGCGTGGTTCCGGTTGTCCGGTAATATGGTTGCTATATTTATTTTCTACTTCTTTGGCATATTTATCAGTATCTGTCTTGCAGGCATAAATGTAGTCTTCCATAGGTATGTCCAACTTGCCGGGTTCTTCACCTTGATAACTGCGGGGAGCAACATAGATCTTTCCATTGCAAATAGGGGCGATACGTAAAAAAGGCATTTTTTTATAGGTTAAACTGATTGTTTTCACAAAAGCATGATTGACAATAATGCAAATGACATATATCAAAGGAGGGATGATGTGGGTCATAGCGTAAAGGGTATTATAAGATAGTGGACTGAAAAATAAATAAATTATGCAGGAAGCAAACAGGTGAATGCCGGATAAAACAGCTATAACCTGTGTGGCCCAACAGTTCAGAATAGATATCTTATAATGAAAGTAGGAGAATAGTTTTGTATAAAAATTGGGGACCATGAGATAGAGTAGTGAAAAACAGAGTATCAGTATTTCTAGCGTAATGGGAACAGTTCGGTCCGGAATAAGCATATCTCCGCTTATGCCTTTTATGATGGATGCAATGATTAATGCCAAAGTTCCATGTAGTAATACTAGATTTGGCTGATAAACAGGAGGTTTGACAAGTCTGTATAGGATATAAATAATGCTAGCCAAACTACAGACATACAAAACAACTGCATCTTGAAAGAAAATGCAGAAAATCATGCATACAATGGCTGGTATTAACCCTGTGGACATGATTAAATTTTTGTATTCCAGTAACGATTTCATTCTCTCTATCTCTATTTATATCTTTATAACAAAAAAGATATAAAGTTGGTTTACTCGTTACCCTTTAAATTTTATATGTTTTTCTGCATGATAGGAGGAACGTACCAAAGGTGCGCTTTCCACTTCTCGGAATCCTTTCTTTAATCCAATTGTTCTATACTGTTTAAATTGATCGGGAGTAATATAGTCCGCTACCGGATAATGGCGGTGGGTAGGTTGTAGATATTGGCCAATGGTAAGTATCTTGCAGCCTTGTGCCAATAAATCGTCCATGACTTCTTCTACTTCTTCCGGGCGTTCTCCCAAACCTACCATAATACCGGATTTAGCTGTAATACCATTATTGGCTATTTGTTTGATGACCTTTAAACTGGTTGCATAGTTGGCTGCGCTTCGTACCAGGGGACTGATGCGGCGTACGGTTTCCATATTGTGTGAAATGATGTCTGGTTTGGCGTCAATGACTAGCTGAATCAGTTCGCTCTTTCCTTGAAAATCAGGGATTAAAACTTCGGTTGTGGTTTCCGGATTCAAGCGCTTGATTTCTGAAATCGTTTTAGCCCAATGGGCAGCACCCAAATCATCTAGATCATCACGGTCTACAGAGGTAATAACGGCATGAGATAATTTCATGAGTTGAATGGACTCTGCTACATGGGTAGGTTCTTCAGGGTCTAACGGAAGAGGCCGTCCGGTCTGTGTGTTGCAAAATTTGCAGGAACGGGTACAAATTTCGCCACCTATCATAAAAGTGGCAGTACCTTTTCCCCAGCATTCTCCCATATTGGGACATCGTCCGCTACTGCAAATGGTATGTAGTTTGTGGGAATCTACAATATGTTTGGTTTCGGTATATCGAGCATTTGCCCCTATGTTTATCTTAAGCCAGTCTGGTTTTTTAACGTGATTCATGATGATATTAGATTTATAATTCACCACAGATTATACCAATGCAAATTGTTTTCATTCGGTTTTTATGTAAAATTATATAATCTGTGGTGAATGGTTTTTTATTTTAAATTATCAATAAAGAAATTGGCTACGCGAGTCAGTAAATGTTTAGTTGTGTTGCCTCCACTGATTCCATGGTTGCGGTTGGTATAGATTTGCATGTCAAATTGCTTGTCGGCCTGTACCAATGCTTCACTGTATTCTGCGTTGTTACGTAAGTGTACATTATCATCTGCTGTGCCGTGGATCAGCAACAATTCACCGTTCAGTTTGTTGGCACGGTTAATAGCAGATGCAGCATTGTAACCTTCCATGTTTTCTTTGGGGGTACGCATGAAGCGCTCTGTATATACCGAATCGTAGAAACGCCAGTCTGTAGGAGCTGCAACAGCTACTCCAGCTTTGAATATCGGTGTTCCTTCACTCATGGACATTAATGTATTGTAACCTCCATAGCTCCATCCCCATATACCGATACGGTTACCATCTACATAGGGTAGTGTACTTAAGTATTTGGCGGCTTCTACTTGATCTTTCGATTCTTTTACTCCTAAACTCAAGTAGGTGCATTTTTCAAAATCAGACCCTCGGCCACCGGTTCCGCGTCCGTCTACACAAGCCATGATGAACCTTGACCGGCCATATAAGCTTCGAACATGCCGCCATCTCTACGGGCTCCAATTCCCCATTTGTCTGCAACTTCTTGTGAACCCGGTCCACTATATTGGTGCATGATAACAGGATATTTTTTGTTCGGATTGAAATTTGCGGGTTTCATTATCCAACCATTCAATTCCACACCGTCATTGGTCTTGAAACTAAATAGTTCTTTACTTGGCATATTCAGACGTGAAACTTGGTGTTTCAATGTGTTATTATCTACTAAGGTTGCCAATTCTTTACCATTATTGTCATTAAGGGTAATGACAGGAGGGGTGTTGATATTAGAGTAAGTATTGATGTAATACTTCATATTGTTACTGAAAATAGCTTTATGAGTTCCTTCCTGTTTGGATAGTTTGGTCTTTTTACCTTTGCCGTCCACTTTGTAGATAGCGGTGCGTAGCGGACTACCTTCATTGCTTTCAAAATAGAATGTGTTGGTAGCTTCATCCCATCCCAGGAAATCTTTCACTTCGAAGTTCCCTTTTGTGATTTGCTTAACCAGGTTTCCTCCGCTAGTGTAAAGATAGAGATGGTTATAACCGTCTTTTTCACTCATCACCACAAAGTTTTTTGGATAGAAACGATGTTGGAGTAGGCTTCTTCTTTAATGTATTGGGGAGCTTCATCACGTACCATCAGTTTACACAATGTACTTCGTGGATTGGCAAAGTAGAGGTCGAAACGGTTTTGATGACGGTTCAAAGTCATGATTGCCAACGCATTCTCATCATCCGTAAACTTGATGCGAGGGATATAACTGTCTGCATCTAGAGGCAAGTCCATCTTGCGGGTTACCTTACTTTTTATATCAAAAGTATGAACGGTTACTTTGGAATTGTCAATTCCTGGCATAGGGTATTTGTATTCATATTCTCCCGGATAAGTGCTGAATTTCTCTAATGCGGGAACCATACCTTTGTATAATGGAAAAGAATACATAGGTACTTGACTCTCATCAAAACGGATATAGGCAAGCATCTGGCTGTCTGCACTGAAGTCGAAAGCACGGTTGAAGCCGAATTCCTCTTCATATACCCAGTCGGGAATACCATTTAGCACTTCGTTGAATTTGCCGTCTTTGGTTACTTGTGATTCACTGTTGCCAAACAATAATTTTACCAGATAGATATTATTATCACGTACAAAAGCTATCTGATTGCCATCCGGCGAGAATAAAGGAACCTGTTGTGGACCGTTTTCTGAGAGCGGTTCCATTTTATTGTTTTTTACGTTGAAAATATAGTAATTGGCGGTAAACGAACGACGATAAATAGGTTTGGTTTCAGTCTGTATTAGAATCAGTTTTTCATCGGGTGACATGATATAGTCATCAAATGACTTGATGCTACAGTCACGGGCCGTATTTACATCGAAGATGGTGCCTGTTTCTTTGCCGGTCTTGAAAGAATACTGTATGATTTTTTTGCCATCGGCACTCATTTGGGTATAATGTTCTCCATCCAACATCGGTTTGATACCTCTGATTCCTTCGGCACGATACGTTCTGTTTGCTACGTCTTGCAAGCTTACTTGTTGGGCTCTGACTGTCAGCAAGCAGAAGAATAAAATAATAAATATACTTAATTTTCTCATAATAGATAAATTCTTTAAATGATAATCAAAGACAAAGGTAAAACTTTTGTTTGAAAATACGTATCTTTGTCCCGCAAAATAAGTTCATGAACAGAGAGATGCTTTATAACGACTTATCCGGCTTTTTAGCTATGCACTTTCCTTGCAAAGTGCAGAAGATTTCTATTAATGCCGGATTTACTTGTCCTAACCGTGACGGCTCGGTAGGATACGGAGGTTGCACTTATTGTAATAATCAAACATTTAATCCGGCCTATTGCCATACGGGAAAGTCTGTTACTCAGCAGTTGGAAGAAGGAAAGCGGTTCTTTGTACGCAAATATCCGGAAATGAAATATCTGGCCTATTTTCAGGCTTATACCAATACGTATGGGGAACTGGAAGAGTTGAAAAGAAAATACGAAGAGGCACTGATGGTAGAGGATGTGGTAGGACTGGTGATAGGAACTCGTCCGGACTGTATGCCGATATCATTACTGGATTATTTGGAAGATCTTGGTAAACGCACTTTTGTATTAGTGGAGTATGGCATTGAAAGTACGGATGATGAAACGTTGCGCGGATAAACCGGGGACATACTTTCGCCGTTTCTGCGGAGGCTGTTCGGAAGACTGCAGAGAGAGGGATTTTAGTAGGAGGCATATAATTCTTGGTTTGCCCGGAGAAGAAAGAGAAATGTTAATCAGACAGGCAGGAGTACTTTCACAATTACCTCTGACTACTTTAAAGCTGCATCAGTTACAACTTATTAAAGGTACGCGCATGGCGAGTGAATATGTGAAAGAGCCTGAAGCTTTCCATCTTTATACAGCTGATGAATATGTTGATTTGGTTATTGATTATATAGAACATCTTCGTCCGGACATCGTACTGGAGCGTTTTGTTTCCCAATCACCTAAAGAATTGTTGATAGCTCCTGATTGGGGATTGAAAAATTATGAATTTACGGATAAGGTGAAAAAACGGATGAGAGAAAAAGATGCCTGGCAAGGCAAATACTATAAATATTAAAAGAAGAAAACAGATATGGAAATCAAAGGAAAAGTACATTATGTGGGAGTGAATGACCGTAACAAGCTTTGTTTGAGAACTTGTGGCCGTTACCTTACGGTGTGTCTTATAACTCTTATTTGATTGACGACGAGATGGTCGCTTTGGTGGATACAGTAGACGTATGCTATTTTGAGGTTTATTTGAAGAAAATTCGTAGCATTATCGGTGATAAACCTATCAATTATTTGATTATAAATCATATGGAACCAGACCATTCCGGTTCTATCAGTTGATCAAGCAATATTATCCTAACATTGTGATTGTCGGTAACAAGAAGACTTTCGAAATGATTGAAGGGTATTATGGTGTAGGCGGTGAGCGTTATGTAGTGGGTGAAGGAGATTTTCTAGCTTTGGGACATCATAGACTGCGCTTTTCATTGATTCCGATGGTTCACTGGCCCGAAACGATGGTTACTTTTGATGAAACGGAAGGTATTTTGTTTTCCGGTGACGCTTTCGGTTGTTTTGGTGCATTGAATGGTGGTGTAGTTGATACAAATATTAATACAGATATTTATTGGAATGAAATGGTGCGCTATTATTCTAATATTGTAGGCAAATATGGTGCGCCGGTACAGAAGGCCTTACAGAAATTGCAAAACTTGAAAATAACGACTGTTTGTTCTACTCATGGTCCGGTATGGACAGAGGAAATTCCTCGTGTGGTACGTATTTATGACCGTTTGAGTCGTTATGAGGCCGAAGAAGGGGTTGTAATAGCTTATGGCTCGATGTATGGTAATACAGAGGAGGTGGCAGAAGCTATTGCAGAAGAACTGAGCAAGCAGGGAATTCGTAATATCGTGATGCATAATGTTTCTCATACCAGTCATTCTTTTATTATTGCGGATGTATTCAAATATAAAGGACTGATTGTGGGATGCCCCACTTATAATACTCAGATGTATCCGGAAATGGAAGCTCTGCTGAGCAAGCTGGCTTCTCGCGAGATAAAGGGGCGTTATCTGGGATATTTTGGCTCATTTACATGGGCTAGCGCTGCTGTGAAGAAAATTGCAGAGTTTAATGATAAGTTGAAATTTGAGCCTGTCGGAAATCCTGTAGAAATGAAACATAGCATGAAGGCCGAAACTAACACTCAGGCAAAGGAGTTGGCTAAGGCTATGGCTGATCGTTTGAAAGCGGATAGAAAATAAATCTTGTGATAGCATACAAATGACGCAAATGACACATGATTGATAAGATCAAGCTTGTGACAATTGCGTCATTCGTGTTCTAAAGATTTCTGACGTTAGGCTTGATGTACAGTAAGCTGTGGGAATGGGAAGTTAATTCCTTCTTTATTAAAAGTAGTATAAACAGTCTGATTCATACTGAAAAATACGTTCCAGTAATCCGAACTATTCACCCATACGCGGATTTTTATATTTACACTGCTGGCAGCAAGTTCTCCTAATTCAATAAAAGGGGCAGGACTGGTGAGAATACGTTTATCATTGGCAATGATTTCGCGCAATACTTTTTCTACTTTATTATAGTCTTCTCCGTAGTCCACGCCAAAATTCCATTCTATACGGCGGGTGTCCAGTTTGCTGTAATTTGTAATGACCCCACTACTCATGGCTCCATTAGGTACATATATCATCTTGTTGTCTGCAGTGATAAGAATAGTATGAAAAATCTGTATTTCTTTTACTGTTCCCGAGGCACCGTAGAAGCTTCGATAAGTCCCCCACTTTATAAGGCCTGAACAATAAGATAATCAGTCCTCCGGCAAAATTTTGTAAGTTACCAGACAGTGCCATACCGATGGCAACACCGGCAGAAGCGAGAAGTGCGGCGAATCCTGTCAGTTCGATACCTAATTTCCCTATCACAGCAAGGATCAGCATAATGAGCAGTAGGATATTCACCATGCTCTTTAGGAATGACTGGATACTCGGGTCCACTTTTCTTTTTTCCAAAATACGTGCAAAAAGTCTGTTCAGCCAATTTACGAGGAACTTTCCGATTATAAAAATAATAAGTGCTCCTAATACTCTTTCTCCTAATTGAATGCCGGAGTCGATAAGTTTCTCTAATGCATTGGTTAATTGAATACTTGTTTCAGATGCTAATAACATGATAAATTTACTTTAATTTGACATTTCTAATATATAAAACAATTCAGATTAAAAATCGTTCAGAATACCTTTACCTTGACGTACAATTTCTGCTTCTCCGTTTGTACAGTTCACAATGGTAGAAGGTTCTATGCCTCCGATTCCTCCGTCAATAATTAGTTCTACCTCTTTGCCGAATTTTTCTTCTATCAGTTCTGGAGTGGTAATATATTCTATGTCTTCGCCATCTTTCAGAGGCAACGTAGTGGTCATGATGGGTGCTTTTAGTATATGGCATATTTCCCTGATGATGTTGTTGTCTGGTACGCGTATACCTACTTCTTTACGGTTCTTGAATATTTTGGGCAGACGGTTTCCCGTATTCAGGATAAAAGTGAACGGTCCGGGAAGATTGCGTTTCATTAGCTTGAATGTGCTGTTGTCTACTTTGGCATATTCGCTGATATTGCTTAAGTCGTAACAGATAATGGATAAATTGTTTTTACGTGGATCAATGTTTTTCAGTTTGCAGATACGTTCTATTGCACGTTCTTTCAGACCATGACATCCTATGGCATACATCGTATCGGTAGGGTAAATAATTAACCCTCCCTCTTCCAATACCCGGATTACTTCTTCCAGATCTTTGGGATTATTATTCTTATTATAAAGTCTTAAAAGCATGTTATTTTAATTTTTAGATTTTTTTTCACGCAAGCGTTCTGCAATAGCCCATTGTAGGGCGGCTTCCTCTTCTTTTCCGACTCTCATCAATGCGTCTCCGAAATATTCATGGGCCTTCGGATGTTCCGGCTTTAAAGAAACAGCCCGGTCAAAATCTCCCAAAGCTCCTTCTATATTATCTAATGCCAGTCTGTTTTTCCCTCGATTGTAAATAGCTTTGAATAAAGCGGGACTAAGGCGTACCGCTTCATTCAGACAAACTTCGGCTTCGTAGTATTCCTTGTCATTATGTAATGTGATACCTTTACGTACCCAAGCGTCCGTATAAGAAGGGTTCAATTCAATCGCTTTGTCATAATTGGCAATAGCAGCACGTGAATCATGTGCCTGGATGATACATTCATTTCCCATTAAATAATATTCGCGGGCATATTTTTCAAGATTTTTGCGTTGTACATGGAATTGGTCTTTTAGCCGTTTGTTTTCGACTTTCAAATTGTTGATGATTCCCAGCTTCTTACGTATAAATCTTTTGATCAAAGGTTTTTCGATATCATAACGTGAATGGATGGCAAGAAAGAATTGTTCTAGAAATCTTTCAAAATCACCTTTGTCGAAGTGTTGTACCGCTTCTACATATTGTACATCAGCTTGTGCCTGCTTCAATGCTTTTTCAATGGACTGGCGGTTATTGAATCGTTGCGAGAACTTTACTATTTCCGGGCGGACAAAGATATCTCCACGTGTAATTTGCTTTTTTAGTTGGATGCCGTCTAGTGAAGTACAGCGGCTCAATGCTACGTAGGCTTGTCCACCGGCAAACACCCCTCCTGTAAAATCAATAACGACCCTGCTGAAAGTCAATCCTTGGCTTTTGTGTATCGTGATGGCCCATGCCAAACGGATAGGATATTGTATAAATACTCCTAATTCTTCTTCTTCTATTTTTTTTTCTAGTTCATTATATTTATATCGTATATTGCGCCAACTGTCTTTTTTAACGTCAAATTCCTGTCCGTCTTCTGTGATAACATATAATGTATCCTCTTCGTCTATACCTGAAATGGTGCCAATCGTACCGTTCACCCAACGGTGGTCGTAATCGTTTTTTATAAAAATAATTTGTGCTCCTGGTTTTACTTCCAGTTCCATTTGGGTGGGGAGGCTGCTTTCTGGAAATTCTCCGTGTATCTCACCGGTCAGAATCGTTGATTCTCCAGGTAGTTCAGATAATTTCTTTTCATTGATAAAGTCTACGGTGTCTCTCCGGGTAGCAAGTGTGATATACATATCACTTTCATTTTCTTCTATGTGAGTGTTGTAACGGGTGTTCAGTAGTTGCAAGTCGGCTGCTCCGGCAGTATTGGTCCGGATATGATCCAATACGTTAACAAAAATTTTGTCCGACTGGCGGTATACTTTTGTCAGTTCTATGGATACCAGCTCCATTTCCTGAAAGACCCGTGCCGAAAAGAAATAAGGGGTGGGATAGAAGCGGTTGATTATCTCACGTTCGTCATTTTTAATGACTGGTTCAAGTTGAAAAACATCTCCTACCAGCAATATTTGCTTGCCTCCGAATGGTTCACGCATATTTTGTGAATATACCCGCAATATTTTGTCTATAAAGTCAATAATGTCTGCCCGAACCATGGAAATTTCATCGATGATCACTAATTCTACTTCTTTTATCAGTTTTCGATGAGCGGAAGTATATTTTAGAAAGCTATGTAACTTTCCATCTTTCAAACTGAATTTAGGATCATCCGGTAAAAGTGGATAGAATGGTAATTTAAAAAAACTATGCAGTGTGCTTCCACCGGCATTGATAGCTGCAATACCTGTGGGAGCCAGTACTATATGTTTCTTTTTGGTTACTTCGCAAACATATTTTAGAAAAGTAGATTTACCTGTACCCGCCTTTCCAGTGAGGAATACTGACTGACGTGTATATTGGATAAGGTTCAAGGCATCTTGAAACTCTTTATTATGGGTGTCTACTTGCATTTTGTCCATACGTTTGAAAATGAATGGACAAAGATAGTGGAAATCCCGTAAAAGGGCATAAAAAAGACGGTTAAATAACCGTCCTTTTTTATAGTCCTACAGGGGATTGCCCTGTATTGGTTCTAATTTACTTTGTTTCGTTCAACATAACGTAACCCCAAATCATAGGATCAGCGTTAGCAATTTTGTGAAAAATGTTTTTTACCTTTTTCATAATGTTATCCTTTCTTTTTTTAATTAATACCTAAAAACACTCATAAATAGCAGGCGCACCTCCCGGTTGGCCTTCTTTAAACAATCTTTCTTTTTACCTTAGTAGCTACTAAAAAATATCTTTTTATGTTTTACAACACAAAGATAAGGAGTTTGTTCGTTATGATATATGTTTTACAGCATATTTTTAATCGATATCTCAATTTTATTGATTTAGGTCAAAAAAAGTAGGAGTTTCTTATTGCATTTTGGTGAATATTTTGTTTGCTTCTGTCGTATAACATATAAATCAGTTTGTTTATCTCAAGAAGTATTGCTTGATTTGTGATATCATAATAATATCAAAAATAAATCATTATGGAAACAAAAGAAATGTCTTACAATGAGCTGGTAATTAATGGGTTTATGGCTTTGTTTTTTAACTTGGTTATGTTGCCTGCACTAGTATTCCTGAACTTTTTGATTTTTGGACAACTACCTTGGTTATCTATTCCTGTTTTGTTTATGCTGGTATTGTTGTTTGTGCTGATGCTTCCGGGATATTTTTCTCAAGAACCTAATGAGGCACGTGTGATGGTGTTTTTCGGTGAATATAAAGGCACTTTTAAAAACACAGGCTTCTTTTGGGTAAACCCTTTCATGAACAAGAAGAAGTTGTCTCTTCGCGCCCGTAATCTGGATGTGGAGCCGATAAAGGTGAATGATAAGATTGGCAATCCTATTCTGATAGGGCTGGTTTTGGTCTGGAAATTGAAAGATACTTATAAGGCGATGTTTGAGATTGACGCGCAGACGATGGCGGACAGTAAAGGGACAGGGACGGCAAGTGTCAGCGTGGCAGGGCGTATGAATGCCTTTGAGGATTTTGTACGTGTGCAGAGTGATGCGGCCCTCCGTCAGGTGGCCGGACAGTATGCTTACGATGACAATGAGCATGATACGAATGAGCTGACCTTGCGTGGCGGAGGTGAGGAGATTAATGACCAGCTGGAACGTCAGCTTAATGAGCGTCTGGCTATGGCAGGTATGGAAATAGTAGAGGCCAGAATCAATTATTTGGCTTATGCTCCGGAGATTGCAGCGGTGATGCTTCGTCGTCAGCAGGCAAGTGCTATTATTACAGCGCGCGAAAAAATAGTGGAGGGGGCTGTTTCTATGGTTAAAATGGCTTTGGATAAATTAGCGAGGATGGAATTGTAGAACTGGATGAAGAAAAGAAAGCCGCTATGGTCAGTAATTTGTTGGTAGTGCTTTGTGCGGATGAGCCAGCACAGCCGGTAATTAATTCCGGAACGTTGAATCATTAGTGTAGGAGATGGCAAAGAAAGAAACGATAAAAAGTTTTGTGCTCAGAATGGATGCGGAAACCATGGAAGCTATCGAGAAATGGGCGGCGGATGAATTCCGTTCCACGAATGGACAGCTTCAATGGATTATAGCGGAAGCTTTGCGCAAGAGTGGCAGAATGAAGAAAAAGAAGACAATAATCAAAAAGGAAGAAAAAGAATGATACAGTTGTTTTGATTGTTTATACTGTTCGGGTCTATAAAAAAGGGCGTCAATATCGATAAAACAAATTATTTTTCTTATTTTCATAGGGTATTTTAATCCTGGGTGATCTTATAAGTAGAAACAGAATTAGTATTCACTTTTTTAATACCTTAATGAATATGAGAGCGCATAAAAAACAATTGATTGAATGGATACTGCTCGTTGTCTTTTGGTTGAGTGTCATTCCGGGATGGAGTCAGGAGAAGACACCGTTTGCTGAAGAGAATACTTATATTACAGTCAGCGGTGTAGTAAAGGACAAACAAAATAGAAAGACTTTAGAGTATGTCAATGTATCAGTTCCGGGCAGAAGTGTGGGGACGGTGACAAATGCGGATGGTGAATTTTCTTTGAAGATAGAAGATGCGGAGATGGTTTTTGCTTTAGAGATTTCACATATCGGTTATCATAATAATAGAGTACGTTTGGATAAAGAACATTTGTCGGATTTAAAGATTTACCTTACCCCTCATGCCAATATGTTGAATGAGATTGTGTTTATGCCCACAATCCTCGTCTTATAGTGGAAGAGGCCATTCGCAAGATTCCTGTCAATTACAGCAATAAAAACAATATGCTTACCGGCTTTTACAGGGAAACTGTTCAGAAAGGGCGTCGTTATATCAATATTTCGGAAGCTATTATTGATGTTTACAAGACTTCTTATGAGGATATGACAACTACCCGCGACCGGGTGCAGGTTTTGAAGGGGCGCCGGTTGCTCAGTCAGAAAGTCAGTGATACGTTGGGGGTGAAACTGGCTGGTGGTCCCACTTTATCTATCTATGTGGACATTGTGAAAAATCAGGATGCGTTGTTGGATATGGAAACATTGAACTATTATGATTTCTTTATGGAAGAACCGGTCCAGATAGACAATCGTCAGCAATATGTGATCAGTTTCCGTCCCCGTGTCGTTTTGCCTTATGCCTTGTATTATGGCAAATTGTATATTGATCGTGACAAGTTGTCGTTTACCCGTGCGGAATTTAGCTTGTCTATGGATAATAAAGTCAAGGCAGTGCAGGCTATTCTAGCCAAGAAACCCTATGGCTTACGTTTTAAGCCACAGGAACTTTCTTTCCTTGTTACTTATAAAGATATGGATGGGAAAACCTATCTGAATTATATCCGTAACCGTATCCGGTTTAAGTGTGACTGGAAGCGCAAACTTTTCTCTACCGGCTATACTGTGCTTTCAGAGATGGTGGCAACGGATAGGAAGGAAAATAATGTGGCGATCATTCCCGGAAAGATGGCTTTTCATCAGAAAGATGCTTTTTATGATAAAGTGGATGAATATTGGAGCGAGGATTTTTGGGGCTCCTATAATATCATTGAACCTACGGAATCATTGGAAAATGCAGTCCATAAGTTAAAGAAACAATCGCGTTAAAGTCTCGGATGAGGTTCGTATGATTGAAAAGAACTACCAAAAAAGAAGTAGATGCTGAATGATTTGTTAACACTGGCCAGAATAAGAGAGGGAGATATAAAGCGTTTGAAGATGTGTTTCGCCGTTATTATTCTCCTCTCTGTTGGTATGCCATGAGCATCACCGGCAGTATGGAAGCTGCGGAGGAAATAGTAGAGGAGTTGTTTTATGGGTTTTGGAGAGATCGGGAGAGGCTGCCGTTGTTCCGTTCTATGAAAAGCTATCTTTATATTGCGGTGCGCAATCAGTCTTTTCAATATTGCGAGCATCAGGAGGTGAGAAACAAATATCGGGAGTTTGTCCTCTCGCGGAAGGGGCGGACACAGGATAGCAATCCTCAAGAAGAGATGGAATACCAGGAATTAAGACATTTGATAGATGCTACGCTTGCTCGGATGCCGGAACGAAGGTTGCGCATATTCCGGATGCATCGTATGGAAGGTAAAAAGTATGCGGAAATAGCCTCGCAGCTTTCTTTGTCAGTGAAGACTGTAGAGGCTGAGATGACAAAAGCTCTTAAAGCATTAAAAAAAGAAATTGAGAATTATATTATAAGGACATGAGTGAAACAAAAAGAAATAAGGAAAGAGTGGATCAGGCATGGAATAAATTGTATGACCGTTTGGATGCTGACGGACTTTTGTTATCAGACCGGCAGAATAGAAAACGTTTGTCTGCATCCATGTTGTGGAAGTGGGGGGCTGTGGCTGCTATATGGGTCGGAATAGGTGTCTTTTTGACTACTACTTATCGAAAAGTGGGCGAGCCGGTGGAAGTTCGGGCTTTAATTATGCAGGAGAACACGGAGCAATCTACTTTGGTGACCACACTCGAGGATGGATCTATTGTCTATATGGGTGGGGAAACCTCTTTGCAATATCCTGAACATTTCTCTATGGACAAGCGTGAGGTCAGTTTGCAGGGAAACGCTCTGTTTGATGTGGCCGGTAACCGGGAACGTCCTTTTCTGATTGAAACGGAGGAGGTCAGAATTGAGGTCTTGGGAACGATGTTTCATGTAAAGAGTGATGTAGGGAGTACTTTCGAACTGTCCGTACAGCGCGGCAAGGTCAAAGTGGCATTGAAAAATAAAAATCAAGAGATGTATGTCAATGCAGGTGAAGCGGTGACGCTTAAAACACATCAATTGCGTTTCACTGATTATAGGGACGATACCCGGATAGCCCATTATTGGAAAAGTATGCGTTTCAAAGATGAATCTTTGATGAATATCCTTAGGGTTATTAATATGCATTCTTCCGGTTTGCAGCTTAAGACTTCCCCCTCCTTAGGGGAGCGTCGGCTTACGGTTGCATTTTCCGGGGAATCTCCGGAGTCTATGGCAGAGCTTATCTGTCTGGCTATGAATTTAAAATATACTCGTGAAGGTGATATAGGTGTTTTATCCGAATAAAGTGGGAAAATGAATCATATTCGTACATATCATTATTATTGGCATATCTTCTTTTTCAGTTTGTTGGTTTGCATGACGGAATTTACGAAAGCGGCGGATAGAGGTGTGTTGGAGCGAGTCATTTATCTTGCTAAGAGTAAGGGTACTGTCTATACTTTACTGGGGAAGGTGTCCGAACAGTCTGGTTTCCTTTTTGTTTATGACAGCAAGGTGGTGGACAATGATCGTACGGTGAAGTTGGGGGCAGGACAGCGCACTATTCGTCAGGCTGTTTACGAAATTATCGGTCGGCAGGATATCAGTCTGCATATTGTGGAGAATCATATTTTGATCAATCAGTTGCAGGTGCAATGTCCGGTTGTTACCACTTCTAAAGATACTTTGGCCTATTTTACTTTAGAAGGCAAGTTGCAGGATAATCAGTCGGGGGCTCCCATTGCTTACGGCACGGTGGGGGTAGTCGGTACTTCTATAGGCAGTATTACCAATCAGAATGGCGAATTCCGTTTACGATTGCCCGATTCGTTGAGACAGGGGCGCATCGTGGTTTCTCATGTGGGGTATGTGGGACAGGAGATGGATATGTCTTTATTAGAGGCTCAACACGCGGTGTGGTCTCTGGAGCCTCGGGTGATTCCTATTCAAGAAGTGGTGATTCGTGCTGTCAATCCTATACGGTTGTTGCGTGAGATGTTGAAAGCTAAAAAAACAAATTATGCGTCGGTTCCTATTTATCTCACTACATTTTATAGGGAAGGGGTTCGGTATAAACAAAAATTTCGTAATCTGACAGAGGCTGTTTTTAAAATCTACAAACCTTCTCCTTTGTTGAATCATTTTCAGGATCATGTAAAACTATTAAAGATGAGTCGCATAGTCAATAGTCAGGAACGGGATACACTGATAGCCAAGATAAGTGCGGGAATTGATGCTTGTTTGCAACTGGATATTGTCAAGAACTTGCCGGATTTTCTGTTGCCTGACGATAAGGGTAATGTGTACTCTTATGCCTCCTGTGATATGACGGTGATAGACAATCGTTTGGTTAATGTGATTTCCTTTCGACAGAATAAAGGAATAAAAGAACCTCTTTATTGTGGCGAATTATATATTGATGCTGAAAACAATGCGTTGGTTCAGGCGCGTCTTGAAATCAATCCTGCCTATGTGAGGCAAGCTACGGATATGTTTATAGAACGAAAGACACGGAAGTGGAAAATAACCGCGCAAGAGGTGGTTTATACCATTTCTTACAGGCAGTGGAATGGCATTTATTACATGAATCATATTCGTGGCGATCTTTATTTTAAAGTGAAACTTAAACGGCAATGGTTTAGTTCTTCTTCCTTGCATACATGGTTTGAAATGGTTACCTGTAAGGTGGATACAGATAATGTGACCCGTTTCCAACGTAAAGAACGGATGCCTACACGCACTATATTTTCGGATACACATTTTAAATATGATGCTGACTTTTGGGGGGAGTTTAATGTTATCCCGTGGGAGGAAGAACTGGGTACTGTCATTGAAAAGTTGTCTTCTAAAATAGAACAGATAGAATACTAAAATAAAAGTTGGATACGGAGCATTGTACTTGGTATCTTTTATCATGATATATGATAGAATATGTTAGCCTGAAGTATGTAAGTTTGTATATTCATCAGCCTTTAGCTTAAAATCGATTCGGTTGTCCGGTCAATTTTTTACCCGTGTCAGAAAGCATGCTTTTACACGTATATCTGCATAGGATTACACATATGTATGTGCGGACTTATGCGGATGTATGTGGAATCTCCTATATAATAACTACATTAGGTTTAAAAACAACTATGCAAATCTGATATAGTAATAACAATAGAAGTTGTTAACTAAATCCTAGTACACGTCTGTGAAATCATTCACCTCCAAAAGATAAGGACATTTTCAAAAAAGATCAAGAGCTTTTCAAAAAAGAACAAGAACTTTTTTAAAAAGATAACGAGCTTTTTTAAAAGTGTCTTGGTCTTTTTACCGCTACCGGGGGTGCTATTATATTCCGTGGAGATATGCACACTGTTTGCGAGCAAAAAACAAGAACGCCCTATTTTACGTCAAGTTGGAATAGTCTAAAAAAGAAGTTTATATAACTGAAAGTAAGCATGTTATACAGAAATAAGCTTCAAAACGTAGTGAGGGCATAGGGTATAAGTGAGGGCAATAATTTTTACTATAACTACATAAGTAGCTTATAATGAGTTTGTTTTGCACAAAGTGAGGGCATGAGGGCATAATTGCATCTAACTTTGCAATGATGATGCGTCAAGAAGACTTTCGGAAATTGTTCGAAGAAGAAAATGATCCTTTAAGAGCGAATGCCCTTTCCTATGATTTTGCAGGTGAGCCGATGTTTACCCAATATTCATTTTAGTCTGTCGCGCGCGATAATATAATATGGTATATACTTTTTGATATTGTAAAATGGATTATCGAAATAACCATTTTGTATAATCTGTAAATCAGATGTTTATAAGTATAATCACAAAAAAAATAGAAAAAATAGTAGATATATTTGGATAAAGAAATGAAATCAACTACTTTTGCATCCGCTTAGCAAGAGAGGTAAGTTTAAAACTGACAAGATGATTTGAAGAACATAGATGAAACAAAAAAGTTTTAAAAAAGTTCGATAATTTTTTGGTAGTTTGAAATAAACGCTTTATCTTTGCAAAACATTTCCGGAAAAAACGGAAATAAACATAAATGAGAGTTCTTTGAAAGATTTAAGATAAACAAACAAGTAGTACAAGCCGGTGCACCGTATGTGATATATATATGGTGTACGGAAAAACAAGAACCGTCAATATTGATATTGATAGATTTGGAATCCTTGAGCAGATTATCAACTGAACAGTTGGAAAAGATATTATTACAATGAAGAGTTTGATCCTGGCTCAGGATGAACGCTAGCTACAGGCTTAACACATGCAAGTCGAGGGGCAGCATGGTCTTAGCTTGCTAAGGCCGATGGCGACCGGC
>ENA-OQDE01000069-OQDE01000069.1-human-gut-metagenome-genome-assembly--contig:-NODE-69-length-60575-cov-5.678782_pt1 | contig 60575 bp, 66 predicted proteins | sample MGYA00242768_ERZ504595 | MGnify/ENA primary metagenome ERZ504595 (study PRJEB26092, sample SAMD00036307) | human gut metagenome | host: Homo sapiens | study: EMG produced TPA metagenomics assembly of...
GCAATACAAGTTCTTATAGAATGAATTATGTATTCTGCAAAAGTTTTTGCCTGCACAACTTCAATCATTAAATATACCAGCACACAAACAAATAAACCGGCTACTCCATTAACAATTTGGGGCATATTTTTTTCGAGTATTCCGATGTCTGTGATCTGTTTTATCAATAATGGTTGCAGAAATACAGTTACTGTAGAAACAATAGTGCTTATACTCAAAATACCTATTTCTTTTTTATATTTGAGTAACTCTTTTAAAAAATATAAACATTTATTATTCTCTATTATTTTCTTCATTGTTCACAAATATAATATTTTTAATCCTTTAAGCAAACACTGATTCCTATTAGTCCAACCATACACACCCCAAGAAATATGTCCATCCAGACTATTTTCCCACTTTGCTTTTCTCCACTCGAAGGAGCCTTAAAAAATACTTTTTCAAAGCCTGTATCATTTTTATCAAAATATTTTTGTCCTATAACCTCTTCTTTCGTTTCATTCTCCTTCTTCTCAAGCCAATACTGGATCGAAATTTCCTGCATTTCTTCACCACCATATTCGGCTCTTTGATTATCTTTTGCAAGTTCTTCCGCTATTTTTCCGCCAAAAATCTTCATCGCACTATCTTGACTTTCTTCATAGGGTTTTCCAGCTCCCAAAAATAAAAATTGTCCTACTTTCTCCACGCTATCTGGAATCCGTATTTTTGACAAAGAAGAGCAATACATAAAGGCATTATCACCAATGCTCTCTAAACCATCATAAAAATAAATCTGTGTGATTCTAGTTCCCTGAAATGCGCTTTTTCCTACCTTTTTTAGTGTTTTTGGCATTACAATGCTGATAAACCCAGCAGTTGTATCACTGTACTGACCATCTTCCGCAAAGGCAGATTCCCCGATTTCAACAATGCCTTCGGATATCTGCACTGCCCGAAGATCCGTTTTTCTCAAAAAGCAGGAATCTCCGATTCTCGTCACTTCTTTCCCACCTACTTCTTTCGGTGTGACAATCACGCTTTCCGTCCCGATATAGTTTCGTAAAGTTACAGTTTCATCTTCTTCCACGCTATACTGGTAATCTCCCTCTTGGAGCCAGTCTGCCTGTAGCGAAACCTGTGTCGTTCCAGATTCCACTGCAAAAACGTCTTCCCGCCATACCAGCACCAGAACCATCGCTACGATCATTATCATTCTTTTTTTCTTCATGAACACCTACTTTCTGTCCAGCAATATAGATGCCGGGCTTTCTCTAGTTATTTTGCCGACTTGCAGAATTAATATCAAAAGGAAAAGATCTAAAATACCAAGAATCATCCCCGTCATGATTTTCCAGTTCCACTCAATGGACAAATCCGTATCAACAGTTACTCCCGTTGATTCATACGCAGCTATTTCGCTTGTCGGGAGCGCGTTTTTAATATTTCCCGACAGATCTTCATTTTCCTGCTCCACTTTCTCAGCCTGATTCGAAATCATCCGATCTGCGAAATACTCTGCTGTTGGTGTCGCACACAGCGCCGCAAAAACCAGGGCAATCAAAACCGGAACCAAATTCTCCAAAACGAACTGTCCTAAAATCCTTTTTCTGTGTTCCCCCATCGAAAGTAAAATTCCAATCTCACGTTTTCGCCCTTTGACTGACAGGCTGGTCAGAATGCCGAACAGTAAAATTCCGGCAGTCACAAATCCTACGATCATATATCCTATCAGACGATTCAATTTTTCAACAGGTTTCGCAACCATCTCATACCATTCCTTGTTTCGAATCAACTGATAGGACCATTCTCCAGATTCCAAATCCTGCTGTGATATTACCATTGGCTTTACGCTGGAACGTATTCCATTTTCATCGGTCTGTACAACATCATCCACACTTCCTATTTTTATTTTGTTTTTTGTTTCTTCTATGAATGGTTCAACTGATTTTGTATCTTTCAAATAGACCGTAACTGTATTAAATCCCACATTTTGAATTTTTAATGCTTTCATAGAATACTCGCAGAAAATATCCAGTGGAATAAAAATTAAATTATTGTGCCAGTCATTCACAACGGAATCGGACTGATAAACCTCTGGAGTTCTGTAAATGCCTCGAATTTTGAAACTAATTTCTTCCGGGGCACTTACTTTATAGTATTCGATCGTTCCCTGCTCCATTTTATATTTAACAGTATCGCCCACATGGAGATGATTTTTTTCGGCGTATTTTTCTCCTACCACAGCTTCGTATTTGCCCCGTTCTCCGTAGCTCAGTCCGCTTCCTTCCACAATCCTGTAACCCTTTGCCAGAAAATAGGTATCGTATGCGCAGTCCAGTGTTCCAACAGCCGTCATCGTATACATGCCTGAATCTTTCAGATAACCTTTTAGGCGCTGTTGTGTCTCCTCGCTGATATATGTTTCCGTATCCACCGGATCAAGCCAATATGTTCCCGCTTCCATGGTGTACCCCTGAACATAATTGCTGTCAATGAACTTTTCTACGATTGCGGACGGGATCGCATATACAGTACATGATTTTCCAGCTTCTCCCTCGCCGGCCCGCGCAGAGTAATAGAGTTGGCCAATGTTTCCTGTGCTCTTTTCACTTTATTTCCACTTGCAATTCCAATCATCAGCATAGAAAATATCGCCAGGAAAAGTACTAAAAACAGTATGATATACATCAATGTTTTCGCAGGAGTACTTCTTAATTTTCTGCTTGCTCTTTTCAACATATTCTTTCTTCCCCCTATATATTTCAAAATGCGACAAGCTTATGTTTAATTTTCAAGTGTCCAAATAATCCTATCGCTCAATTTTTCTATTTGAGAATCACTTTTAATATCAACAACTGATATTTTTTTCAAATGCTCAAAATCCCTTTCCTTGTCAATTAATTTTAAAAAACACATCTTTTTTTGTTCAAAACTCGCATCCATATCAATTGCAAATTCTGATATTCCAATATCATTAATTGTAATATCATATCTTTTTTGAACCTCATCTTTAACATGACTAATAAACGCTTCTTCATAGCGCATATATGGTAGCATCAAAACACTATAATCTGGTTCTATTGCACACATAAACAATTGTGTAGTAATGCCAAAATCATTAGAATATTGTGGATTAAACGAGAGACATGCTCCTGGTATCCCAACAATTACAATATCATAATCTTGTTCTAACCGCTTTACAGCCGCATTTATATTTATAATTATCTCTTCATTCCTATTTTTCCCATTTAAATATTTCTTTTCAAAGCAAAATGTATCTTTCCCAATTAATCCATTTAATCCAGAAACAATTGCTGCAACTTTATATCCTTTTTGTTTCAAACATTTTTGCAGTTCTAATTCCATTTTCAATTTTCCACTATTTTGTGTCAAACCCAAAACGCAAATAACCGGAATATTTATCTTTCTTACTCTTAAATCGTCACACTTTTTTTGAATTTTTAATTTTTTAGCAACAACGACATTTTCATAATGCTGATCTATCTCTAAACTGTTCCTGATATTATTAATAGAAACTATCGTTATGGATTTCTGCTTTGCTGTTTTCACCACGCTCTTTATATATTCAGGCGATGCATCGTGCCAACTTTCAAGAAGAATTAACACTTCACATTCTTTTATAATATTACCTATTCCCTCCTCTATTATTATCTCACTACCATCACAACGTTGAATTTTTTTCCCGCAAAGTCCCCATGCTTTTATTGAAGCAATATGCATAATTTCACCATATCTACATTCATGTATGTTCTCAAATAGTGTTATACTTTCTTGATCTACCGGAAATATACCTACTCTTTTTAACATTTTCATTCATACTCCTCAAATTTATAACCAAGTTCTTTTAAAGTACAGTAATTTTTCATTGCCTCTTCAAATCCCCCTCTAACCTTCCAGCAATGTTTTTCTATTTCTTTATTTGAAATATTTTTAGTGTCATCTGCACATGCTATACAAATTGTGCAATGTTGATATGCCCAACAATCCTTACACCGGTCTTGCGAATATCGTTCTATATTTAGCAAATTTAACACTTTGTTTTTATCTATTCCTTTTTTTATATCACCTATTTTGGAAACTTCTGATATTTCACTCACTCGCTCACACGGATATATATTTCCTTCTGCTGTTACAAAAATTTTTTTCGCGCCTGGAATACAGGGACCACTATGATGATTTACCTTTGAAATCTCTTCTTGCATTTTTTCCTCATGTTGTTTAATTTCTCTCATTTCATTATCAAATTCTTCTTTTACTGCTCTAGCCACAAATTTTTCATTAATTCGTTTTAATTTTGAAAGAAAACATTTAAAATATTCATATTCCTGTTCTTCAACAAATTCTCCGCTAAATTCACATTGTTTATCCGTATAATTATCATTCAAAACAGATATTCTACTCAAATTTTTCGAAATCAGCCTATCTTTATCCAAAAACTCATATATTGTTCTTAACTCATTTTGGGGATCTAACACTGTGTTGAAAGACACATTTTTTTTTATAATATTTTCTGTCCATACTATATATCATTTTCATGCTATCTCTCAATTTTTCAAATGATCCTCTATTACTTCCTGCAAATATTCTATTTTTATCGTGCACTTCTTTAGGCCCATCCAAACTAAACATAATTTGTATATTATTTTTAATAAAATACTGAACAATTTCTGGTGTAAACAACGTTCCATTAGTGGTCAAATTAAAATGTACCGTTCTTTGGCAATATTCTCTCTTCACATACTCAACTACTTCTTTTATCAATCTGAACATTAATAATGGCTCTCCGCCATAAAATGATATATATATGTCTTCGCTAGACATCGAATGCCCATACAAATAATCTACTGCTTCTTTTGCAGTTTCCCAGCTCATTTCTTTTTGACTATGATTTCTATTTTTGTAATCACCAGAATAAACACAATAACTGCAACGCAAATTACATTTTTGTGTCACTTGCAAAACTAACTGATTCATTCTATTTTCTAAATAAGATTCTAAAAAGTCCGTAGCAAAATGTTTTACCTCTTCTACCCGCGTTCTTTTCAAATATCCTTCATTTATTAGCTTTTCTATTTCTCTTTCCGCTTTTTCATCCCAAATATTGTTTTCCCAAAAATTATATGTTTCGAAAGACACCTGAATAATTTTATCAGTATTCACATCATATACATAATATTCTTTTGCAGTTTTGAAACAATGAATAAATGGTTTATGCATGTTCTTTTCCTCTTGTTTTATATGCTATTTCTTTGTTAATCAATTTTATTATGTCATCAAATGTATCAAATTTTCCAGCCACAATATCTTTTTCCTTAAAATGAATATCAAATTCTTTTTCTAACTCCACATATACATTTATCAAATCTCTTGCGCTGAATTTTAGATCATTTCCTAAAAGCTTTTGATTTTTCCAGTCTTTTTTCTGTTCTAAATTTCTATATTTCTTTAATATATCTTTCACTTTTTCTTCTATCATTTCTATTCTCTTTCATCAAATCTACTATTGTCAGCATTTTTACTCTACAACAAACATATCAACATTTTAACAAACGCTATTTCAAAGGATCTATAATACTTCTAGCCATATTCTTAAACGATTTTTTATAATGCTTAAATCAACTTTTAAACTTATCCTCTAATTAAAATGAGGACTAGAGGACTACCACTAATTAACACTGTAGCAGCCTCATCTTTCTTACATTTTAGTGATTAGCATTAGATCCAAATACACTTGTGTATAACTGATTCTGCGCCTGAGCTTTCTGAACATAGGCAGACCCACACGTAGAAAAGCATGTGCATGAACACGGTCCATTTGCATAAACACTCACATTATTTCTTCCCTTATGTTCTTTCTTTTTAAGCGTTTTCTTCATTTGAATACCTCCCTTCGAGCATAATTTTATTACCCATTGCGATCGCAAAAGTAATCCAGTAAATTTTAGTCGTCTAAAAGTTGCATTATTATCCATTTATATGCGTTATAACAATTTTCAAACTGCATTTGCTCCATCCTTGTTTTCACATTCCATCCTTTTTTATCAAAAACCTCAAAATCTATCAAACTATTACTTTCAAATATATTTTTATCCGTTTGAATAATAAGCACATCTGGATTGTATATTGTATTTACTGCCATTATTAACGTCTCTGTCACATTCCCATGCGTATAAAATTCTAATGGAATTTCTGCCACGCAAGACTCTTTTAGGTTCTTTTCTGATGTTAATACTATACACTCATAGTCTTCCTTCCCAAAACACTCATATAACAACTTTGCCCCAATAACAGTACGTGTTAAAATTATCGGAATTGACCACGCTTTATTATTCACAATCCCATTCCATTCCAATTCTTTTTCATAGATACATTTGTTTATATGATTCATAATAAATTTTTTGCATCTTGGTATGAACCTTTTTTATTTTTCCTTAAATAACATATCAAAAGCACAGTAATAATCGGAGCTGCAAAACTATTTGATTTGTATTCTTTCCCAACAATCTTCTTTAAAACGTCATCAAAATTTAACTGTATCGAATTCATTTCCGAAAAAGGAAATGATTTAGACACCGAAATTTCTTTTTCCTGCAATTTAGCAATATAATTTCTTACCCCGAAAACCCCATCAAAGCATGCCGGCCATGTAGGAAAGTTTGTATTTGATAGCGCTGCACATAATATCATTTTATTAGAAACCATTTGTTTTATAATATTTTCTATCTTTTTTGCATCTATATAATTTGTTGTTCCAACACTCATATGCACAAGTTTTATCTTTTCTTTTAAGCACCATTCTAACGCCGCTTTGAATGAATCAATGCTACCTCTTTCCCCTGTTTCCATAATTTTTATAGAGATAAATTCTACCTCTGGGCAAAAATATTTGATGATACTATAACACTTATCGCCATGTGTTAGTTTATATCTCTTTCTAAACAGATTATCTTTTTTTTCAGAATTGCACAAAACAACTTTTTTATTCTCATCAACATAGTATTCATTCTCACTCAGAAACAGCCCCCCTGCTGTCCCGTCATCTATAATTACATATTTTCCATCGTTTTTTTTATTTTTCATATGCAAATAGTCTTGTTCAGCTTTTCTTTTTCGTCTACATACTTACATTATATCTATATTTCTTCTTTTTTCAATGTGCTTTTTGTACATATTTTCAGTTTTTATTCATTATAAATTCACATAAATATTTTTTTCACAAAAACATGTAATTTTTTTTATATAAATACGTATATTTATAGATATTTCTTTTCATATCAGTTCAACCCCCATATTTTCCACAACTCTCAACTTTTTCCACTAATATCCTATTTGTTCTTTCATTTCCATTCTTATCCCCTTCTATCTAGCAGATTCTTCCGCTCTCAACTTCAGAGAAAAAGCGGTCGGCGTGTGGGCGGCGGATGCGGTGGGAGGGGAGAAACGTGCCGGGGCGCGGGGCATTGATTTGGGTGGGGCGGAGACTTGGCGTGGATGGGACGGAACGGGGGAGCACCGAGACAATTCGTCAGGAAAACTGATGTTTTCCCGACTCAGTGTCTCTTGAAATCCGGCTTTGTGAGCCGGATTTCATCTCCCCCGTTCCGTCCCGTCCGCGTCAGGTTCCGCTCCCACCCAAATCAATGCCCCGCGCCCCGGCACGTTTCTCCCCTCCCACCGCATCCGCCGCCCACACGACGCCCGCTTTTCCTCGTCCCCCCTCCCACCAAAAAACGGCCCCACAAGGAACCGTTTTTCTCATCTTATAATACATTCTTCAACAGCATCAGCACCGGATTATTCTCCCGAATCCATGCCAGCGCCATATCGCCCTGGATCTGCTTCATGCATACATTCCCCCAGTGTGTCGCCTGAAAGCAGTACACCACCGCAAAGAAAATCCAGATCCACAGCACCGCACGCACGACACCAAGTCCTGCTCCTCCCATGCGGTTCAAAAAGCTGATCCCCGGAATCTCCGCAATCAATTCCACAATTTTCACCGCAATCGTCACGAAAACAACGGCAAGCACCAGCGTCAAAAAGAAAGCAATCCCTTTCATAATCTTTTCCGATACCGCCTTCGCCGCGTAGGATGCCAAACTGTGCAGCTGTTCCTCCTGGTACTCCCGCACCGCGCCGCTTCCGAGGATCTGGTTCACCAGCTCCTCCGGCACGCCCATGCTCTCCAGCCATTTCTTCTGCACATCCTGGTTTTCCCCCGACAGAAATTCATTGTTTTCAAATGTCTCTAAACATTTCTTCTCCACATACTGCGGCAGCGTTGTCCGCTCATTCAGCACATCCGTTACATACGGATTCATCCAGATCGCCAGTCCTGTCACCAGAATCAGGGACACCATGGACAGCACTGTCCGGACCAGCCCCTTTCGATATCCAGCCAGCGCGGAAAGAATACACACCGCAAGTAATACGTATCTCAGCCAATTCATGTTTTTCTTCTCCTATTTCAGCCGGATCATCGAAACGCCGTCCTCCTCCGCGAGCAGATACCGGTTCTGCCCCATGCCGAGGATCTCGTGAATCTGTGTTTCGCTGACCACGCCGCTGTACTTCTTTCTTCCATTTAAGGTATATACACACAGTTCCTGCCGGTTCGTCAGCAGAATCTGTTTTTCTTCTATCTGAAGGTTCTGGTAATAGAAATCCAGATTTTCATCCGCAAGCTGTTTTCCTTTCAGATTGTAGATTTTCATCCGGTACGGATGATCGTCACTCTCCCCGCGCAGAATCAGAACCACGCGGTCGTCTGCATACGCGCAGCTTAAAATTTCTCCATCTTCTGATACGCTCACTGTCTCTTTCGGCTTGTTCGTTCCTTCATAGATGCGGAAGCCGTTGTCAAAGAAGGCAACCCATGAGGATGTTCCCGCGGTTTCGATCTGCGGGCACAGCATATCGGTATAGCTCGATGAACTTGCAAGGTTGTCCACCAGATCCTCGCCCCTGCTCCCGAAATTGTAGAAAGCGACCTGTGATTTCATCTTGCCGCCGTCTTCGTAAGCGTAGGAAACCGCCATCCAGAGTCCGTCCGAAGAAAGCGAGAGATCCATCGGATAGCCCGGACTGTCCATATTCGGGTGGGAGGAGGCGATCTCCGTTCCATCGGTATTATAGTATTTGATCCAGCTCTCCCCGTTGTTTTCCAGAATCGCCGCAACGACGCCCTGGCCTGCAACGGATGCTTTCACGATCGGATACGACGCGGTAATTTCGCCGGCCTTTCCATCGGCATCGTATACAACAATTTTGGTTCCGTTTTTATCGTAAATGGCAATTGCATCGCCGCAGGATATCATCTGCGGATTTTCCATGGTATAATGATCGCTCCAGAGGGTCTGATTTTTCCGGTCGCGCAGTTCGATGCCGTCGATACCGTAGCGCACGATCTTATTTCCGGATTTCTGAAACATATACGTATCGGTGTCCTCGGTCTCTGTTGCCTGTACTGTGTCGTATCCCTGAAAAGTACGCAGCTGAAGCCATACCCCTGTACCAATTCCGGCCGCGAGAATGGCTCCTGCAAGGATTCCAACGGTGATCCGGCGTCTGCGTTTTCTTTTTCTGTTTTCTGCTTTATACTCCTCAAGATCCCGGACTTTTGCTCCGTTCTCCTGTTCTTCTCTGTTTTTTCCGTCCATTTTCATTCCCCTTATGTTCTTTTCGGACTTATTTTCTGCCGCCCTTTCGGCCGCAGTTTGATTCCGCTCTAGTGTACCATATTTTTCTCTATTTTGGGAGGTATATTTTCTGCCCCGCATATATGAGATCTTCCACCGCGATCTGGTTCAGTTCGCAGATATCTTTCACTCTGCTCATCGTTCCGTAATATCTCTCACTGATTTTCGAGAGGCTGTCCCCCTTCTGTACGGTGTACTCCTGCCAGACCTGCGCGGCGGTTTCTGCCGTCTCACTGCCGGAAGCAGTTCCCGGGGCGGACGATGGCTCTGCTCCCGGTGCTGGATCTGTCTGCGCCGTACCGGTATTGTTCTCCGCTGCACCAGTCTGCTCCCCGCCGGATGTGCTTTGCTCTCCGCTGCCTGCCGGATCCGTTCCGGATAAATTCTGCTCCTCACTTACCGCCGCGCTCCCGCTCTCATTTTCCGTTTCCAGTTCCGTTCCTGTGCTTTCCGGTGTCGAAGTATTTTCCCCTGTGTTTCCCTCTTCCGCCGCTGATGCTTCCGCTGCACTCTCCGCCGTCTGTGTCTTCTCTCCCTGTACGTTTCCCGCCACTGCTACCGTCTGCTCCTTTGTTTTCCCCGGAAACGGCAGCGCATCTCCGTATTTCTGCGTCACCGTCACAAGAAGCGCCGCAGCCGCGCATGCTGTCATCGCATAGAGGATCGGCTTTCTGTGATCGTGTTCCGGCTCCTCCCCGCTCTTCTCCTCAATCATCTTCCGAAAATCGCTGACAGCGCGGTCGGGCACGCTCTCTCCGTTTTCGATCGACCGGTTCTGATTCTGATCGATCAGATACGACTGCATCGGCTCATTCTTTTCATAATAAATGTAAAAGCCTCCCGTGCTCCGCAGGGTGCCGCCCTCGTACGTATAGAAGGTTTCCTCTTTTTCCTGTCCGTTGACGCGGAACAGCGTCTTGTCATTTCCGCCGAAGTGGTTCAGATGCGCTCGGATGATCTGTTCATTCAGATCCTCCCCGTATCCCGGAAGAGAAAGTGCCCAGCCGAGGATCTGCTGGTTTTTGAAATATTTTTCCATCACATCGTGGACCTCCGTCCATACTGCATCATCGAAGACCAGGTGATCCGGCGCCGGCTCCATCGTATGAATCGCGGCCGCGCTGCGGATAAAAAGTAGGAAATTCCGTCCGCCCACTTAAATTCGCCGAACAGCATGGCGGCACGTCCCTCCGGTGCGGAAAATATTTTTTCAGAAAGGTTCCGACATAATCTTCCAGATAAATCCGCTCCCTGCCGTTCGTATCACCGACCTGGCGGATATTTTTCGGCAGATGAAAGTATCCCTCGTTGCCGTTCGCCTGCTCTTTGTTTTCTTTATAGACAATCTCAATCATGCTTTTCACCCCTTTTTGCCTACTTTATCACGGATGTTCCGCGAAAAAGATCGTTTTGGGGCAGGGCTGTCACGGTTTTTTCCGACTGTTTTCCCGTTTTTCTGCACCGGAGGGCATGTCATGTTTTTTTCATTGCAGGAATAGTTTATACCATATACGGTTAAACTGTGGATGATTCTTCTGAAAGGCAGGTACCGGTCATGTTTCGAAAAAAAGACGCCGAAGTTTACTACATCAATGAGCGAAGCCGCAGCGCCAGCGAAGAGCTGGCGTCGCTGTTTTCTTACTGCATTCAAAAGGACGGACGCATGTTCCGTGAACTGGTATTTCTCTGCATCGGAAGCGACCGGATCACTGGGGATTCCTTAGGACCGCTGATCGGGTACCAGCTTTCGCCGTACTGCAGCCGCGTTTTTCATGTCTATGGAACGCTGGATGACCCGGTGCACGCCCTGAATCTACCGGACCGGATTTCGTACATCCATTCCCGCCACCCGGAGGCACTGCTCGTTGCGATCGATGCTTCGCTTGGTTCGCGGCGTCATCAGGGATACATCACGATCGGAAACGGGGCGATCCGGCCGGGCGCGGGGGCAGGGAAGACGCTGCCCGAGGTCGGGGATATTTTTATCACAGGTATTGTGAATGTATCGGGCAGTTTTGAACAGCTTCTTCTGCAGACAACCCGGCTTGCCACGATTTTCCATATGGCGGAATCCATCTCTCAGGGAATCCTGCTCGCCTGCCGGGAACTTGAGGCGGCCGGGACAAGCGAACTTCTGCTTTAAGAAAAACTGCAGACAACAAAACAGGCAGAGACTGCACCGTTTTCCGGTGTGGCCTCTGCCTGTTTTCTTTTGTCATTTATTTCGAAAAATCTTATTTACAGAACTCTTTTACCTGCTCGTAACGCCCTCGCCGTCGAGTTTGTATTTTGCAAGAAGAGCGGCTGCCGGGCCGGACTCTCCGAAGACGTCCTGTACACCGATTTTCTTCACCGGAACCGGGCATTTCTCTGCCAGTGCGTCGCAGACTGCGCTTCCAAGTCCTCCGATCACCGAGTGCTCTTCTACGGTTACGACTTTGCCGGTCTCTTTTGCTGCTGCAACGATCAGCTCCTCATCCAGCGGTTTGATGGTGTGGATGTTGATGATCTTGGCATCAATGCCGTCTGCGGCAAGTTTCTCTGCTGCTTCCAGAGCGGAGCTTACGCAAAGGCCTGTTGCAACGATGGTGACATCCTTGCCTTCACGGAGAACAACGCCTTTTCCGAGTTCAAATTTGTAATCCGGTCTGTCGTTGATCACCGGCACTGCCAGACGTCCGAAACGAAGGTAAACCGGTCCGTTGTATTCATAAGCTGCTTTCACGCAGGCTTTTGCCTCTACATCATCTGCCGGGTTCAGGATGACCATACCCGGGATGGTTCTCATCAGGGCGATATCCTCGTTGCACTGATGTGTTGCGCCGTCTTCTCCTACGGAAATTCCGGCATGGGTAGCACCGATTTTTACGTTCAGATGCGGGTATCCGATGGAGTTGCGTACCTGCTCAAACGCACGGCCTGCGGCAAACATCGCGAAGGTGCTTGCGAACGGAACGATGCCTGTGGTGGAAAGGCCGGCAGCGATTCCCATCATATTACATTCTGCGATACCACAGTCGATGTGACGGTCCGGATATGCTTTTTTGAACACACCAGTCTTGGTTGCTGCTGCAAGGTCAGCGTCGAGTACGATCAGATTGTCATGCTCTGCGCCAAGTTCAACCAGTGCATTACCGTAACTTTCTCTTGTTGCGATTTTCTTTACTTCTGACATAACGCTTCACCTGCCTTTTCCAGTTCTGCCATAGCAATTGCGTATTCTTCATCGTTCGGAGCTTTTCCGTGCCAGCCTACCTGGTTCTCCATGAAGGAAACGCCTTTTCCTTTTACGGTCTTTGTGATGATGGCGGTCGGCATGCCTGTTACGGTGCGCGCCTCATCAAATGCAGCTTTCAGCTGATCGAAATCGTTGCCGTCCGCTACGTTGATTACGTGGAAGTTGAATGCCTCGAATTTTTTGTCGATCGGGTACGGACTGTTGACATCTGCTACGTTTCCGTCGATCTGAAGTCCGTTGTTGTCTACGATCACAACGAGGTTGTCCAGATGTTTTGCTCCGGCAAACATGGCTGCCTCCCAGACCTGACCTTCCTGGATTTCACCATCGCCAAGAAGTGTATAAACACGAAATGCTTTGTTCTGCAGTTTTGCACCGAGTGCCATTCCGACTGCTGCGGAGATTCCCTGTCCGAGGGAACCGCTTGACATATCACGCCCGGGATATGTTTCATATCCGGATGTCCCTGCAGATAAGATCCAAGATGGCGAAGGGTCAGCAGATCTTCTTTCGGGAAATAACCTTTTTCAGCCAGTGCTGCATACAGTCCCGGCGCTGTGTGGCCTTTCGAAAGTACAAAACGATCGCGGTCCGGATCTTTTGGATTTTTCGGGTCCACGTTCATTTCTTCAAAATACAGATACGTGAAAATATCGGCTGCAGACAGAGATCCGCCCGGATGGCCGGCCTTTGCTGCATGAACGCCGCTGACGATCCCTTTGCGGATCTCATTGGCCGTCTTCTGAAGTTCTAACTTGTTCATGTCTTTTCTCCTTGTTTAGTTGAATCGGAATCAAAAGCTGGAAATATCGCTATTGTTCACTTTGTTCACAATACCATATTTCCAGCTTTTATGCAATCATGTTTAGGTCTTATTCGCCGAATACAGCTTTGTAGTCAGCCTGGAATTTTGCGATTCCGGCGTCGGTCAGAGGATGTTTGGTCATCTGTACGATTACGTTGTATGGAACAGTTGCAATGTCTGCACCAGCCAGTGCGCAGTCGGTTACGTGGATCGGGTTGCGGACACTTGCTGCGATGATCTCGGTGTCGATGCCGGCTACGTCGAAGATCTCAACGATTTCACGGATCAGATCAACGCCGCGGGTGCTGATGTCATCGAGTCTTCCAAGGAATGGGGAAACATAAGTTGCACCTGCTCTTGCAGCCAGAAGTGCCTGGTTTGCGGAGAAGATCAGGGTTACGTTTGTCTTGATGCCCTCTGCGCTCAGAACTTTAACAGCTTTGAGTCCTTCTACGGTCATCGGGATTTTAACAACCATGTTGGATGGATGGCTGCGATCTCACGGCCTTCTTTGATCATGCCTTCTGCATCTGTTGTGGTAGCTTTTACCTCGCCGCTGATCGGTCCGTCTACGATCTCGGTGATCTCTTTGATGACCTCTTTGAAGTCACGTCCTTCTTTTGCGATCAGGGACGGTTGGTGGTAACGCCGCAGATAACGCCCATGTCGTTTGCTTTTTTAATGTCCTCTACTTTTGCTGTGTCGATGAAAAATCTCATGTTGTTTTTCCTCCCATATTCATACTTTCGTAAGGTTTCGGGGCCTGTTGTTTTCCGCAGAACGGCTCCGTTTTTCTGTTATCTCCAGTATAGATATGTTTGGTTTTTCCGTCAAGTCGGCCTCATTTTTATTAATTAATTTTATTATTTATAAATACTATTTTATAAATTACTCTGGCGGATTTTTTCTCATTTTTTCCGGTTTTTCCTTTTCTTTGTGTTTTCCCGGTTTGCGTCGGAGCTGTTTTATTCAAAATTATTAATAATAATTTCAGCCGTCCTATTTATTTTTAATTTTCGGTTCTTGCATACGAAGTGCTGCGCCGCACGATCAGTTTCGGCTCATACTCGACATGATACGTGCTTAAGGGTTCATTGCCGTCCTGGCTTTCCCGAAGAGACTGGATTTTCCGCAGGATGATATCGCACGCATCGCGGCCCTTCAATGGCACATAGTGTCAATCGTCGTCAGGGAAATCGAGCGGAAGCTGGAATAGACGGTGTTGTCACATCCCACTACGGAAATATCCGCCGGAATGCGCAGTTTGCTCTCGAGCACGGCGTCCATGATCCCGAACGCGATCATATCATTCATGCCGACGATTGCCGTAAGGTTCTTGTCCTCCCGCAGCAGTTCCTTCGTCAGATAATAGCCCATCTTGTACTCAGAATCCATGCTCGGGATCACCTCGTCGAGGTCCTCATCCGCCGATTTGACGATCACGCCGTGGCCGTATCCTGCCTCCTCAAACTCGCGCACAAAGCCCTCCACGCGTTTCAGGCGCTGGCCCTGTTTGGAAGTCAGCGGAGGTGAAACAAACGCCACATGCCGGTGTCCCAGTTCCAGCAGGTGGCGTGCCATCAGCCTGCCGGGTTTTGCATTGTTCAGCTCGACCGCATCAATTTCCAGCAGCTCTTCTCGGTTGTTGATGATGACAAGCGGAATCTCCGCGGCCAGCTCCTCCACTTTTTCCTTGCAGCTTCTGCTCGGATTGCAGGTGTAGATAATTCCGCGCGGGCGCACACTCTTCATCATCCGAAGATAATTCTCTTCGATTTTCAGGTCCCTCTGCGTATTGCAGACAAAGACCCCGTAATTCTTCTCTTTTGCAACTTCTTCGATGCCGTGCAGCAGCATCACATAGTAAGGATTCGTCAGCGTCGGACAGAAGACGACGATCAGCTTGTTGCCGTTCGACTCTCTTCTCATCTTCCGCCGCGGAATCTGGTAGCCCAGCTCTTTTGCCGCCGCCTCCACTTTTTCTACTGTTTCCCGCGAGAACGAAACGTTTTCCCGCCGGTTCAGGATCATGGAGACCGTCGCCTGGGATACGCCTGAGGCTGCTGCGACATCACTGGATGTCACTTTTTTCTGCCCATAATTACAGCTCCGTTCTGCCCTCTAACGCACGCAGAAGGGTGACTTCGTCAATATTTTCCAGATCGCCGCCCACCGGAACACCGCTTGCAATCCGCGTCACCTTGATGCCGGTCGGTTGATCAGCTTGCTGATGTACATGGCCGTTGTCTCGCCTCCAGGTGGAGTTCGTGGCAACGATAACCTCCGAGACATCGCCCTGGAGGCGCTGCATCAGCTCTTTTAACCGGATGTCGTCCGGCCCAATCCCCAGCATCGGGAGATGGCCCCGTGCAGGACGTGGTAAACGCCGTCGTATTTTCCGGTTTTTTCATATGCCGCAAGATCCTGCGTCGTCTCCACCACCATGATCACGCTGTGGTCGCGCTTGACATTTGCGCAGATCGGGCACAGCTCTTTGTCGGTCAGGGTCTGGCAGCACTTACAGTACTGGACATGGGATTTTGCTTCTGTGATCGAATCGGCCAGCCGTTTTGCCTGGTCGGCCGGCATATTCATAATATGAAAGGCCAGTCGCTGTGCGGTTTTCACACCGATGCCAGGCAGATGGGACAGCTGCTCGATCAACTGATTGATGTATCCGCTGTAGTAATCCATCAGAACGGGAATCCTCCGCCCATGCTGCCAAGTCCGCCGGCGAGTTTGCCCATTGCTTTGGCTGCTTCGTCTTCCACTTTGCGCAGTGCCTCGTTTGTCGCTGCCATAATCAGATCCTCGAGCATTTCTACGTCATCCGGATCGACGGCATCTTCGCTGATTTTAACTTTGGTTACTTCTTTTTTACCGGAAATGGTTACTTCTACGCTCCGCCGCCTGCTGTCGCAGTGAACTCTTTCTCCTCGAGCGCTTTCTGGTTCTCTTCCATCTGCTTCTGCATTTTCTGAGCCTGCTTCATCAGATTGTTCATGTTGCCCGGCATTCCTCCCGGGAATCCTCCTCTTTTTGCCATGGGTAATATCCTCCTGAAAAATTTGTTTTTAATCTATTCTTCCCCGTCGTCGAAGTCGCTCTCGTCGTCCTCCTCGACCGGGATTCCATGAATCGCCTGCGTCAGTGCATCATCCACGGAAATCGTGGAGAGCGCGGCGTTTGCATGCTGGTCTGCTAAAATGAGCTGGACCTCTACGGTTTTTCCAGTCATCTGTTCAATAATGGTGCGGATCTCATCGGCTGCCTCCGGCCGCTCAACGTAGATGGATGCGAGCTGGTCTGCAAACTCAACAAACAGTTTGGCGTCGCCCGTCTCGCTGTTGTATTTCGGAACGGCGCTCTGCAGAAACTGGCGGAACATGCCGCTTGTCTGGCCGACAATTGCCTTCCAGGACGCGCTGATGCGCTGTAAATCCGCCGGTGCGGCTTTCACTGGTGCCGGTGCACTCTGCGGTGTTTCTGCCGCCGCATAGCCGTCTCCGGCCGCTCCGGAGCCTCCTGCACTGCCGTTTCCTGCTCCCGGTGCATTTGTCACCATCATCGGGATTCCGCGCTCCATTTTTTCTTCGAGAATCCTAAGACGCTCCAGCACGGATTCGAGGTTCTGCTCCATCTGCGGTTTGCAGAGTTTGACGAGTGCCACCTCGACGAGCACGCGCTTCTGCGCCGCATAGCGGAGCTGGCCGGAGAGCTCGGATAAAACGCGGATATAGTGGATCAGCGTCTCATCGTCTACCATCGTGCTCTCTTCTTTTAAGAGCTTCAGGTTTTCTGTAGAGACGTCGAGCAGTTCTTCGGTTTCATCTGCGCTTTTTACCAACAGCAGATTCCGCAGATACCACGTAAAGTCGGTAACGAACTGTCCCAGCTCTTTTCCGCGGTTTAAAAGGGTTTCCAGCGTGCGGATGCTTCCCGTTACATCCCCGGCGAGGATCGTGCGGAGCATCTGGCTGAAGATTTCGGTATCAACAGTTCCGAGAACTTCAAGGACTTTATCGTACGTCAGCTTCTGCCGAGGTAGAAGGCGATGCACTGGTCCAGGAGGCTTAACGCGTCTCGCATGGAGCCGTCGCCCGCCTTTGCGACGTAGCGGATGGCTTTTTCTTCGACGTCCACGCCCTCTTTTCCATCAGTTCACTAAGACGCGCCGCGATGGTATCGATCGTGATGCGGCGGAAATCGTACCGCTGGCATCTGGAAAGGATCGTCACCGGGATTTTGTTTGCCTCTGTGGTCGCCAGAATGAAGATGACATAGGACGGCGGCTCCTCCAGGGTTTTTAAGAGTGCATTGAACGCTCCGGTAGAAAGCATATGCACCTCGTCGATGATATAGACTTTATACCGTCCCTGTGTCGGCCGGTAGGCTACCTCCTCACGGATTTCACGGATGTTGTCGACACCGTTGTTCGATGCCGCGTCGATCTCGATGACGTTCGTGGAAACGCCCGCCAGAATCGCCTTACACGTCGGACATTCGTTGCACGGGCTTCCGTCCACGGGATGTTCGCAGTTGACCGAACGGGCGAGAATCTTGGCGATCGTCGTTTTCCTGTTCCGCGGGTTCCGCAGAACAGGTACGCATGACCGATGCGGTCCGCGCGGATCTGATTTTTTAATGTTGTTACAATGTGATCCTGTCCTTTTACATCCTCAAAGGTGGAAGGACGGAATTTTCGGTACAGAGCAGTATAGCTCATAAAATTTTTCTCCTTTTATTGCATCGGCATGGAAGCCTGCCGCCGGCAGTTTCTTTTAGACAGCAGTGCAACAGAAGAACGGAGACCTTGTTCTTCTTGCTTTAAGGCCTCCGTTCTTTTTCCCTGCCTTTTTCGGGAACGCATCAATCGCCGAAGCTGATTCCCATCCGTTTTGCCTGCAGGACTTCCTGTGCATTCGGATCTACGGTCTTTAATTTTCCGGCGCACTCGCCCAGCGGAATTTTCTTTACTTTTCCGTTGACCATTCCGACCATGTAGCCGTACTGTTTGTCCAGAATAAGCTGTGCTGCCTCGGATCCGAGTCTTGTGGAAAGGACACGGTCATACGGACACGGGCTGCCGCCTCGCTGCATGTGGCCCGGTACGGTGACGCGGATTTCCATGCCTGTCTTTGCCTCGATTTCTTCTGCGATCTTGTAGGATACGGACGGGTATTTCTTTGCGATTTCTTCCTGACGTTTTTTCAGCTCTTTCTTCGGAAGTGCTGCGTCTTCTTTTGCAATTGCACCCTCGGCAACGGCAAGAATGGTGAATCCGCTTCCGCGCTCTTTTCGTCTGTTGATGGCCTCGCATACTTTTTCAATATCGTATGGAATTTCCGGAATCAGGATAACGTCTGCGCCGCTTGCGATTCCGGCGTACAGCGTCAGCCAGCCTACTTTATGACCCATAACCTCTACGATAAAAACTCTCTGGTGAGAGGAGGCTGTTGTATGGATGCAGTCGATCGCATCGGATGCAATATTGACGGCACTGTAGAAACCGAAGGTCATATCCGTTCCGTAGATATCATTATCGATGGTTTTCGGAAGATGGATAATATTCAGTCCTTCCTCTCTCAAGAGGTTTGCTGTTTTCTGGGTTCCGTTTCCGCCAAGAATGACAAGGCAGTCCAGAAGGAGCTTGTGGTAGGTATGCTTCATTGCTTCCACTTTGTCCAGACCGTTTGCATCCGGGGTACGCATCAGCTTAAACGGCTGACGTGAGGTTCCGAGAATAGTTCCTCCCTGTGTTAATATACCGGAAAAATCTTTTGCACTGAGCATGCGGTAATCGCTGTAGATGAGGCCTTTATAGCCGTTCATGAATCCGTATACTTCGAGATCTTTTACATTGTTTGCAAGGCCTTTTACGACTCCGCGCATGGTCGCATTTAATGCCTGGCAGTCTCCGCCGCTTGTTAACAGACCAATTCTTAACATATGACTTTTCCCATCCTGTTCTTTATTAGATTTTCACGACTGCTTCTTGTTTCTTGGCAGTATTATGGAATGTTTACATTATACCCTATTTTTTTCGTTCTCACAATAGTTCGGGGGAAGAAAGCGCGGGAGTTTCTATTTTTTGTACGAAAAAAGGAAGTCTGGGGTTCAGGCTTCCTTGGATTTTCTTTTTTATGCGCGCCGCACTTCGAACTCTCACCACGAACGTTACTCCTACAGCCTACTCGGCCCAGGCACCCTCACGGCACACAGGAGATTCCACTTAGTGCTGCTGCATTCCTGCCCTGACACGGTTCATGGAGTCCTGTTGCGTAAGACCCAGACGTCAACGTCACTTATAGAAGGCAGCTTCGCAATGAAAGAGCCCTCGGATTGGCATCACCCCCGCTGTAGCGGATTGCGGGTACAGGGCACCGCTATCTCCCCGGCTGCGCATTGTTTAGTATACGGGATTTCGGAGGGGATGTCAAGGAATTTGTGAATTGAAATATTGGTATAGCACGAGTATAATTTATAGTAAGGCCAGAAAATAACGCAAAAATTCAGTACCGCAGAGTGTGAACGACTGCTTTTTTCATTATTTTCAAAATTTGCTATCGATAACTTTTTGAAAATGATATATTTTTTTCTTATAGAAGGAGGGTGGACGAATGATACGAGTTACGGTCTGGAATGAGTTTCAGCATGAGCGAACACAGGAGAAAGTGAAAGAGATTTATCCGGACGGGATTCATGCCTGTATTGCAAAGTTTCTGGGACAAGAGGAGGAGCTTTCGGTTCGGACGGCTGTGTTTGACGAGAAGGAGCATGGGCTGACGGAAGAAGTGCTGGCAAATACCGATGTGCTGGTGTTCTGGAATCATATGCTGCAGGAGGAGTTCTCGGACGATGTGGCCGAGCGGGTTCGGCGTCATGTGCTAGCCGGAATGGGGCTGGTAGTTCTGCATTCAGGGCATTATTCCAAGATTATGCGGAAGCTTCTCGGAACAAGTATGACGCTTCGGTGGCGGCATGGGGATCGTGAGAGACTGTTCTGTACGTGTCCGACCCATCCGATCGCGCAGGGAATTCCGGCATGGGTGGATATTCCGGAGGAAGAGATGTACGGGGAGTTTTTTGATATTCCCAAACCGGATGATGTGGTATTTACGGGATGGTTTGCAGGCGGTGAGGTGTTCCGCAGCGGATGCACCTTTACACGTGGGCTGGGCAAAATTTTCTATTTTCAGCCGGGACACGAGGAATACCCCATTTACCATATGCCGGTGATTCAGAAGATTATCAAAAACGGGGTGCGCTGGTGCGTTCCTGTAGTACGAAGACCGGCACCACTGGATAATGCATGGGTGAATCCATCTACAGAGGAAGTGTATCTTTCTTCACACGAAAAATAGCAACTGCAGTTTACCGATATCTGTATCCCGTTTGATTTTTTCAAAACAGGGGTCTGATTTCACGATCAAAAATGTTCTGCAATACGCGGATGGAATCTGCGTACACATTGCATAAATCAGGAGGAAATGTTATATGAGAAAGCTTTCCGTTTTTTACGAACACATTCTACAGGCGTGTGAGCAATCCGGTAAGACGATTCCGGAAGTGCTCGCGTTCTGCAGGGATCAGGGAATTTCGGCTGTTGAGATGAACTACAGTCTGTTTGCATCAGAAAAAGAGGTCATTGCCCCGATGCTTTCCGATGCGGGGCTGGTGATCAGCTGTATGCATGAAACCTTTGATTTTTCCCATGATACGGATCTTGGCAGAGCACAGCAGATGCTCGATACTGCGGCATCGCAGCAGGTTTCGCGTGTCCTGTTTGTTGCAGGCGCGCTTGAAACTGCCGAAGCGGCAGAGCTTGCAGCCTGCAGCAGCACCTATGAGGCAACGAGTACTTTTATGGCCGAAAACAAATCGATTCAAAATATGGTACATGCGCTTTCCTCACTCGCCGAATATGCGGCTTTGCGTGGCGTTACGATTACCTTAGAGGACTTTGACGGTTTTTTACAGCCGTTTGCACGCACATATCCGCTGCTCTGGTTTATGGAGCACGTGCCGGGGCTGCGGTATACGCTTGATATCGGAAATTTTGCTTTCAGTGATGAGGATGTTTCGTATGCTGCCTGGCTTCTGAAGGATTATATTGTCCATGTTCACTGTAAGGATCGTGCCGAAAGCCCGCTCGTTCACGGACGTTTCTGCCGCGGCCTTGGCCAGACACCGGCCGGAACGGGATATCTGCCGATGGCAAAGCTTCTTACAGATTTAGAAGCGTGCGATTACGACGGTTATCTCGCCATCGAGCATTTCGATGCGCCGGATCAGTTATCGTTCATCGAACAGTCCGCAGCGTTTCTGCGCCAGTGGGTTTCCGAATAATTCCGCCTCTTTCATAAGCGCTCTGATTTTCGGAAAAATTCGTATTTCCGGGGAGAATTTCAGCAAAAAAATTATGTCGAAAAAATTCTTTACTATCTTTGGTTTTTTCGTATCTTTTCCTTGCTTTCCAGGGAAAACATGGTAAACTAAATTTGAAGCTTTTTGAGAAGGCGTGATTCGAAAAGCAAATCTAAAACAAGAGGGTTTTAAAGTAATGGGAGAAATTATTATTCCGCAGGGTTACAAATCTGCATTAAACCTCCACGATACACAGGTGGCGATTAAAACAGTAAAGGATTATTTCCAGCACGAGCTGACACATCGTCTACATCTGCTCCGTGTAACAGCTCCGCTTTTTGTACAGCCGGAAACCGGCTTGAATGACAATCTGAATGGCGTAGAACACCCGGTTTCTTTTGAGTTAAAGGATCAGGGTACCAAGAAAACCGCTGAAATTGTTCAGTCTCTGGCAAAATGGAAACGGTACGCGCTTCACAAATACGGCTTCTCTGAGGGAGAAGGCATCTACACCGATATGAACGCCATCCGCCAGGACGAGGTGACCGACAACATTCACTCCGTTTACGTGGATCAGTGGGACTGGGAAAAAATCATGTCCCCGGAAGAACGCAATCTTGATTTCTTAAAGAGTACCGTAAAAGATATCTATGAGGCACTGAAAAACACGGAAAAACATATGGCAGACCAGTACGACTACATCGAAACCATTCTGCCGGATGAAATTTTCTTTATCACTTCCCAGGAACTTGAGGATCGCTATCCGGATCTGACTCCAAAGGAAAGAGAGTATACAATCACCAAAGAAAAAGGTGCTGTCTTTATTATGCAGATCGGCGGCGTGCTTGCTTCCGGAGAGCGTCAGGACGGACGTTCCCCGGACTACGACGACTGGTCCTTAAACGGCGATCTGATCGTTTATTATCCAGTGCTTGACATCGCCCTTGAGCTCTCCTCCATGGGTATCCGCGTCAACGCAGATGCTCTCCGCGCCCAGTTAAAGGAATGCGGATGCCAGTCCCGCGCGAAGCTTCCCTTCCAGAAATCCATTCTGAACGGCACTCTCCCGCAGACAATCGGCGGCGGTATCGGACAGTCCCGTATCTGTATGTTTTTCCTGCGCAAAGCGCACATCGGAGAGGTACAGTGCTCGGTATGGCCGATGGAGACACGAGAGGTGATGGATGTGATGAATATTCAGCTTCTGTAAGATTGGTTTCGAATAGACTATTACTGTAAAAGGGATACGTTTCCTGTCCGCCCGTTTTCAGGGTATGACAGAAACGTATCCCTTTTATATTTTCCTGCATTGCTGCTGCATTTCGTCCTTACATCAAATCTTTTTCTGTTTTTCGCGGTTTCAGAACCGTTCTTCCAAAAGCTCAAGCAGTTCCTCTCTCTGAAAGGATGCTGTCTTAATTTCATCACCGGAAAGGATCTCTTCCGCCAGCTCTTTTTTCATCTGCTGAAGCTTGATGATTTTTTCCTCGATGGTTCCTTTTGCAATCAATTTGTATACCGTCACAACATTTTTCTGCCCAATACGATGTGCACGGTCTGTCGCCTGATTTTCAACAGCAACATTCCACCATGGATCGTAATGGATGACGATATCCGCGCCGGTCAGGTTCAGGCCGGTTCCACCTGCTTTCAGGGAAATACAGAATACAGACGTGTCATCCCGGTTGAACTGTTCCACCATTTGTGCACGCTGCTCTTTTTTCGTGCTTCCCTGCAGGACAAAGTAGCTGATGCTTTCTTCCTGCAGACGCGCGGTCAGGATCTCGATCATCGAAGTGAACTGGGAGAACAGCAGGATTTTGTGGCCGGATTCCACGGCACTCTGAATCAGCTCGATGCAGAGATCGAGTTTTGCCGAACCGCCTTCGTAATTTTCGTAAACAAGCGCAGGATCACAGCAGAGCTGACGCAGCCGCGTCAGTTCAGAGAGCACCTGGAACCTGGAATCGGCAAATTCTTCCTCTGTCTGGTTCTGCAGCATAAGCGCCAGCCGCTGGGCATGTGCATGATACAGCTCCTTCTGCTTCTGTTCCATGCGGGCAGCCATATTTTTCTCAATTTTGTCCGGCAGATCCTTCAGCACTTCCTTCTTCAGACGGCGCAGAATAAACGGACGGATCATCTTTTGCAGACGTTCTAATCTTTCTTCGTCGCCGTTCCGCACAATCGGAAGTTCAAACTGCTCGCGGAATTTCTGATATCCATAGAGGAATCCCGGCATCAGATAATCAAAGATGCTCCATAGTTCACTTAACTGGTTTTCTACCGGTGTTCCGGTTAATGCCAGGCGGAACGATGCATGGATCGTTTTCACGGCTTTTGCTCCCTGCGTTGCGTGATTTTTGATGAACTGCGCCTCATCAATGATCTCGCAGAAGAACGGGAGATCCTGATACAGTTCGATATCGCGGCGGAGCAAATCGTACGAGGTAATCAAAATATCCTGCATACCGGCATTTTCGATCATCTCTTTCCTCTGTTCCTGTGTACCGGCGACGAGTCTCGTCTGCAGCTCCGGAGCAAAGCGGGCACATTCGCTCTCCCAGTTATAGACGAGAGATGCCGGTGCAACGATCAAAGAACGACGATTTGCATCTTCGGGTGCTTCCTGCATTTCAGATAAGAGAAAGGCGATGGTCTGCAGCGTCTTTCCAAGTCCCATATCATCCGCCAGAATACCGCCAAAGCCGTTCTGGCATAAGGTTTTCAGCCACCAGAATCCTGTTTTCTGATATTCACGGAGCTGTGCCTGCAGATTGTCCGGAAGTTCAAAATCGTTCTCCTCTGCAGTTTTCATATTTCGGATCAGCATACGGAACTCGCGGTTTTTCTCAACCTGAAGATCATCCTGCTCTTTTAAACGGGTATCGAGGTAGAGTGCTCGGTATTTCGGAATTGTGATCTCGCCGCTCTTCAGCTTTGCCTCGGAGATCTGCAGATTTTCCCGCAGTTCCGAGAGAACGCGGATACCGTCCTCGTCCATATCCATAAATTCACCGGTCCTCAGGCGGTAAAATTTCTTTTTCCGGTCATATTTTGAAAGAATCTCTGCCAGTTCCTCCATGTCAAAATTGCCCGGATTCAAATGAAGTTCCAGTACATTTTCTGCGAGGGATACACCGACAGAAACTTTCGGGGACGGGATGACACGGATCGCTTTTAACCGGTCAGAAACAAAAATTTCGCCCAGTTTCTGCAGATCTTCCATACCGCTGCTTAAAAACTCATACATCTCATCGGCTCCCTGGAGAAGCATCTGATGTTTCCGCGCATCATAAGCGCTGAAACAGGATCGAACGAGCTGGTTTGCCGCTGCTTCTTTCCGTACATCACGGCCATGGGAAAGCTGATGGATATCGTTTGCATCTGCAAAAACATTGTATTTTTTCTCGCCATAGACAGCCAGAAGTTCGCAGATAATCATATCATGCTGCGGCGCATCCAGATAAATCTGAAATTCCACCTGCGGCGGAAGATACTGCTGTAATTCCAGCTTTTCTTCTTTTTTTACCTTAAAATGTTCCTCCAACACCGGGAGAAGTCCCTGGCAGAAGGTCGGGATATCTTCTTTTGCAATTTCACAGACTCCGTCCGGACATCGCTCCATATATTCCAGGAAGTCGCAGACTTCTGCTATCTCTTCCCTTGGGACTCGGTAAATTGTATTTTTTTCTGAAAGAAAATACAAATATTTTCTGCCATAAAAAATGGGATCCGCGTACATCTGTACCTTTAGGCCATCTGCTTTCCGTAAAAGCTTCATTTCATACTGCGGCATCCCCTCCTGGCAGTGCCACAGTTTTTCTTCTCTCCAGTTCGTACGACAAAAGAACTCCTGCTGCCAACAGCCTCAAAAAATTCATCCATATTCTGCACAGAAATCATCACATAACGGTCATCAAAGCAGGACGCATAGCTGCCGGTACCTATCTGATAGCATGAGCCGCGTTCCATGGTATATGCGCTCAGAAATTCTACCATCGGACGGCTTTCTTCTTCAAAAGCATCCATACAGTGCAAAAAAGAAAGCTGTGCACCGTAGCTGACCGTTTCCATATTTTTTACAGCTGCTGTCATTTTGGAAACACTTTTTAATACATACATCCTTTTGCTTCCGATTTTAAATTCTGCCCGAAAGGAATCGTCAAACTGGCTCTCCAGATGAATTTCCAGTTTAACCTGACCTGCTTTTGCTTTCGGCAGAAAAGCAACCTGATCCCGCATCGCATAATGTGAAAGCAGTTCAGAAAAACCGGGGCTCGTCTCTGCTTTTGGTGTTGGTTTTACTACTTTTCTGACAATTTTATGTTCTCCCTGGAATTCTTCCATTCCTTTTTTCACGCCGACAGCACGAAGAAGCTGCTCCAGTTCCTGATGTTCTTCGTCATTTCTCACTTTTTCTTCCAGTTTTTTTCTCTCTTTTTTCCGCCATTCAAGATAGTACAGCAAAACAGCGACACAATGTTTGCACAATCCCCAGTACTGCTCATGTGCCGGACAATCACAATCATCTTCCATAATTTCAGACATTTCTTCATCTACAGAAACGCTGACACAATACATATTTTTTCCGCTTCCGTCTACGACAGCTGTAATTTTATGCAGTTGATATCCGAAAATATCCTCCATTTCCTGTACCTGAAAAGCATGCACTTTCTGTTCTTCATAGATCTTTTTTCCACGGTTATATGATACAGAATTCGTCTCCTGTTTGATGTCCGCCTTTGTAATCATGCTGGTAAAATCCTTTCTGTTCTATCTTTTCCCATCATTCACAATTCGTATTTTACAGATTCTGGTTTTGATCACATCCGACAAGCTTCTCGGAAAGCTCTTTTAAAGTATTTTCCTGATATCCCGCTTTTCCTGTTTTCCTTACCAGTTCCGCCGTTTCTCTTAATAACGGGTGCCAAATGTGTTCCAGTTTTTTTCTGCCATTCTCTCCAAATACTTCTTTTGAAAGACTGTTCCGGTAATCCTCTGGTGACATTCCAAAGAATTGGATTCTGTTTCCGAACCGCTGCCAGAGTCTGTCGGCAATTCCAATCCCATCCGGGTCAAGACCTCCACTGTAGTAAATGGGAATCCCACTCTGTACGATCAACGAAATCAGTTTTAATGCTGCATACCGCGGCTGTCCCGACGTACACAGCAGCGACACATTCTTTCCCTGCACCTGTTCCATAAGATAGCTGAATACCATTTCGTTTTCCACAATGTATACACACGTTCCGACAGGCTGTACTTCTGTAATACCCTTCAGATTTTCCATGGTAAGCACATACGGTTCCCTGCATCGGCAAAAGGCTTCATATGCAGGATGCCATATCTCCTGTTTTTTCAAACGAATTCCAAACGCATGTACCAGGGAAGAAATGTTATCCGGTACAATTCCCACGCACTGCAGCAGTTCTCTCCATTGCACTCGGTACTGATAAATAAGAGGTTTCATCAATTGCCTCCAAGTAGTCCATCTTTTTTCCTTTCTTCTTCTCTTTTATTTCAACTAATAAAAATTATATCATATCCTGCTATATATGATAAGTTTCTTTTGGTTAAAAACAGAAAAACCCCGGCCGCCTTACGGCGCCGGGGTCTCTTACGTTTGAGCACAAGTATCTTTCGATACAATTATATTTTATTTCCCGCAGTGCTTTCCTCGATTTCGCTTCGCTCCATCTCGGTCGGGCTGTCGCCCTATAAATCTCCGACTAATGCCCTTGTGTGAGCAAGCTCCCACCGGTCATTACTCTCCGAATTTGCACTGCTCATAGATAACCGAAATTAGTCGATCAGAGTAGCAACACGGCCTGATCCAACGGTACGGCCACCCTCACGGATAGCGAAGGTAAGACCCTGATCCATAGCGATCGGGTGGATCAGTTCGATGGTCATCTCTACGTTATCGCCAGGCATGCACATCTCAGTTCCTTCCGGAAGAGTGATAACACCTGTTACGTCAGTTGTACGGAAGTAGAACTGCGGACGATAGTTGTTGAAGAATGGAGTATGACGGCCACCCTCGTCTTTTGTCAGAACGTATACCTGAGCGGTAAATTTGGTATGGCAGTGAACGGTACCTGGTTTAGCCAGAACCTGTCCTCTTTCGATCTCTGTTCTCTGAACACCACGAAGCAGAGCACCGATGTTATCACCAGCCTGAGCCTCATCGAGGAGTTTACGGAACATCTCGATACCAGTTACAACAGTTTTCTTGGTCTCTTCTTTCAGACCTGCGATTTCAACTTCCTCATTCAGATGAAGAACACCAGCCTCAACACGGCCAGTAGCAACAGTACCACGACCAGTGATGGTGAATACGTCCTCTACAGGCATGATGAAATCTTTATCAGTGTCACGCTGCGGATCCGGGATCCAGCTATCTACTGCATCCATAAGCTCCATGATTTTATCTCCCCATGGGCCAGCCGGATCTTCCAGAGCTTTCAGAGCAGAACCCTGGATGATCGGAGTGTCATCTCCCGGGAAGTCATACTCGTTCAGCAGCTCACGGATCTCCATGTCTACCAGCTCAAGCAGCTCTTCGTCGTCTACCATATCGCATTTGTTCATGAATACAACGATGTAAGGTACACCTACCTGACGGGACAGAAGGATGTGCTCTTTTGTCTGAGCCATAACACCGTCTGTAGCAGCTACTACAAGGATAGCTCCGTCCATCTGTGCAGCACCAGTGATCATGTTCTTTACATAGTCAGCATGGCCTGGGCAGTCAACGTGTGCATAGTGTCTTTTCTCTGTCTGATACTCAACGTGTGCAGTAGAGATTGTGATACCACGCTCTCTCTCTTCCGGAGCTTTATCGATATCTTCGAAGTTCTCAGCAGTGTTTCCTTCTACTCTGGTAGAAAGTACTTTTGTGATAGCTGCGGTCAGAGTTGTTTTACCATGGTCAACGTGCCGATGGTACCAATGTTACAATGCGGTTTTGTTCTTTCAAATTTAGCTTTAGCCATTTTAAAATGTCCTCCTTAAAATTGCGCCCAGTGGGCTTTTTTGAGACTAAATTGGTGGCAGGAACCCACCTGAATCGTAAACCTGCTAAGTCTGATTATATTGCATTTCCGTCTTATTTGCAAGGAAAATCTCAGAAAAATAATACTTTTAGGCTGTGCAGCCTTTGACAGCTGCACACCCGATTATTTTTCTTACATTATTTTGCTTTTGCAGACAGAACTTTTTCCTGTACGTTTTTCGGAACCTGCTCGTATTTATCAAAGAACATGGAGTAGTTACCACGTCCCTGAGTTTTAGAACGAAGGTCTGTTGCGTAACCGAACATTTCAGCCAGCGGTACGAATCCACGGATCATCTTTCCGCCGCCGATGTCATCCATACCCTCGATACGACCACGACGGGAGTTGATATCACCGATAACATCACCCATGTAATCTTCCGGAGTGGAAACTTCGACTTTCATGATAGGCTCAAGAAGAACCGGAGCACCCTTCTGCATAGCTTCCTTGAATGCCAGAGAACCAGCAATGTGGAATGCCATCTCAGAAGAATCGACCTCATGATAAGATCCGTCGTATACATTTGCATGAACACCGACTACCGGGAAGCCTCCCAGGATACCGGCTTTCATAGCCTCTTCGATACCTTCGCCTACAGCCGGGATATACTCTTTCGGAATAGCTCCACCGACAACGGTAGACTCGAATTTGTAAATCTCTTCGCCGTTTGCATCCATAGGCTCGAATTTAACTTTACAGTGACCATACTGTCCACGTCCACCAGACTGTTTTGCATATTTGCTGTCGATGTCTGCCGGTTTGGTAATGGTCTCTTTGTATGCAACCTGCGGAGCACCTACGTTAGCCTCTACTTTGAACTCACGAAGCAGACGGTCAACGATGATTTCCAGATGCAGCTCACCCATACCAGCGATGATGGTCTGACCAGTTTCCTGATTGGTGTGTGCACGGAAGGTCGGATCCTCCTCAGCCAGTTTTGCAAGGGACTCGCCCAGTTTGCCCTGGCCTGCTTTTGTCTTAGGCTCGATAGCCAGCTCGATAACCGGCTCCGGGAACTCCATAGACTCAAGGATTACCGGATGCTGCTCGTCGCAGATGGTATCACCTGTGGTGGTGAACTTGAATCCGATTGCAGCTGCGATGTCACCGGAGTAAACTTTGTCCAGCTCCATACGTTTGTTTGCATGCATCTGAAGGATACGTCCAACACGCTCTTTTTTATCTTTTGTTGCATTCAGTACGTAAGAACCGGAGTTCATGGTTCCTGAATACACACGGAAGTATGCCAGCTTACCAACGAATGGGTCTGTCATAATCTTGAATGCCAGTGCGGAGAACGGCTCCTCATCGGAAGAATGTCTTACGATCGGGTTTCCGTCCAGATCGGTACCCTCGATTGGCGGGATATCGGTCGGAGCCGGCATGTACTCAAGGATCGCATCCAGGAGTTTCTGAACACCTTTGTTTCTGTATGCAGAACCGCAGCATACCGGTACAGCTGTACACTCACAGGTAGCTTTACGCAGAACTGCTTTCATCTCGTCTACAGACGGGATATCATCATCCAGATAACGCATCATCAGCTCATCATCCAGCTCGCAGATTTTCTCTACCAGCTCGGTGTGATACAGCTCAGCGTCTTCTTTCATATCTTCCGGGATATCAACGATGGAGATATCATCGCCCTTATCGTCGTTGTAGATGTAAGCTTTCATCTCGAACAGATCGATAATTCCCTTGAATTCATCTTCCTTACCAATTGGAAGCTGAAGGCAGATAGCATTTTTACCAAGTCTGGTCTTGATCTGATCTACAGCGTTGTAGAAGTCAGCACCAAGGATGTCCATCTTGTTGATGAATGCCATACGCGGTACGTTGTAGGTATCAGCCTGACGCCATACGTTCTCAGACTGAGGCTCCACACCACCTTTTGCACAGAACACGCCGACAGCGCCGTCCAGTACACGAAGAGAACGCTCTACCTCTACGGTAAAGTCAACGTGGCCTGGGGTATCAATGATGTTGATACGGTGCTCAAGAGCGCCCGGTTTCGGCTTGCAGTTCTCTTCCAGAGTCCAGTGGCAGGTTGTAGCAGCTGAAGTAATTGTGATACCACGCTCCTGCTCCTGTTCCATCCAGTCCATGGTAGCAGTTCCTTCGTGAGTATCACCAATCTTGTAGTTAACACCGGTATAGTACAGGATACGCTCGGTCAGGGTTGTTTTACCTGCATCGATGTGAGCCATAATACCAATGTTTCTGGTTCTCTCTAATGGATATTCTCTTCCAGCCAACGGATTTTCCTCCTCTTAGAATCTGTAGTGAGCAAATGCCTTGTTAGCCTCTGCCATCTTATGAACTTCTTCTTTCTTCTTCACAGAAGCACCTGTGTTGTTAGATGCATCCAGAATCTCGTTTGCCAGTCTGTCTTCCATGGTACGCTCGCCTCTCTTACGAGAATAAGCGGTCAGCCAACGAAGGCCAAGAGCCTGACGTCTGTCCGGTCTTACCTCGATCGGTACCTGATAAGTAGCACCACCGATACGTCTTGCTTTTACTTCAAGAACCGGCATGATATTGTTCATTGCTTCTTCAAATACTTCGATTGCTGGTTTTCCAGCTTTTTCTTCTACTTTAGCAAATGCGCCGTATACGATTTTCTGGGCAACGCCTCTCTTACCATCCAGCATGATGTTGTTGATCAGCTTGGTTACCACTTTGTTATTGTATAACGGATCTGCTAAAACATCTCTTTTCTGAGTATGTCCTTTACGTGGCACGTTACTTCCCTCCTTAACCATCATTCGATTAAATCATCGGTACTCACACTTATTTGCAGTATGTCCGCGCGTGTAAATTCTCTATAAATCCGCAGCCGTGGGGATTTATGGAATAACGCACAACATTTCGCTTTTTTGTGATACTAGATATATCTCGAACTCGTTTTACTTAATTATTTCTTTTTCGGTCTCTTAGCACCGTATTTAGAACGGGCCTGTTTTCTGTTAGCAACACCTGCAGTATCAAGTGTACCACGGATGATGTGGTATCTGGTACCTGGCAGGTCCTTAACTCTTCCTCACGGATCAGAACAACGCTGTGCTCCTGAAGGTTGTGACCTTCTCCTGGGATGTAACTTGTTACTTCGATTCCGTTGGAAAGACGAACTCTGGCGATTTTACGAAGAGCTGAGTTAGGTTTTTTCGGTGTAGCAGTTTTAACAGCTGTGCACACACCTCTCTTCTGAGGAGAAGACATATCTGTGGATTTCTTTCTCAGAGAATTGTAGCTTTTCTGCAGTGCCGGCGCGGTAGATTTCTTTACGGAAGTCTCACGGCCTTTTCTTACTAACTGGTTGAATGTTGGCATTCCATTTCACCTCCTGATAGATTTCTCCGTGTGTCCCACGGGGTTTCATACGGCTGCTTTAGTTCAACATAATTGCTTTGCAGCTTTTGCGCGCACAAAAAACAGTCTTTTACGCACGCTCGTTTATTATAGCGTCTGTCCTTTCAAAAGTCAAGGGGGAAATTCGCAAAAAATCGCGTATTTACGCGGCTTCTGCGGATTTCCCCCATTGATGCATTACTGTACAAAAGTATTTTTTCTTCCTATTATAATCTCACCAGATTATTTTCTGACATTTTCTGTTTTTCGTTAAAGCGGACGGTTCCTGAAGGCCGGACACGCATCACACCGCTTCGGCTTCTCCTCGCTCTGTGCATTGCCCCAGAGGTCACGCGCTTTCTCTTCGGCACACCCTTTGCACCAGGGAAACATGCGGACATTGCTGATGTAAAAGTTCTCAAGTTTGTCTCGTCGTTGTTGATGTCAAACTGCTGCTTTCTCGACAGCTCTTCCGTATGTTCTGCAATCCAGGCCTTCTGCCCTTCGGTTGCCGGATACCCCGGTCCGCCGAGGACGTAATCCATATCGGCATGGAGATTTTCCGGTTCGCCTGGTTTGTGGAATCCTACAAATAAAATATAACCGCGGCGCAAAAGCTCCTGGATCGGCTCGTCCGTCTGGCCGTCCGGACCTAAAATCGCCCGCGCGGTCTGCGCATGAAAATTTTCTGTTTTGGGATAGAATTTCCCAGTTGGTGCTAAAAATCCATCTGCCATTTTCTTTTCTCCCATGTTCTCATTTGCTGTATGCTTTTCTATACCATAACCGATTTTTTCAAAACAGGCAAGGTTTGTTTTACTGGATTTTTTTTTTATCTGTGCTATACTCTTGCCCGTGCATTTATGCAATCGGATTTTCCCGTCTTTTTTGCGGGTGTCCGGACTGGTTCGTGAACTTCCCAGTATAAAAAACCAAGTATCTCAAAATTTTCATCAAAGGAGATTGGAAAATGAATGCAAGAAAACTGATCATCGACTGTGATCCGGGCATCGACGATTCTCTCGCCCTGATGCTTGCCGCGGCTTCGAAAGAGCTGGATCTTGTCGGCATCACCACAGTCAGCGGAAATGTACCCGCTTCTATGGGCGCTAAAAATGCCCTCAAAATTCTTTCTATGATTGGAAAACCAGATGTCCCGGTTTATGTCGGCGAGGAGACGCCTCTGGTCCGCGACTACGTGGACGCGATGGACACCCACGGCATGGACGGTCTCGGCGAATCGGGCTGGCCGGATGCCGAAGGCCTTACGCCAAACAAGGACGCTGTTTCTTTCCTGATCGAAACCTTAAAAGCAACCCCTGATGTTACCATTCTTGCCCTCGGACCGATGACGAACCTTGCAAAAGTCATCTCCCGCGCACCGGAGTGCCTGACAAACCTGACGGCTCTTGTCTCCATGGGCGGAAGCTATAAGAGCCATGGAAACTGCTCCCCGGTTGCCGAGTACAATTACTGGTGCGACCCGGATGCCACAGCCGAAGTATTCCGCGCGTTTTCCGAGCTGCCGCAGCTTGCAGGCAAAAAGCTTCATATGATCGGGCTGGATGTCACACGAAAAATTGTCCTGACGCCGAATCTTGTGGAATATATGAAATGCGTAAATCCAGGAGTCGGAACCCGCATTGAGGAGCTGACGCGCTTCTACTTTGATTTCCACTGGAAACAGGAAAAGGTCATCGGATGCGTGATCAACGATCCGCTCGCGGCCGCTTATCTTGTGGATCCGTCGCTCTGCAGCGGTTTTGATGCGTATACGCAGGTAGAAACCGGAGGTCTCTGCATCGGACAGACGGTTGTGGATGCCATGAATTTTTATCAGAAAGCACCGAACAGCCACATTCTGACGCAGGTCGATGTGCGCCGTTTCTTCCTGATGTTCTTTGAGCGCGTTCTCGGCGTGCCGCAGGAGGAATCCGCACCGGTTCTCGACCAGATTCTCACCGCACCGCCGGTCTTCCCACATGAGACGATGTTTCAGAAGGGAGGCGAGGCATGATGAATACTAACCGTACGTTAAAACTCACGACACTCGCGCTCTGCGGTGTCATCAATATTCTCGGCGGTACCATTGCTCTGCTGCTGCGTCTTCCGGTTTATCTGGACTCCATCGGAACAGTTCTGGCAGCCGCTCTGTTCGGACCTGCTGCAGGCCTCGTTCCGGGACTGATCTCCGGACTCATTTCCGGCATGACGAGTGATGTCTATGCGTTTTACTATATTCCGGTGCAGCTTGTCATCGGTCTCGTTGCCGGCCTTGTATTCCGCAGACTCCGCCCGTCCCATACGGCAGGATCCCGCAGCGAGAGTCTTTCCCTCCGCTCCATGGGCTGGAAGCTGTTTCCGGCAGCGCTTGTGATCTCACTTCCGGGTACTGTGGTAAGTTCCACAATCACCGCGGTTGTTTTCGGTGGAATTACTTCCTCCGGCTCCACTGTGCTGGTGCAGCTGCTTCACAGTCTCGGTATGAATCTGACTCTCTCTGTCTGCGTTGTACAGGCCATGACAGACTTTGTGGATCGAATGATTGTCCTTGCAGTCGTCCTCGTGATTCTGCCCGCCGTTTCTTCTGCTTTCGGCAGTCTTTCTATGAGAAGCAGAAAATAATCTGTACCAATAGCACAAAGAATCCTGCAAAAAATTCACTTTCTTTTTTGCAGGATTCTCATATTTTGGCATAACAAGAACTCCGGAAAAAAGGGGAGGCTGCATCAGGAGCCATCCCTTTTCCGGAGTTTTTTATTTCTTCTTTAATAAAATCATTCACATGCGCGGATCCATACCTGCATTTCGCCCTCACCTCGGTTGTTCCACATATAATATGGAATCAGCTTCAGTTTCGTCTTTTCCTCTTCCTCTTTCTGATACAGATGATACAACGGCTGTTTTTCCGCATCGCCCAGCTTCATGCGACGTCCCTCGGCCGTTACGCACACAAAGTGCTCGCCCAGCTCATCGGCTGCTTCTGCGGTTTTTTCACCATTCACACAGAGTTTTGTCAAATGCAGATTCTTTCCGTTGTCTGCTTCTTCCATACAGTAAACAACCGGTCCTCGTTTTACGGCAACACGGCCGGCGTCCTCGCGTACAAGCGGATTGGATGCCAGAAGCTGGATTTCCATCGGAAAGTTCAGGCGGATCGTCTCACCCTTCGCCCATACTTTTGTCACATACAGATACCCGTCTTTTTCTTCCACTTCTGCGCCTTTTGGAATCTCTTTTCATAAGAAGCACACCATCCCGGGATGCGGAATGCAAAGGTGTACGGCTCTTTGGTATCGCTCTCGCAGGTCACGGAAACATGGCCGTCCCACGGGAATTCGGAAGTGATGGATGCTTTTACTTTTTCTCCTTCCACTGTTCCACCCATGTACAAGTGGACAAACAGGGTTGTGTCGTTTTCCGTGTATGCGTAAGATGCAACTGAGCTTACCGTTCTTGCCAGGTTCGGAGGGCAGCAGGCACAGCCGAACCATTTCTGACGGATCGGTTTTACATGGAATTTCCGCTCATCCTTGTGACATGCCTCCGGCAGTACCTCCAGCGGATTGACATAGAAGAAGCTCTTTCCGTCGAGCGCCATTCCGGAGAGAACGCCATTGTAGAGGGCTAATTCCATCACATCCGCGTACTCTGCTTTTGCCTGAATCTCCAGCATGCGGCGAGCAAAGAACACAAGACCGATGGATGCACAGGTCTCTGCGTAAGCGGTATCGTTTGGCAGGTCATAGTTGAAAGAGAATGCCTCTCCTATATGAGTGGCACCGATTCCGCCGGTGACGTACATTTTCTGATGCACCATGTTGTTCCAGAGAGTTTCACAGGCTTTCAGCAGGCTCTCATCCTGCGTTGCCCTTGCCACATCCGCCATGCCGGAATAGAGATATACGGCGCGTACGGAGTGCCCCTGCACCTCATCCTGCTGACGCACCGGGCGGTTTGCCTGATTGTAGCTATATCGTTCCTCGTCCTCCGGGCAGGTCAGACCGCGCTCGATATCGTAATAGTATGGTTTTGTTCCGCGCTCGTCGATGAAGTATTTTGCAAGATCGAGATACTTCTGCTCGCCGGTCAGATCATAGAGACGCATCAGAGCCATCTCTGCAATTTCGTGACCAGGATAACCTGCTTTTTTCCCCTCGCCGTGACCGAGTTTGCTGGCAATAAAGTCCGCGAAACGCTCTGCTGCTTTTAAGAGACGGTCTTTTCCGGTCGCCTGATAATAGGCTACGGCGCCTTCCGTCAGATGACCGAAGCAGTACAGCTCATGGTTGTCCTTAAGGTTTGTAAAAATCATATCCTGATCGTTGATCAGATAGTAGGTATCGAGGTATCCGTCTTCTCTCTGTGCTGCGCAGACAGCTTCAATTGCTTCATCTGCCGTTTTTTCCAGCTCCGGATCGGGATGCTGTGTCAGGGAGTACGCAACTGCCTCCACCCATTTGGTAAAATCGGTATCCTGGAACAGGAAGCCATAAAATCTTCCGTCCATTTTGCCATCCTTCGGCAGTGTCTCAAAAGTATCCAGCGGATATTTGATCTGAACAAATTTGTCTCCTTTTGCTTTCCGCTCTTTTTCAACTTCACCGGCGCAGCGGTAGTTCCGCATACAGAAGCTCGGTGCTGCTCCCGGAACATTGTCATTTAAGGCATTCCACTGATACGGAATTACTTCGGTGCGGACAAGCTCCATCTCTTTTTTCCAGAATGCATCAGTAACTGGACTTTTGCCAGGGATAATGGTTTGCTGAAGTTTTTCTGATCCATTTTTTCGGTCTCCTTTTTCGTTGTCTTCCGCCGCCTCCTGGTTTGAAAAAGATATTTTCCTTGCTTTCAGGGATGGGAAGCGTTACACTTCTTTTGACGGCTGTTTTCCTGTTTTCCTGTTTTTCTATAGTTTTATTTTAGCAAAACGGACCGCCGTTTAAAATACAAGAATGTTTGAAAAGGTTTGAAAAAGTCATATGATCTCTGTTTTATTTCCAGATGCCGCCTGTTTTACCTACGACCTCTGCGGCAAATTCCAGTCCCCATCCCCAGAGTGGATGCACCTGACACGGAATCTCGTCAATTTTGAACTGATGGTTGTGACGGAAGGAACGCTTTTTATCGCGGACGAACGCCGCTCTTACGAGGTTCACCCCGGCGAATATCTTCTTTTGCCGCCGACCGTCCATCAGCATGGCTCGAAAAAGGGAAGCTGCTCTTTCTACTGGCTCCATTTTATCCCGGTATCCCCTCCGCACCGATCGTCGCTCCTTCTGACCCGACCGCCGGATCGGTTCTGGATGAGTTTCATGCTGCACCGCCATCCTCCTACCGCCTTGAGGACCTCGCTCCCGCCCAGCTTCCATCCAACTACCCCGAAACGTTATGCATCCCGCTCCAGAGAACGCTTTCCTCCCCGAACCGCGTCATCATCCTCATGAAGCAGCTCCAGGACACTTCCCTGCGTTTCCACAACACGTTCCTCAACAACAGCCTGACTGCCGCTGTTCTCGGCGAAATCAACTGTCAGAGTCCCTTCTACCGCACCTACACTTCCGAAACGCAGCGGACGCAGATCCTGCAGGACATCATCAGCTACATTCAGTACCACAGCAGCGAGTCCCTCAAAGTCACCGAACTCGCCCGTTATTTCGGATACAACGACAAATACCTCTCCTCCCTCTTCCACGAGGCACCGGGATGACGTTAAAACAATTCATCCTGAAATCCAAAATGGACAGCGCTATGGCCGAGCTGACGGACACAAATCACACGGTCTCTCAGATTGCTTATAATGTGGGATTTCAGGATGCGCATAATTTTTCCACGGCTTTCCGAAAACTCACCGGGATGACGCCGGGACAGTACCGGAAGAGTTATGGGAACCGGAAACTTTCTTTTGAATAGGACGGGAGGATACGACCCCCAGGCACCGCGGGGGGCGGACGCTCCGCTGCGCCTGGGGACCCATCTACGTTTTGGCGGACGGAAGTGATTTACTCAATGGATGGATTCACTTATTCTTTAGAAATTTACTGTTTCTTTTAGAAAATAGACATACTTTGCTCACATTTCTTCACTATACTATATCTCAGATAGTTGATGAACCACTCAAAACTATCTCCCCCCTCATTATGAAAGAGCAGCCCGCATATCCGCGGGCTGTTCTTATTTTTTGTCTTTTTGCACCCCACCTAACGTAAATGCCGCCTGCGGTCGGGGAAAATATCCCGACCGCAGGCGGCCTCACAATCTACCGTGGAATCACATTACTCTTCCGCAGCTTCAATTGCTGCAGTCTCGATAATAAATTTCACGCTTCCATCCATTCCATTTGCCTTACCACTGTAAGAAGTATAAGCACATTTATCCGAATTCAGCGCCTGAATCCGATCCAGTACATCTCCCAGATCATCCTCAAAGGTACTCTTCAGCTTGCTGGTACCCTCTTCTTCAAACTTCTTCGTACCGTCAGCCAGTTCTTTCGCCCCATCGGACAGCTCGTCAATACCATCAACAACCTTGCTGCTTCCCGATTTCAGATCAGAAGCTCCGCTTGCCAGAGAAGAAGTTCCATTTGCCAGTGTAGAAGCTCCGCTCGCCAGCGTAGATGCTCCGCTTGCCAGCGTAGAAGCTCCGCTGTTCAGTTCAGAAGCTCCGCTTGCCAGGGAAGAAGTTCCATTTGCCAGTGTGGAGGCTCCGCTTGCCAGCTGGGATGCTCCGCCTGCTACCTGAGAAGCACCGCTTCTTAAGCTTCCGCTGTTTGCAGAAAGTTTTGCAGATCCATCGCTTAACTGGCTTCCCAGCTGTCCAAGACCTGCGGTCAGCTGTGTCGTGCCGCCCTGCAGAGTCGTAACACCCTCAACCAGAGCCGGTGCATTTGCTTTCAGCTGGCTTGCGCCGGAAAGCAGCGTATCATTGTAAGCACTCAGCTGAGTAAATCCTGCGTTCAATGCATTGATGCCTGCTGTTGCTTTTGCAAAACTCTCATTTGTGCTGCTGTACAGCTGGCTCACACCTGCGGACAGAGTATCGATGCCCTTGTACAGAGTGCTTCCGCCTGCATCAAGCTGTGCCACACCTGCGGTCAGTTTCTGCATTGCACCAAGATTCTGCTCAACAACTGCTTTATTATCGGTGATGGTCTGCATCTGTTTCTTCATGGTCTCAAGCTGCGGCATCAGAGCTGCAACCGTCTTCTGCAGATCACTGTACCGGCTCTTGATGTCGCTCATCTTCTGCTGCATTGCTGCAAGACCGGAGAGATCCGGGCGCTCGATTTCGAAGTTCAGTTCCGGAAGGGTAATCTGCGGAGCTGTAACCGGAGTAACCGAAACGGTTCCGGCGGAAGCGGAAACGCTGACACTTCCGATCTGGTTTCTTGCTTTACTTAAGGAATCGGCAAGCTCTGTATTTCCAGCGCTCTTAGCTGCGGAAATCTGTGCATCCAGTGTAGCTGCTGCTGCAGAGAGCTGATCATTTGCCTGTTTTGCTGCATCGGCGGATGCCTGGCTTGCTGCTGTATCAGCTACGCTCTGTGCTGCTGCTGTTGCTTCCTGGTTCAGCTGTGCTGCTGCTCCGTCTGCCCATGCCTGAACCTGTGCTGCCATCTGGGTTCCATCTGCGTTGCCTGATTCGTGATCTGTGCCTCCAGACCGCTTAAGTAGCTCTCAAGTCCTTTGGACAGCGTATCCATCTGGCTCATCAGCTCGTTACCGTTTGTCATCATGCTGTTGACAGATCCTGCGATTGTGGTGTTCAGAACCCCGGAGAGTGCCTCGGTCTCGGAGATCAGGTAGAACCGGTGCTGGTCATACCGTCTACCATCGTCAGAAGGCTCTGTACATCGGTGCTCTGCAGCTGCTCGTTCAAACTGGTCAGCCTTCGGAGAGTTGTTTTGCTCCTGCTAAAATATCATTCTCATCTTTTCCGTCGAGTGCTGCGTTCAGTGTTGCGATTGCACTGTTTACCTCGGTCAGGCCGTCTGCCAGAGGCTGAAGCTGCTCAGCGCCTGCTGCAAGCTGTTTCTCGCCTGCTACATAAGAAGCAACGCCGTCGGACAGCTGTGTTGTTCCGTCGGTGTACTGTTTACGCCTGCAACGACTTTATTCACACCGTTACATACTCGGTTACGCTTCCAGTCAGCACACCGTTCTTTCCAAGATACGTCTGGATTGCTTTATTCAGGGTATCAGCGCCCTCGGTGTAGGAGTTTACGCCGCTTGCCAGGGAAGAAGCTCCGCTGCTTAAGGTGGATGCTCCGTTGGACAGGGTAGCTGCTCCGCTGTTTAAAGTAGAAGCTCCGCTGTTCAGAGTAGAAGTTCCGTTTGCCAGAGTCGATGCTCCGCTTGCCAGTGTGCCGGCTCCGCCTGCCAGTGTGCCGGCTCCGCTGTTCAGCTCGTCAGCGCCGTCTTTTAACGTTCCGATACCGTCATCCAGCTCTTTGTAGCTGTCTTTTAAAGTATCCACACCATCGGAGAGTGCCTTGGAACCGTCAACCAGTTCCATTGCAGCATCCTCAAGATCACTCAGTGCATCCTTCAGATCATCGTATCCGGTGATGTTGTCGGTATCGATGGTGTCGAGAACATCGTCAAGTGCAACGGTGAAGGTAGAATCCAGAGAGAAGTTCTCCACATCTGCAGTGATCTCCAGGCTTTCCGGCAGTTCGAAATCGCTGTCACCGGATACCAGATCTTCAAGGGAATCGGAATTTAATCCCAGGCTTTCCTGCAGGCCCGGCATACCAAATCCGATTACGATGTTTCTGCTTCCATCGGAAATGACTTTACCATTGTCGATCTTGACATTGGAGAAGTATCCTGCGGAAGAATCATTCCGGTCATCAGGACGAATGGGGTGTACATCGTCTCTTTCTTGCCATTGATGTCAACCGTTGTCTTTGTGTTGTTTGTATAGTCAACTTTGATTTTCAGTTTTCCGCTCTTTCCGGCCAGGTCATCCGGTTTGATTTCCTTGCCGTCCAGATAATAGGTGAACTTCACGGAAACCGGAGGTTCTTTTGTGGTTGTTCCCTGATAATAGATATCCTCGCCGTCTGTCTGCCAGGTCAGCTCGTTTCCGCTCTGGGTGAACTCCTCGTCGCCCTTTACGTTTTTGATGTCCTTCAGTTCACTCTCATCTTTCAGGTTCTTTTCCGTTCCTGCGTTCTTCAGCCAGTTGGATACGGTGATCTGATCTTCCGATCCGTCTGCATTTGCATTTACATATACGGTTTCTTCTTTGGAAACCGCTGCGTCCTCTCCTGTCGCTGCATAAACCGGAGCAGCTCCCATAACAGCAGCCATACCAACAGCAAGACCAGACATCATCTGTTTTCTCAGTTTTCTGTTTCTATTCATTGTGATAAACTTCCTTTCTGTGGTTTTTATAATGGTTTTTTATGATGAAATCCAGGATCATAAGAGAAGTAAAACCCGCTCGGAGTAAGATACTGCGGGATACTGTTTCCCTCAGATCGAGGATGTTTTTCCTATGCCTTTCAATCATCTAATGTTATAACGCAAAAATGACTCTTAGTCAACATTAAATACTGCACAAAATTGACGATCGGTCATTTTTTTCTTCGTGCATAGTCACAAAAATGAGAAAATTAGTCATTTTCCCTTTGACAGTTTCCATGTATTCTAACTATAATTGTAGTTAAGTAAATGACACATGATGTGATATTTTTCAGGAAAGGAGACTCTCTGTGGGAAAAATTGACAACAACAAACAAATGAAACGTGAGTCCCTTCTGGACTCTGCTTTCTCACTTTTTATCAACAACGGCTTCAGTAAAACATCCATTTCGGATATCGTGAATAACGCCGGCGTTGCAAAAGGTACCTTCTATCTTTATTTCAAAGATAAGTACGATATTCGGAATCATCTGATTGCACATAAGGCGAGTCAGGTATTTCAGGCCGCCTACTCAGATCTGCTGCGCCACCCGGATATCCATGATTTTGAAGAGCAGGTGCTTTTTATCACCGACAATATCCTCGACCAGTTTGCCGCCAACCACAGCCTCGTGACGCTTATTTCCAAGCATCTGAGCTGGGGATTCTTCAAAAATTCTCTTACCTTTGCTCCGTTTGCCGACACGCCGGCCATCTACACTATCTATGAATCTCTGCTCTCTCATGCAGCATATACGTATCGTTCACCGGAGCTGATGTTCTATATGATTCTGGAGCTTGTAAGCGGTACAAGCTACAACGCTATCCTGTACCAGCAGCCGGTTCCGCTTGAAGAACTAAAACCGGAGCTTTACGCTGCCATCTGTGGCATTTTCAAACAGTTCCGGATCCGTAAGAAACGAAAAAACGCGGAAAATGCAGGCGCGGATCCCGCCTCACTGTTCTCGTAGAAAAGAAAGAATCCTGCTACGGCAGGATTCTCCGCCTGCGGCGGGTCGCTTTGGCGACATAATTCCCCTCCGCCGCAGTGCGATCCTGCCCGGAGCTTTTTTAATTTACAGGAAAATTCAACGAAGTTCCTGTAAATCAAAAAAATACTTTTCGCGGAATCTTTTCAAAAGAAACCACGAAAGTATTTTTATTTTCCTCTTTGCTTATACCTGCTGTTCCAGATATTCACCAATCCGCTGTTCCATCACAGGCACCAGCCACTCGGCATAGCCGGCCTTCATCGGATGAATCGGATCCTGAAGATACAGTTTTCGTTTTTCCGGGGAAACACGGTTGATTTGTTCGTCATTCCAGAAATCGATCACACCGATCTGCCATTTTTCCTGAATTTTCAGAAGCGCCTCTACCATCTTCGCGTACGGCTTGGAATCATACTGTGGATTCGTATAGAACATCACCGGGCAATGCCACGTTTCTTTTGCATATGCAATGATATACTCAATCGCGCCGCAGACAGTTTCGACATCGAAGCTCTCCAGATCGCGGGATTCCGAAATTTCACCGAGCGGGCTGTTGCGTGTTGCATCGTTAGTGGACAGCTGGCAGATAAAAAGATCCACCTGTTGCTTTGGATCAAGCCTGTCGCGCATACGCTCGATGTAAGAATCCTCACCATTATCAATCAGCGTGGTTCCGTTGACCGCTTCTTTGATGCAGGTACAGCTGTCTTTCTTCGCTATGTACTCCGCAAACGAATTGTTGTGGGCAGCAAAGCCCTTCGTCACGGAGGATCCCAAAAATACAACTGTTTTTCCTTTTAACGGACTTGTTTTTTTAAACGGAATACGGGAAACATCGTATCGGACGGAATTTCCCTTTTTAAAATAACCTGTTTTCTTATTCATGCTATATATGCCGCCGACAGCTAAGGCTGCGCCTCCCGCGGCCAGGATTCCGGCTATTATTTTTGCATCCATCGCAAAACCTCCATTATCTGATTCAATACCACTTCACAGATCCTGTCGGATCTTTTTTCGAATACCCCTATCTTACATCATTTTTCTGAAAATGCAAGTAAACTTTGTTGTCGATTTTGTTCCGATTTTGTTAACAAAATACGGATTTTCTGTGTTCTGGTCGAATTCTGATCGATTCCGGCGATTTTTTTATTCTCTTTCCCTCAAAAACCATTGACTTTCAAGTGCACTTAAATGATATATTAAAAGCAACGTAATTACTATTCTTTCTGTACTTCCAGAGTCCTTCCACGCCTGCTTTACGAAAACCTCTGCGAATACAGAAGCATTGCAAAGGAGAAAATTCTACTATGAAAGAAACAATTTTAGGCAATCACCTGCGAAAAGTTCCTTCCATTGCAGTCGGATGCATGCGGCTTTCCGAAAAATCGAAGGACGAGATGAATCATTTTATCCACTCCGCTCTGGAGCAGGGCGCATATTTCTTTGATCACGCGGATATCTACGGCGGCGGCATGAGCGAGACTGTGTTCGGTGAGGCATTTTCCGGCGATCCGTCTGAAACGGGAGGATATTTTTCTCCAGTCCAAATGCGGCATCCGCCAGGGCTTCTATGATCTGTCGAAAGACCACATCCTGGAATCTGTCGATGGTATTTTAAAACGTCTGCAGACGGATTACCTCGATCTTTTGCTGCTCCACCGGCCGGATGCGCTCGTAGAACCAGAAGATGTAGCTGCCGCCTTTGATGTTCTGTTTGAGAGCGGAAAGGTCCGCCATTTCGGTGTTTCCAACCACAAGCCGATGCAGATTGCACTGCTGCAGAAATATGTCCGCCAGCCACTCGTTGCCAATCAGGTACAGTTCAGCATTCCGGTTTCCAACCTTGTTGCAAATGGCATGGAAGTGAACATGGAAACACCGGGTTCGGTTGACCACGATGGCAGTCTGCTCGATTACTGCCGTCTGCACGATATTACCCTGCAGGCATGGTCTCCGTTCCAGATGCCATCATGGAAAGGATGTTTTCTTGGAAGCGACGAGTACCCGGAACTGAACCGGAAAATCCGTGCACTGGCCGAAAAATACAGCGTCAGTGATACCACGATTGCGGCAGCGTGGATTCTGCGCCACCCGGCAAATATGCAGCTTGTCACAGGTACGGCAAGCGAAAACCGCCTGAAAGAGATTATCGCGGCATGTGCTATTACGCTGACGCGGGAAGAATGGTATGAGCTGTATCTGGCGGCAGGCCATCCGCTTCCGTAAGTTTTTCTGTCCGCCTGCCCATATGCGGAACAAGGCTAAAATCCCCTTTTCGGATCCGTGATTGATTTATAACATCGGAAAAGCATTCCTTTGGATCTTATCGATCTTCTGGAATGCTTTTCCCTTTTCCTTTTCTTTTTTCATGCAGCTATCTGCAATCCGCATTGGCTGCCTGCCCATAACCAAATAACTGCTCCGCAGTTTATCAGAAGAAGCTTGCATTCCTCCTGATACAGGCAAGTCCCCAACCACTGCTTATTACTTTTCGTACTCGAAGCAGGTGACTTACTTGATTCGGTTAAATCAGATCTCTCCCACCAGATATCCCTGTTTTCCGTTGCGAAGGAAAACAGGCAGTGTTTCGATCGGCGCCTCAATTTCATAGGCTTTTCCGCCCTCATAAACATCACCGGTATTTGCCAGCGTCCAGGACGCACCGGCCGGCAGATAAACGGTACGGCTCGTTGCTTTTGGCCGGACAATCGGTGCTACAAGGATGTCGGAGCCGAACATGTAAGCATCGGAGATATCCCAGCACGCTGCATCCTCCGGGAACTCATAGAACATCGTTCTCATGACCGGTGTTCCTTTTTCGTGTGCTTCTGCCATCAGGCTTCTCGTGTAATCGCGCATTTTTTCGCGGACACCGATGAATTTTGTCAGGATTTCATAATTTTTCTCTCCGAAGCTCCATACCTCGTTGTCAGCTCCGGTTCCCTCACGCACTTCGCCAGCCTTGTTGATGATCTCTTCTCTTGGTCCCCGGTTTCCGTGAATACGCATAACCGGGCAGAAGGTGCCAAACTGGAACCAGCGCACAAGCAGCTCCTGAAAGTCCGGATCTTCGGTCACACCGCCGTGGAATCCACCGATATCAGTCGTCCACCACGGAATACCGCAAAGTCCCATATGAAGACCTGCACAGATCTGTTTGCGGAAATCCTCGTAGGTTGAGAAAATATCGCCGGACCACACAAGGGCTCCGTATTTCTGGCTTCCGAGCCATGCGCAGCGGACGAGGTTGACAATATCCTCCTGGCCGCTCTCTTTCTGGCCCTCGTAGAACATACGGGAATACTCTCTTGGATAAATATTTCCGATCTCTTCCACCGGGCCTGCGGCGTAGCGGTAGCACTCGTACTCATAGGTTGAAAACTCCGGCTCTGCCTCATCCAGCCAGAAGGTGTGGATGCCGAGATCTGCATAATTTTTCTTTACTTTCTCCCATACATACTTTCTTGTTCTCGGATTTGTTGCATCCAGGAAGACATTATTTCCATGGAACAGCATCTGTACATCAACACCTGCGTTGCTCTTCACAAGGAGTCCCTGCTGTTTCATTTCTTCGTAATTCTCGCTTCTCCAGTCGATCTGCGGCCAGATGGAAACCATCGTCTCGATGCCCATCTCATGCAGCTCGTCGATCATTGCTTTCGGATCCGGGAAATATTCTTCATCAAAACGATAATCACCGCATCTTGGCCAGTGATAATAGTCGATGACAAAGACATCCAGCGGAATGCCGCGTTTTTTGTACTCGCGTGCCACATTCAGTACCTGCTCCTGATTGTAGTAGCGCAGTTTGCACTGCCAGAAGCCAAGGCCGTACTCCGGCATCATCGGAACTTTACCAATGGCATCTGCAAAGTGCTCTTCAATTTCCGCCGGGGTATCACCTGCGGTTACCCAGTAGTCGAGCTGCTTTGTGGTGCGTGCCAGCCATTCCGTTGTGTTTGTTCCGAAATGAACCTCACCGACTGCTGCATTGTGCCACAGGAAGCCGTAGCCAAGGCTCGATACATAAAACGGAATGCTCGCCTGCGAATTGCGGTGCGCCAGTTCCAGGTTGCATCCCTTCAGGTTCATTCGCTCCTGCTGATACTGTCCCATACCGTAAATCTTCTCATCCGGGTTGGAATCGAAGGATACTTTTAGCTGATAAGCGCCGCCCTTTAATGCACGGTAATCGTGTGCGCGCAGGCAGAGCGCTCCGCCGTTCGCAATCTCAGAGAGCAGCACCTCGCCCTTCTGATTCAAGAACGTAATCCGAAGCTTCTGTCCCCACGGCTGAAGCTCGAGAACCGCCTGGATTTTACCGTTTTTGATCGTCGCTTTCCGTTCATCCACCAGCTCAATTTCCGCTTCCACCGGTTCCGGATCAAGCAGTGCAATGCTTCCCTCTTCTATCTCCGAAAGAAGCGTACCTCTCACCCGAAGACTGTCCTTCTGCCACGGCTCCACCCGGACCGTCTCCCCATCCTGCCGGAAAATCAGCGCATTTCCCTGTTTCTCAAAATACTGCATAAAAACCTCCCTTTCCAGAACCCGCCGTTCCAAACGCATGCATGGCTCTGCTCTTTTCGTTTGCTTTCTACTTAGCATTATACTAACATTTCCGGCAGAATACTTGATCTTAATTTTCATGTTCTAACACTATTTTGATCTTTTTCAATTATTTCCCATTGAAATAAAGCTCTTTCTTAAGGAATCGGAATTCGCCTTTCCCCTGCGTCCGTTTTTCAACGCAAAGAACCCCCGGAGCCATTACAGCCCCGGGGGTTCTCAGTATTTCATTTATTATGCAAGCTTCAAAGTATTAACCTTAACTCCAGGTCCCATAGTAGGAGCCAGAGTAACGCTCTTCAGGTACTGTCCCTTCAGAGTAGCCGGTTTTGCTTTGTTGATTGCACCGATCAGCGTCTGGAAGTTGTCGCTTAACTGCTCCTCAGTAAAAGAAGCTTTTCCGATTGGCACGTGGATAATGTTTGTTTTGTCAAGACGATACTCAATCTTACCTGCTTTGATCTCTTTAACGGCTTTGGTAACATCCATAGTTACGGTACCAGCTTCGGGTTTGGCATTAAACCTTTCGGTCCAAGTACACGGCCCAGACGACCAACAACACCCATCATATCCGGTGTAGCAACAACAACGTCGTAATCAAACCAGCCATCGTTCTGGATTCTCGGGATCAGCTCCTCAGCTCCAACGAACTCTGCACCTGCTGCAACAGCCTCATCAGCTTTTGCGCCTTTAGCGAAAACAAGTACACGAACCTGTTTTCCGGTACCGTGCGGCAGAACAACTGCTCCACGGATCTGCTGGTCTGCGTGACGTCCGTCACAACCAGTTTTGATGTGAACTTCGATTGTCTCGTCAAATTTAGCAGTAGCTAATTTCTTAACTGTGGAAATAGCATCTGCCGGATCGTACTGAATGCTACGATCAACTGCTTTTGCAGCCTCTAAATATTTCTTACCATGTTTCATTGTCTAATAACCTCCTGGTGGTAGTTGCGGGAATCTCCCTCCCACGTCAATACGAGAAGATGTAAACTCTTCTTCTAAATTAGTCCTCTACAACGATACCCATACTTCTTGCGGTACCTGCGATCATGCTCATAGCTGCCTCAACAGTTGCTGCATTCAGGTCTGGCATCTTCATCTCTGCGATCTCACGAACTTTGTCCTTAGAGATAGTAGCAACTTTCGTTTTGTTCGGAACGCCGGAACCAGATTTCAGGTTGCAGGCTTTCTTAAGCAGAACTGCTGCCGGAGGAGTTTTGGTTATGAAGCTGAAACTTCTGTCTGCATATACAGTGATAACTACAGGGATGATCAGGTCTCCCTTATCTGCTGTTCTTGCGTTGAACTCTTTGGTAAACTGTACGATGTTTACTCCGTGCTGTCCAAGTGCAGGTCCAACCGGTGGTGCTGGTGTTGCTTTACCAGCAGGAATCTGTAATTTGATATATCCTGTAACTTTCTTTGCCATTTTACGGCACCTCCTAAATAAATGTGGTAATTGCGGGAATTTCCCTCCCACGAAACGCCCCTGGGGCATTTCTTACATCTTCTTGACTTCTGCGAAACTTATTTCTACCGGCGTTTCGCGGCCGAACAGCTCAACATTGATGGTAACCATCTGTTTTGTATCGTTGATACTCTGAATCAGTCCGGTTGTATCCTTCCATGCGCCGCCTGTTACAACGACTGCATCGCCAACTTCAAGGTCAAGCTCAACCTTTTCCTCACCACCGGTGATTCCAAGGTTCACCATTTCCTCATCCGTAAGCGGTACCGGCTTGGATCCCGGTCCGACGAAGCCCGTAACACCTCTGGTATTGCGGACAACATACCAGGTATCGTCGTTCATGATCATGTTGATCAGAACGTAGCCCGGAAACAATTTCCGGAGTACCTGTTTCTTGGTTCCGTTCTTGACTTCAACAACTTCTTCCATAGGAACACGTACTTCCAAAATCTGATCCTCAAGATGACGGTTCTCAATTGTTTTCTCAATATTGGCTTTTACTTTGTTTTCATAGCCCGAATAGGTGTGGACTACATACCAGTTTACTTCTGACATTCTGACACCTTTATCCTTATTTGATCAATAAATTGACGAACTCGATTACAGCGCTGTCAACCAGGGTGATTAACCCGCAGGTTACTGCAGAGATCGCTACGACTGCAACGGTCTGCTTGCCCAGCGTTTTGTTGTCAACCCAGATGATTTTTCTGAACTCTGCTTTCAAGCCCTTGAACCAGCTCTTTTGGATGCTTTTTTTCAGTTTCTGCCATTGGATCACCTCTTACCAAAGATTATTTGGTTTCTTTGTGCATTGTGTGCTTTTTGCAGAATCTGCAGTACTTCTTTGTCTCCATTCTCTCAGGATGGTTCTTTTTCTCTTTTGTCATGTTGTAATTACGCTGTTTGCATTCAGTACATGCCAATGTGATTTTTACGCGCACGACTTCCACCTCCACTGTGTATTTGCGTTATCGCTTGTGATCCTTGCGGATCAGCGGCGGTCTCTTCATTTCTGCCCTGTTTTTGCTGCTCGTACTTCAGCAATTTCAGGCATAAAAAAAAGACCTTCTTCCATGTCGCTGGTTTATTGTAGCACAGGAACTGCCTGTTGTCAACAAAATTCACCAAAGTACGCTGAGATTTTTTATCAGGATCGTATCGTTCACCGGTGTCCGGCGAACTGTAACACCCTGTTTGTTCGAGACGATTCCGGACAGGAAATGATTCCGCGCGCAATTTTTCCTGCGCGCAGAACCATTCTCTTATTCTTTCCCTGAAAAAGCCTTACGCATCCGATCTGGAATACGCGTTTTTCATCTGGTTGCTGAGTTCAAAGAGTACCTTGTGCAGTGTTGCACCCGTCTCTTTTTTCAGCATTTCAGCGATTTTGTTGTTTGCTTCTTCTCTCAATTGTGTCTGTTTTGTTTCGTCTGTCTCCCCTGCAAGTAGCGCATCGTATTGGTGGATCAGTGCATGGCCTTTTGCCATCACCTTTTCCTGATACCGCTCAATGTGAAAGATAGAAGACTTATAGGATGCATCTGCCATTGCTGCCACCATGCGGCTTGCCCAGTAGAAGTTATCTGTGGAAACCTCTCCCGTTGTGTTGGAAAGATACTCCGGTGTTGTCGTCACATCGGTGTAGAACGGAACCAGCACATTGAATGTATTTGACGCAAATGCAATCCACTGCAAAATGCCGTTGTCTCCTTTGTGATCCGGGCGCATCTGGATGACAGAAAGGAAATCGGTCCGGTTGACACCGATGGAGCGATATGCTCCCTTCCACGATTTATCGCCGTATGCGGCATACGGGTCGTACGGTGTTCCCTGATAGTGGGAGGACAGTACGTATTTCACATCCTCTACGGTGATCTTCTTCTCCGGAACCATCATCCACGGAATATCGTCGGATACCGGTGTGTAATCGGCATCCGGTCCGTCCCATTTTTTCGTGTGCGGGTTCAGACAGCGCTCCATGAACCAGGCACGCGGTGTATTGTAAACGTGATCGGAATCATCGTGGCTTCCGAAGGCATCGCGCGGATTAAAATTTCCATCCATAGAAAGATCCAGATGATATGTTTCAATAAATTCTTTCAAGTCTGCTGAGCACATATATTCCTTCTGTTCGCCGAGTGCATCCTCCAGATCAAAATGGTCGATGCCAAGCTGGTTCGGCATGGCCACATAATGGTCATCCGGCACTTTCACTGCCATCCAGTGATGGCCGCCGATCGTCTCCAGCCACCAGATCTCATCGTGGTCCTGAAATGCAATGCCGTTCATCTCGTATGTACCGTACTGCTCCAGCAGGCTGCCAAGTCTTTTGACACCTTCTCTGGCGCTTTTAATATAAGGAAGAACAATATAAACGAGGTCCTCCTCGCCGATTCCGCCCGGAACCTCTTCTTTTCCGTCTTCCGCCGGCTGATAAACGACAAGCGGATCAGCACCCAGCACACGCGGATTCGATGTGATTGTCTCGGTCGCAGTCATGCCGACCTGCGCTGCATTCACGCCGCTTGCCGCCCAGACACCCTCGCCTTTTTCTGCGTTTGGCACTGCAGTGTACCGCATCGGATTGTCCGGAAGCTCAATGGTCAGATGAGAAATCTCGGTTTTATAGGTTCTCGGCTGCTCCTCCGGGTGAATCACTACAAATTTTTTCGATGTATAATGGCCTGCACCAGAATCGTCGTTTCGCGCGATCATGGTGGAACCGTCATACGATGCTTTCTTTCCAACTAAAATGGTTGTACAAGGCATAGCTATAGCCCTCCTTTTGCTGTCTTATGCTTCCGATTATGACATCTTCAGCTGCGATTTGCAAGCACCATGTTATCTGTCGTTTTCTTCCTTTTTCACAAAATAAACCGTATCAATTCCTTCTCCCCTGTCATCCTTCAGCCGCCGGACAAGACTATATCCCAGCTTGTCCAGGATATGCTCCTGGGCCCCGTTCGTGGACCAGGTACGGAGAGTAATCCGGCTTCCCGGAAATTTTGCTGCGATATCCTTTTCTGCTTCTGCATACATTACCTCCGAAATTCCCTGTCCGCGGTAATCCGGCCAGACGCAGAGGGTGGTCAGATAGCAGGAATCCGGATATGCTTCCAGATTCTCACAGTTAAAGTGATCCTTCCAGGTCATAAAGGCCCGCACGACTCCCTCTTCCTTCCACAGCACCACATGCTGACTGCAGATATTCTCCAGATATTCTGCAATTCCATCCGTCTTTTCTTCTGTCTCGGCCCAGTTCGTCTGGGATGTACTGTTGCGGTGGGAAAGCGGCGGAACGAAATCCTGATCGCACAGCTCCAGCAGCTGCCGGATTTCCTCTTTCTCTTTTCGATCCTCTATCCCGTCCCTTACAACGACTCTGCTCTCGCAGCACATCCACGGAAGCCGGCATACGAGTGCTACGGCTGCACACATGCCATCTTCTACGCTGGCGGCATCGAGCCATTCTTCTCTGGTATGCGCTCCCCCGCCCCGGCAGAAACCGACGCAGATAGCAGGAATATGCCGCGACAATGGGATATTACAGTCTGTGGATGCTTCAGAGCATACCGCCTCTTCCCCATCGGCTGCCTTCAGCGTTTTCTGTGCGCACCGCGTCATACGTGCCATCTGGACAGGATCGGTTTCTCTTGCGCACGGCCGCTTTCCGACGAGCTTGCAGGAATACTGTACCTCCTCACTCTGGCGTGCTGCTATGGTCTCCTCCAGATATGTTTCGCAGGCTTCCAGGCTCCTGTAATCCTCCGAACGGAATTCAAACAGCATGGAGGCATCCTGCGCAATCGTATTAACAGAGGTTCCTCCCTCTATTTTTCCCACATTGTATGTTGTATGAGATGCTGCATCCGTCTGAAAACGGTAAAGCTCTCCGATCAGGCCCGCAAGCTCTGCAATAGCATTTTTTCTTCCGAAATTCAGGAAGGAATGACCGCCCTTTGTTTTTGCCGAAATCCGATACCGGACAGACCCGATGCAGATGGGATACATTTTATCCCGATACAGATCAAAGGCTGCCATTCCGCACAGATTTTTTTCATAATGGTCGACAAGCGCGCGAACTCCGCACAGATTGCCAAGCCCTTCTTCTCCAAGATCCGCTGCAAAAATCAGACCGCATGGAAGCTCCGGCTCTGTCTCATGAACGTATTTTGCCGCCATCAGAAGCATCACAACATTCACGGTATCGTCTGTGATGCCGGGACAACGCCAGATCATTCCGTCTTCTTTGATCTCCAGCGGCTCCTCCAGCGAAAACACGGTGTCCAGATGCGCCGTATACAGAACCTTCTTTTCCTGTTCCGGCCGATACTCCCAGATTACATTTCCAAGCTCATCCGTATGAACCGACTCCATGCCCTGCTGTTTCATCCATTCCATGCAATATGCGATTCTCTGATCTTCTTTTCCCGTTTCCGTCGGGGTCAGTGTCAGCTCCCGCAGCGTCTGCAGCGCAAGTTCTTTGTTGTTCCGGCAAAAGTTTCGGTATTCCTCTTCTATTTCCCATTTTTACGCATGAAGTACAATCCTTCCTTCTTTGTATTCCCATTCTGTTCCATATCTCTTGCTCACGCGGGTGAGATATTCTGCAATTTTTTCTGCTGTTTTTTCGTCTGCTACGTACGGAATATTTTTTTCTGCGTTTTCCCTGTCCATACCAAGCTCGACCGGCAGAAGCTCCAAATGTGTGCATTTCCCCTGACAGATCTCGAAATACGGCAGCACACTCCGATAGACCTCCGGAATTTCGTAGAGGGAATGTGAGGACTGCTCCTGCCGCCTGGCGATTCCGATGGATGCTGCCGTGTGAATATTCAGACCATATTTTTCCATGTAGTCCGCAGGCAGAAGACGTACATACTGATTTTCAAAAATAAAATTTCCGAGGCAATAGAAAATCGGACAGTCACGGTACAGTTCGATTCCCTTCAGCTGATGCGTTCCGCCCCCGATCACCGCGCTGGCTCCCGCATCGATACAGGCGTGTGCAAATTCCTCCAGAAAATAATCCGCTTCTTCGTCATTGTCCTTACGGATTTCATGGGAATGTACCATAACCAGGACTGCCTCACATGTCATCTTCGCTTCCCGGATTGCATCGACGGTGCGTTTCACATCGATCAGATTCGGCTGGAGCTTCTTCCCTCTGTTCCGTCCTTGCTGATTTCAAACATTTTCCCGCCAAATTCCATGACACCCTCGGAAAGCGGAGCTATAAATCCCTCCTGCCGGTGCAGATCCCGCAGTCCGTTGATTCCGGTCACCTCTGCAATCTTTGCAAGATCCTGCGCATGTTTCTCCGTAATGGTATATTTTTCCGAAAAGCGCAACGGATTTAAGCCCGGCCTGCCAGGCTGCCGTTCCGTCTGGCTTCCCGCCCTGGCTGCATTCTCAAACGTAGAACAGATATCAATCACCGCAATCTGTCCCGCTGTTGTGTCCAGAATGGCAGGACGCGATGCTTCGTAAAGATTTTTGCCTGCTCCGGCATATGCCACATCCTTTTTTTCAGTTCGCTGATCGTAGATGCAAGTCCTTCATAGGAATAATCCATCGTATGATTATTCGAAATCCCAAGAAAATTAAAACCGTAACGCAGGGTATCTTCCAGACACTTCGCATCTGCCGTCAGCCATGTTCCGCCGGAATACGCCGATGCGTAACAGCTGCCGTCCGATATCGTCGTTTCCAGATTCGCCATCCGAACCTCTCCCTGCATCAGAAATTCGCGAATCGGCAAAACATCCTGATATCCCGCAGAAGCCGTTTCATAATCAGAATATCACCTGCCGCCGATACTCTTATTGTTCTGTTCATTCTTTTTTTGCCTCCCGAACGATTCCTGCTCTCTGCTTTTGGAATCGCATCTTTATCCATTCTTATTTTTTCGTAACGGTTCAAAAGTCCCATCCCGGTTTTTCTTTCCTTTTACATAGCTCCAAATCGTTACCTTTTCTCTCTGTATCTGCTGCTTCTTTCTACCAGATCCGCAAAAAGGCGGTTCATCTCCGGCGCTGAGTGGATCAGCTTCCGGATGCCACTGTACGGCCACAATCTGTCCGTTGCGGCTTTCTATCGCCTCGATGGTTCCATCCGGCGCCGTTGCTGAAACCACGATGTCCTCTCCCGGCGTACGCACTGCCTGATGATGCATGGAGTTTACCGCATGGTTCCCGCCCCGAGGATTTCTGCCAGACGGTTCCCTCTTTAATTTCCACATGGTGATGCAGATAAGACCGCTCCAGGGACTGCAGATGCAGAATTGTGGTTTCCTTCTGTGTATAGATATCCTGGTACAGATCACCGCCGCACAGGACATTTAAAAACTGAATTCCCTTGCAGATGCCAAGCATGGGCATTCCCATCTCTTTTGCTGCCCGTCCAAGTGCGAACCATGCCTCGTCGATCTCCGGGCGAATGGTCTGGATCTGCGGTTTTGGCTCTTCTCCATAATACCACGGATTTAAGTCCTCTCCGCCGGGAACCAGAATTCCGTCGCACACAGCAAGTATGCCTTCCGGATCCGCTTTCATGGCAACTGCCGGAATTGCCATCGGAATTCCGCCGTTGTTCAGAACTGATTCGATATAATCGCTGTTGACATACATTCTCTCCGCACTTGAAAAAAGTCCCGGCTGTGTTTTATACGTATTTCCCAAGATTCCAATGATCGGTTTTCTCACTTGTAAACTCTCCTTTTTTACCAGATATGCCGAAAACGGCTTCACCTTTCCTGTGAACCCGCTTCCGGCATGCTTTTTCTTTCGTTATCGAATATTTTACAGTACATCCTGATGGCAGATATGACGGATCTTTTCCTCATCTAAAGCACGAATGACATTGGCTGCCATTGCGCTTGCTGCCTCCAGGTCTTCTTTTGCGCAGAAATTGTAATGGCTGTGCGCATAGCGGGATGGAACACCAAGCACCAGACACGGAACTGCTTTTCCTGTCACGCTGATTTTTGCTGCGTTTGTGCTTCCGCCTCTTCTTACGCTCTCCTGGTATTTAATTCCGCATTTTTCTGCTACTTCCTCGGCCAGTGAAATAAACTGCGTATTGGAAATATAGCTGTTGTCCAGGATACGAATCTGAACACCCTTCTTCATGCAGCCCTGTGCCTGTCCTGCGCTGATGAAAAAGTCATCGGAAGGAGATCCCTCAAATACAATGGCAAGGTCCGGTTTTACAATCTGACTTGTTACCACAGCACCGCGGGTTCCGACCTCCTCCTGTGCTGCAAAGCGCCGACAACATTAACCGCAAGAGAAGCCTGCTCCTTTTCCAGCTGTTTCATCGTATCTACGATGCATGCGCAGCCGGCACGGTTGTCAAATGCTTTTCCGAAGCAGATTTCATGCTCTGCATCGTATTCAAAGGTTACATCCGGCATCATCGGATCACCGATATGGATTCCGAAACGTTTCAACCTCCTCGCGGCTGGTTGCTCCGACATCCACATACATTTTTTCAATTTCCAGAGTCTGCTGTTGCGTTCTGCTGTTGTCATGAAATGAACCGGTTTCGCACAGATAATACCATGTACCATCTTTCCAGATCTGGTGCGGATCCATACCGCATGTGCCGGAAGGTGGTCAGATGAAAGCCGCCAAGCATGATAATGCCAAGATCCGTTGTCCTGGATATTCTGTACCATGAAACCGCATGCGTCCAGATGGGCATCCAGCTGGATGACCGGACGGGAATCCTGCTTTGTTCCCGGCATCCGCACATACAGGTTATTCATTGCGTCATTTTCTACATCAAATTCTTTGCAGTAATCTGCTATGGTACGGATGACATCCTCCTCGAATCCACTTGGTCCAAATGCATCGGAAAGCTTACCAAACATTTCTATATCCATTGTTTTATCCTCTTTTCTTTGGGTTTCTGTCAGATTTATATTCTTAATATACAACAAAGCAATGTGCTGTGACAATATCCATCCAGCGATCTGTCTCCAGCTTATTTGTGAAGGTATCTACCTTCTGCATTCCCGGATAAAACGACATCGTGTACGCTTTTTTCCAGTCTTTATAGGTTACCTCATATGTAAAGTGCTCCGGAAGAGCCACCTGACACTCTTTTTTCTGTCCGGCAACTGCCTTTTTTACCCCTTCCCGGATTTCGGATATCACTTTTCCTTTCGCTTTGCACCACGTTGCCGCACCGACACCATGCTTCGTTTCCACTGTCGTAATGCCCGGAATCAGTTCTTTGGCCTGACGGCAGATCTCTTCATCTCCGGAAAGGAACAGCACCGGTACGTGATGTGATGCTGCTGTATAGCTGTTCAGCATGCACTCACTCATCACTTTTCCATTCAGATGAATATACAGGCTGTTTCCTGTCGATGTGTGGCTGATCGAAAAATTGGGATCTCCTGCCGGTGCATGGTATCCAAGATACAGTACGCCGTCATAGCTGTCGTCGATACCATACATCATATTATACGGATGACCACTCTTTCCCCGGATCAGGGTGACATACTCCGGCATTTTCAGCGGGTCAATGTTGGATGCATCTCCGTGACCGTCCTTTACGACAATCTCATCCGCGCCCGCTTCATGTGCTGCTTCGCATGCCGCAACGACCTCTTCGGTCATCTCCTCTGCAAATCTCTGGTATACGCTTTCCTTCTTATGTGTTTCATCGGTCAGTGCCACTCCGGCACAGCCCTCGATATCTGCACTGATAAAAAGCTTCATTTCTGCTGTTCCCTTCTTTCTTTATCATAAAGATGACAATATACGTAATGTCCGTCATCCACTTCATACCGCTCCGGCGCCTGTGTTTTGCAGCATTCCATGCATTTTGGACATCTGGTATGGAATTTGCAGCCTGTCGGCGGCTTGTGGGCGGATGGGATGCTTCCCTCAAGCAGAATTCTTTCTCTTTTTGCCGTCGGATCCGGAACCGGAACTGCGGAAAGCAGTGCCTGCGTATACGGATGCATCGGATTGCTGTAAATTTTCTCTTTTTCTCCGACCTCCACGAAATTGCCGAGATACATAACGCCGACACGGTCACTGATGTATTCCACAACGCTCAGGTCATGTGCAACAAAAATATAGGTCAGATCCAGGTCATGCTTCAGTTCATTTAAAAGATTCAGAACCTGCGCCTGAATAGACACATCCAGTGCCGAAACCGGTTCGTCTGCGATGATCAGAGACGGTTCTACCGCAAGTGCACGGGCAATTCCGATTCTCTGACGCTGACCGCCGGAAAATTCATGTGGATAACGGTTTGCATGGTAGTCATCCAGTCCTACCCGGTGCAAAAGATCCAGCACTTTCTTTTCCAGATCCGCTTTATCCTGATACAGATGATGCACCAGCAGCGGCTCTGCAATGATGTCAAAAACAGACATCCGTGGATTCAGGGACGCATACGGATCCTGAAAAACCATCTGTACCTTTTTCCGGATGGAACGCATTCTCCGGTCATTGTACTCTGTAATATCTTCTCCATCCAGATACACATGGCCCGATGTCAGATTTTCCAGTTTGCAGACGCCTCTTCCCAGCGTGGATTTTCCGCAGCCGGACTCGCCTACAATTCCGAATACCTCTCCTTTTTTCACCTCAAAGGTAACTCCGTCTACCGCTTTGACGAATTCCTTTTTCCCAAATCCGCTTCCGGCAACCGGATAATAAATTTTCAAATCCTCTACTCTAAGTAATGTATCTGACATCCTAGTCACCTGCCTTCTCTACGTGATCTGTTTTGAGCTGTCCGCTTTCGCAGAGCCAGCATCTGCTGATATGGCCTTCTTCGATCTGGAAAAATCCCGGTTCTTCCTCGCGGCATTTTTCCGAAGCGTATGGACATCGCGGCTCAAATTTGCAGCCTTTCGGCATATATTTCGGGTTTGGAACGTTACCCGGAATCGACTTCAGTTCTTTTCCGGCGTCTCCCAGTCTCGGAATCGATCCCAGCAGTCCCTTCGTATACGGGTGGGACGGATTGGCGAAAATTGTTTTTACATCTCCGCGCTCTACCACGCGGCCGCAGTACATAACGGCAACATCATCGCAGACTCTGCGACAACACCAAGATCATGTGTAATAAACAGGATGGATGTACCTGTCTCTTTTTTCAGCTGATTCATCAGATCCAGTATCTGTGCCTGAATCGTTACATCCAGTGCAGTCGTCGGCTCATCCGCAATCAGGATTTCCGGCTTGCATACAAGTGCCATGGCAATCATGACCCTCTGTCTCTGGCCGCCGGAAAGCTGGAACGGATACTCCTTCATCATATGTTCCACACGCGGAACACCCGTTTTCCGGAGCATATCTTCCGCCTTTTTCAGTGCCTCTTTTTTTGATATTTTTTCGTGCTGCAGAACACATTCTGCACCTGGTCTCCAATCTTCATGACCGGATTCAGACTGGTCATCGGTTCCTGGAAAATCATGGAAATTTTGCTTCCGCGCAGCTTTCTCTGCTGTTCCTTCGTCAGCTTTACAATGTCATCGCCATCCAGCAGGATTTCGCCGTCAGCAATTTTTCCTTTCGTTCCGGTCAGTAATCCCATCACAGAGAGGGATGTCACGCTCTTTCCACTTCCCGACTCACCTACGATGCCAAGCGTTGCGCCGCGTCGAAGCTCCACATCGACACCGTCTACTGCTTTGATCACGCCGCCATCGGTATAGAAATACGTATGTAAATTTTTTATCTCAAGTACGTTATCAGTAGCCACTTCTGCTCCTCCTTATCAATCGGAAAGTTTCGGATCGAGTGCATCGCGAAGTCCGTCGCCTAACAGGTTAAAGCTCAGTACGGTAAGGAAAATCGCAAGACCCGGGAAAATCGTCACATACATTGCACTTGCCATATAGTTTCTTCCGTTGGAAAGAAGCAGTCCCCATTCCGGTGTCGGCGGCTGTGCGCCCATTCCCAGGAAGGAAAGGCTCGATGCTGTCAGAATGGAAGATCCAAATGACATGGAATACTGTACAATGATGTCCGGAATGGCTCCCGGCAGAATATGGTGAAACAGAATTCTTGCATCGGAAACACCGATGTTCCGTGCCGCCAGGACAAAGACGGAATTTTTCAGGCTCAGCGTTTTGCTTCGGACAAGTCGTGCGAAGGTCGGTGTAGAAAAGACAGCGACCGCAATCACAACGTTTGTCATGCCGCTTCCGAGGATTGCCACGATGGCGATTGCAAGAATCAGTCCCGGAAAAGCGAACAGGACATCGCAGATTCTCATAATAATAGAATCAATCCATCCGCCGTAATATCCGGCCAGAAGTCCGAGAATGGTACCACAGACTGCACCGACCGTAACAGCGCCGAATCCGACTGCAAGTGAAATCCGGGTTCCACAGACGATACGGGAAAACAGATCCCGTCCAAACTCATCCGTTCCAAACAGGTGCTTCATACTTGGTCCCTGCAGAATCGCATTGTAATCATACTCATTGATTCCGTACGGCACAATTTTGCTTCCGAAAAACGCAAGGAAAATGAGAAAAATGATAAAACAAAGCGCAACTACTGCATTTTTCTGTTTTTTTAAATTTTCGAACCATCTCAGAAAACGGAGTTTAATTCTCTCCTGGTTCTCGGTCTGTACTTTTTTT
>ENA-OQDE01000070-OQDE01000070.1-human-gut-metagenome-genome-assembly--contig:-NODE-70-length-60209-cov-8.939549_pt1 | contig 60209 bp, 61 predicted proteins | sample MGYA00242768_ERZ504595 | MGnify/ENA primary metagenome ERZ504595 (study PRJEB26092, sample SAMD00036307) | human gut metagenome | host: Homo sapiens | study: EMG produced TPA metagenomics assembly of...
CAGAGTACGTAGCTGTACATCGACGACTCACGACGAGCTTTTATGGAAGATCTTCGATAGAAAAATTGCAGTGATTACAGGAATGCCTGCAGGAACAATCAAGTCCCATTTATCACGCGGAAAAACAAAATTGACAACTTTCTTAAAACAGAATGGTTATGATGGAAAACGATGATAAATTAATTAAGAATTTCATGCTTGCCTACAAACATGAAATTGAGGACAATGGATTTTCACGCCGGGTTATCCGCCGCCTCCCCCAACAAGCCAAGTGGTTATCGGATATACTCAGTGTAACTTGCGCCATTATCTGCTGTGCATTATTCTATATTTTCAATGGCTTTGAAATTCTATGCCAGACAATCAGTGACATAGTCACTTCCCAAACTTATTATTTGGTAAGTGATACTAATTTCCAATCACTGGTTATCGCCACTGCGGTTCTTATCATCATCGGCTTACAACGTGTATGCAGCCTGAAATGGTGAAAACTGAAATAGAACTAGGGTCATGCTCGGAAAAAGAAAAATTTTGTGTACTTTTGCAATCTATAAAATGAATATCCGAACATGAAACAATATTTAGACCTATTAAACCGTATCCTGACCGAAGGTGTTCACAAGGAGGATCGCACCGGTACAGGAACCATCAGCGTATTCGGTCATCAAATGCGCTTCAACTTGGAAGAGGGTTTCCCTTTGGTCACCACCAAAAAGCTGCATTTAAAATCCATCATTCACGAACTTCTGTGGTTTCTGCAAGGGGATACCAATGTGAAATACCTGCAAGACAACGGGGTACGCATCTGGAATGAATGGGCCGATGCAAACGGAGACTTAGGACATATCTACGGCTATCAATGGCGTTCCTGGCCAGATTACAATGGAGGCTTTATTGACCAAATTTCCGAAGCAATAGAAACGATCAAGCATAATCCGGATTCACGACGCATCATTGTCAGTGCATGGAATGTAGCCGATTTAAATAACATGAATCTTCCCCCTTGCCATGCTTTTTTTCAATTCTACGTTGCCAACGGACGTTTAAGCCTACAACTTTACCAACGCAGTGCAGATACATTCCTGGGAGTACCTTTTAATATCGCCTCCTACGCATTGTTGCTGCAAATGGTAGCACAAGTTACCGGATTACAGACCGGTGATTTTGTTCATACACTAGGTGACACACATATCTATACCAACCACTTGGAACAAGTAAAACTTCAATTGAGCCGTGAACCCCGTCCCTTACCTCAAATGAAAATCAACCCGGATATCAAGAATATATTCAGTTTTAAATATGAAGATTTTGAATTGGTGAATTATGATCCATGGCCACACATTGCGGGTAAAGTATCTGTTTAGCAGTTATGGTGAATAGGCTGCACAAGCTTATTCATCACTTACCACTAATATCACTAAACATTCACCACTAACCACTCATCACTATGAATATTTCAATTATAGTAGCAATAGCACGCAACCACGGCATTGGATTTGAAAATAAATTATTATATTGGCTTCCCAACGATTTGAAACGTTTTAAAGCTTTAACAACCGGACATACTATCATCATGGGACGCAAAACCTTTGAATCACTTCCCAAAGGAGCACTTCCCAATCGCCGGAATATTGTATTAAGCCGCCGGGAAGGAGCAGTCTTTGCCGGAGCTGAATGTTTCCCTGCATTGGAAATCGCTTTATCCCACTGCAAAGAGGAAGAAGAAATATTTATTATAGCGGTGCCAGCTTGTATAAAGAGGCAATGCATATAGCCCAACAATTATATATCACATTTATTGATGACACATCCAAGGAAGCTGATGCTTATTTTCCCGAAATAAAGAAAGAGGAATGGAAAGAAACAGGCAGAGAAGATCACCCGACAGATGAAAAACATCTCTACCCGTATAGTTTTATTAATTATAGCCGGATAAAGTAACGATTAATCTTCATCAGCTAAATCGAGGATAGCATTTGTCTCTTGATAGCCTCATTAAAAGATATAATAGTTTCTGAACGAGCCAAGCCCAATGGTTGCAACTTATCATGAATTATGCTAAGCAAATGATGATTGTTCTTTGCATAAATCTTGATAAACATATCATATTGTCCCGTAGTGAAATGACATTCTACGACTTCAGGAATATTTTTCAAAGCCTCTGTCACTGAATCAAATTGTTCCGGATCTTTCAGATAAAGACCAATATATGCACATGTCTCATATCCGATCTTTTCTGGATCAATAACATATTCAGATCCCTTAAGAATTCCCAGATTAGTTAATTTCTGAATACGCTGATGAATGGCTGCACCGGATACATTGCAAGCACGGGCTACTTCCAAAAACGGAATACGAGCATTACTGGCTATCAACCTCAAAATCTGCTCATCCAAACTGTCTAATTGATGATGTCCCATTCTTTTTAGTTTAATTTTCTGCAAAGATATGACTTTTCCCGACAATATTCGTGCGATTCATAACTTTATTGTATAAATACCAATAATTTAATAGAATGTCCTATCTTTGCAGAAAATGCAAAGACGATGAAAAAGACATTTATTTTTACCTTGTGCAGTTTATTCAGCATGACTGTAAACGCTCAAAATTTCAGTGATTATTTCGAAGATAAAACACTTCGGGCAGATTATATTTTTACCGGAGATGCCAAAAAACAAGAAGTATATCTGGACGAACTGTCAAGCCTTCCGCAATGGGCAGGACGCAAGCATCATCTAGCAGAACTTCCTTTGGCAGGCAACGGTGAAATCACAATGAAAGACAAAGCAACAGGAGAAACCATTTATCGAACGTCATTCTCTAGCCTTTTCCAAGAATGGGTAAGCGAAGAAGAAGCAAGTAGGATAAAAAGAGGCTTCGAGAATTCTTTTCTTTTGCCTTATCCCAAAAAAGAAGCAGTAGTGACCATATCTCTAAAAGATGTATATCATAAAGTAAATGCCTCACTCACACATGAAATAATCCCCAATGATATTCTGATCCATCAGAGGGGAACAAACCATATTACCCCTCATCGCTATCTTCTGCAAAACGGAAATGCCGCAGATTGCATCGATGTAGCAAATCATGGCAGAAGGATATACAGAAAAAGAGATGGATATATTTTATAAAGATGCCCAGACAGCGTGTGACGCCCTGTTCAGTCATGAACCTTTCAAGAAACTGAAGGACAAATTTAATATTGTCGCTGTGGCAAGCCCTTCGGAAGACAGCGGAGTCAGCATACCGGGACAAGGCAAATGGAAATCTACAGCTGTAAGTTCACATTTCAACACGTTCTATTCCGACCGGTATCTCACTACCAGTCGGGTAAAAAGTATTCATAATTGGTTGGCTGGAATTCCTTACGAGCATATCATTATTCTAGCCAATACAGACACCTATGGAGGAGGTGGCATCTATAACTCATATACACTGACCACAGCCCATCATCCTGATTTTCAACCGGTTGTAGTCCATGAATTCGGCCATAGTTTTGGAGGATTAGCAGATGAATATGCATATACCGAAGCCCCAAGCCCGCAATATCCATATGAAGTGGAACCTTGGGAGCCAAATATCACCACATTAATTGATTTCGACAGTAAATGGAAAGATATGATTCCGGAAGGTACTGCCATACCTACTCCGGTAGCTACAGAAAATGCCGACTTATACACCAAGGTGGGTGTCTATGAAGGAGCAGGCTATACACAAAAAGGACTTTATCGTCCTACTACCGAATGCAGAATGAAGATAAACGAAGCACCTGCATTCTGCCCGGTATGCCAACGTGCATTAGAAAGACTAATAAACTTTTATACTGCGAAATAGGTTCATAACTTAAGACTAAACAAAGACAGATAAAATGATTGAAATTAAACAAGTAAAAACACAAGATGAGGTTAATTATACCTTTGTGGAAAAATTAATGCATACGGCATTCCCTCAAGAAGAACGCCGTGATACCGTACAGCAGAGAGAATATTCTGATAATAATCCCCGGTTCTGCAACAACATTATTTTAGAAAACGGTAACAGCATTGGTATGATCAGCTATTGGACAATGGGAGATTTTTACTATATCGAACATTTCGCTATTGATCCCAGCCTCAGAAACGGAGGTTATGGAAAACGTGTGCTGGAAATGATAAAAAAACAGTTAAAAGGTCCAATTGTATTGGAAGTAGAGGAGCCTAATGATGAAATGAGCACACGCCGTATTCACTTCTATAAACGTTTGGAATTCACTTTACATAAAAAGCCCTATATACAACCTCCCTACCGTAAGGGAGATAGCGGCCTACCAATGCTCTTAATGACCTATGGGGATATAGATATGGAAAGTGATTTTGAGAAAGTTAAAAAGACTCTTTACAAAGAAGTTTACGGACAAGAGATCTGAACATTCTTTTTCTTCAATTCCCTGAGCCACCACACAGGAGTTTGTCCTCAAAAAATCCATTGTACGTACTATTACTAGCCATAGGTAACGGATAAATTCGTCCATAACAAATAGAATGGAAAACATAAAAAAAGGAAGCTGTTAAAAACAGCTTCCTTTTTTATCTATGCTTATATAACTATTACTGACGTTGAGTAGCTGAATAGTTTATTTTCAAAGCGTAAGCTTGACGAAGTGCCTGCTTTACATCCTGTACAATACCCATCTTTGTATCTTTATCAACTTTCAAGGATACTGTCATAAATGGCTGGTCTTCTTCTTTCATATTCTCACGTTCCTGATAAATGTAGTCCTGAACTTCTGACACTTCAGCAAACTTATCATTCAACTGAATACGACTTTCAGCACCCATTTTCTTTTGGAATTCCGGCAACGGTTTACCTATATAAATAAAGGAAACCAACGACTTCTTTTCCAACTTTTCCAATTCTGTTCCTTGAGGAACCTGAAATTGAACCTTCAATGTAACCTCACGCATGGTTGTTACAATCATAAAGAAGAACAACATGGTAAAGATAAGGTCAGGCAATGAAGAGGTATTCAACTCAGGCATTCCACGTTTACCTGTTTTATTAAATTTTCCCATTACTTACCTCCATACTTTTTAGGTTCAGCTTCAGAAATCTTCTGCGGATAATATTCACGAATAGCTTTTTGTTCATCTTCGTTGCACTCATTATAAAGCTTTCCAAATTTAGCTTTACCTAGTTCATTACGAAGTTCATTATACGCAGCAACCAATTCATTTTGCACATCAATATATGCTTGATAGCTAGTTCCAACGTCATTCTGAACAGAGATTACATGATTTTCCGTAATCATACAATCACCCAGCAAAGGAATATTCTTTCTATGCTTTTCAGGCAGATTTTCATCATCATACGGATTGGCTATAAACTCTTTTGCCTTTTCTTTCAATTGCTTCACATCAATATAGTCCGTACCACACATCAGCTGGTTGTCTTTATTCAGACGGACTTGAAGGATGTTTCGTTCCTTTACAATAATATCATCATCTTTCTGATCCTTGTTTTCGGGAGGAGGCGGAAGCCGTCTCGCCAAACCACGGTCAGTATCCATTGATGTTGTTATCAGGAAGAAAATAAGCAACATAAAGGCAATATCAGCTGTTGAACTGGAGTTAATTCCAGGTACGCCTCTTTTTTTTCTTGCCATTTTACTTACTTCGTTTTAAATTATTTAATCAATGTAGATAATATTATCTTTTAAAGATACCGCTCAAGTTTACTAAAGTACCGATTGCAGCCACACCAAACAAGAAATAAATGGAGTAAATCAGCATATCAGTAATTTTCAACCAACCTGTATCAGTGTAAGCACTACCATCGGCCAAAACAACAGGAGAGTCAGAACCCATACCGTAAGAAACGACCAATACTACCACAAACAAGACCAAGCCGATCAAAGACTTTATTGCACTTTTAGGATTATCTCTCAAAGCAGCGCCAAATTGTGCTATCGCACCAATTACAGTTACTGCCACACATATTCCAAACATTGCATACATTAAGTAAATCAATGTTTCCGTATGTTCAGGTGCATTATATTCACCTACCGGATTATTGTATCCTACAAAATAGAACATTCCCAGCACGACAAGAATCAGCGCAAAGCAAATGTACATTATGTAGTAAGACACTTTATATGATAACTTAGCCATCTCCTAATTATTTTTTGTATTTCAAGTTATATTTAGTGATCATATCCAACAAAGTGATAGAAGAGTCTTCCATTTCACTTGTCAAACCTTCAATCTTAGAAAGGATGTAGTTATAGAATACCTGAAGAATCAATGCTACAACCAAACCGAAGATAGTAGTAATCAAAGCCACTTTCATACCACCAGCTACAACTGTCGGAGAAATATCACCAGCCTGCTGAATCTTATCGAACGCCATAACCATACCGATTACAGTACCCAAGAATCCCAAAGACGGAGCCATTGCGATGAACAATGTAATCCAAGAACATCCTTTTTCCAAATAACCGGCTTGAACTCCACCGTAAGAAACAACTGAACGTTCTACTACATCAATACCTTCATCTATTCTCATCAAGCTTGATAACAAATAGAAGCGACCGGACCACGAGTATTGCGACATACAGTTTTAGCAGCTTCAACATCACCTTTTTCCAAAGCAGCCTCAATGTTAGCCATCAACTTCTTTGTATTCGTTTCAGCCAAGCTCAAATAAATGATACGTTCAATACAGAAAGCCAAACCTAAAACCAATGCGATAGCTACCAATGACATGAAGCTGGCATCACCTTCAATAAATTTGGTTTTTAACTCTTTGTGAAGACCACCACCTTCTTCAACCACTGCTGCTTCAGTAGTCTGTTCTGTTTGAGCCGGAGCTGCGTCTTGAGCCATAACAGGCTGAACTGATCCTAAAGTAAGGACTCCCATCACTGCAAGAATTGCAAATAACTTTTTCATTGTGTGTCTAATTTTTAAGATTAATTAATTAATTGTTATTTATTTGTTTTAATTGTCTTCCAGTCTGTTGTGCTTTCCATTACAATGCGGAGAGAGCGGGATTCGAACCCGCGAAACACTTTTGGCGTTTACACGCTTTCCAGGCGTGCCTCTTCAACCACTCGAGCATCTCTCCTTTTCGGGCGACACAATACTATCTTTTTTAAAATCGGGTGCAAATTACAAAGAAAATCGGGAACTGCAAGCGATTTCAGCTACAAATGTATTCTTTTTTTTCGTCTTACGTAGAATTAGCCCTGCCAATATTTAAATTACCTATCAAAATTAATAAACTTTAAAAACTTATTCAGCCATTTTGAACACTTTTAAAGCATTATTGGCAGTAATTCTATCCACATCTTTAAAATCCAGACCATAGATTTCGGCAAGTTTCATCGCTACATTCTTTATATAAGAAGACTCGTTCCGTTTTCCCCTGAAAGGCACAGGAGCCAAATAAGGAGAATCCGTTTCAAGAACGATTCTGCCTAAGGGAATATGAGGTAAGACCTCAGCCAGACTACTCTTCTTGAATGTAACGACTCCATTGATCCCAAAGAAAAAACGAGCATACTCTAAAACCTGCCCTGCTTCCTCCAGAGTACCCGTAAAACTATGAAAGATACCGCTTAACTCAGTTTTTTTATAAGGTTCCATCACTTCAAACAACTCCGGAAAAGCTTCACGGCAATGCAACACCAAAGGCAGATGATATTCCAATGCCCATTGAATCTGTATATCCAACGCCTTCTGTTGTTCTTTCAAATATGTCTTATCCCAATACAAATCCATTCCCACCTCACCTACAGCCACAAAAGGATGTTCACCGGAAAGCAGCTTTTTCATCTCATAAATACGGAATAACGAATCAGCCCCAACAGAAGTCGGATGAAATCCAATCATAGGAAAACAATACCCCTTATATGCCGTACAGACATTCAACATCGCTTCCACCGTGGTGTCATCAATATTGGGCATAAAGACTTTAGACACTCCGGAATCCCGAGCACGTTCTATCACAGCCGGCAAATCCTCATCAAACTCCTCAACAAACAAATGAGAATGCGTGTCAATCATATTATACTTTTCTATTCATTAAATGACAAACAAAAGACTTCAGTTCTTCTTTTCTTTCAGAAGGCACAGCTATACTTTCCAACAACGAAAGCCCCTCGATATAATAAGCGTTAATCTTTTCTTCACAAATTCCGCCGATGCCTATCTTATCATAAAGAGCTGTTACAGCTTTTATCTTTTCTTCCGGACAAAAAGCAGTAGAAGCTATCCATTTTTCCAACTCCTTCCGTTGTATCCCATCTGCCAAAGCCAACGCATTGATCAGCATAAAAGTCTTCTTATTGCATAAAATATCTCCACCTATATTTTTTCCAAACACTTTCGAATCCCCATACACATCCAGATAATCATCCTGTAACTGGAATGCCAATCCCATTTTGATACCGAAATCGTATAATTTGCGGGCATCATCTTCCGAAGCCCCCCTAATACAGCACCAATTTTTAACGCAGCAGACAAAAGTACCGATGTCTTTAAACGAATCATCTCCATATATTCGGGAACAGTAACATCATTCCGGGTTTCAAATTCCATATCCCACTGCTGTCCTTCACAAATTTCCAAAGCAGTCTGACTGAAAATATCCATCACTTGCTTCAAATAACGCTCCGGACAATTGTTCATCAGCCGATAAGCCAACACCAGCATGGCATCCCCCGAAAGAATAGCCGTATTCTCATCCCAAACCTTATGCACGGTAGGCTTGTTTCTGCGCATATCCGCACAATCCATCAAATCATCATGCAACAATGTATAATTATGATAAGTCTCTATACCTGCCGCTTGTGGTAAAATATCATCCACATTCTCTTTGTAAAGCTGATAGGAAAGCAACATCAAAACAGGACGGATACGTTTACCGCCTAATGACAAGACATACTCTATAGGAGCATACAATCCTTTTGGTTCGCGCACATAAGGCATCGTAGCAAGATAAGTATTTACCTTTTCCAATAACTGGTCTGCAGAAAAAGCCATAAATTATTTTGATTAAGGGGTTCTAGAAAAAGAGGCTGCTTTTTAAAGGCAGCCTCTTAATTAAGATATTAAAGTATTTTATTACTGTAATTTGAAAGTTACAGGCACTGTATATTTCACACGTACAGCTTTACCACGCTGTTTGCCAGGTTTCCATTTCGGCATGGTCTTGATTACACGGAGTGCTTCCTTATCCAAGTAGGGGTCTACACTACGCACAACCACCGGGTCAACGATAGAACCGTCCTTATTAACGACAAACTGAACGATAACCTTACCTTGCACACCGTTTTCCTGAGAAATAGTGGGGTATTTAATATTCTTACCCAAGAACTTCAAACATTCAGCCATACCTCCGGGGAATTCAGGCATTTCCTCTACAACTTGGAATATCTGCTGTTCTTCAGGTTCTTCTTCTTCCACTTCTACCGGAACATATTTAACTTCCACAGCCTGACCTGTTTCTTCAGAAGCCTGAATGGCAGTTTCTTCTACTTTAGCATCGTTTTCAACGATCTGAAGCACTTCTTCTACCTTAGGAGCTTCGGGAGGAGGAGGAGCTTGTTTTTGTTCCTGTTCCGTAATAGGGATAATTTCTTCTTCAAATACGACATCGGTTATACCTGTTTCCGTAGTCACTTGCTTGTCGCGATCAGTCCATTCGAAAGCTACAAACATGAGAGCAAGGATAAACACATAACCGATAAGCAGCCAGGTACTCTTTTTACCTTCGAGATCTGCTTTAGGCGATTTTTTAACTTCCATAAATTGTGTTTTAAAATTAAGTGTTTCTCACTGAGGGCAAATGTAACACAAATCTTTTAAATAAAAAGTATTTTCACATGAAAAATATGCTAATTCATTTTATTTTCATCCGATTTCATAGACATACACCCAACTTTTATCTATCTTTGAAGCGTTTTTAGTAGTCACCTATACATTAATTATATATGAAAAAAATAACTATTGCCATTGACGGTTATTCATCATGTGGAAAAAGCACGATGGCCAAAGACTTGGCACGTGAAATAGGATACATTTATATTGATAGCGGTGCCATGTATCGTGCTGTTACATTATATAGCCTGCAGAAAGGGTTCTTTACGGAAAGAGGCATCGACACCGAAGCGTTAAAAACAGCGATGCCCGATATACATATTTCATTCCGGTTAAATCCGGAGACACAACGCCCCATGACTTTCCTGAACGATACAAATGTAGAGGATGCCATCCGCAGCATGGAAGTTTCCTCTCATGTAAGCCCTATCGCCGCCTTGGGTTTTGTACGTGAGGCTTTGGTGAAACAACAACAGGAAATGGGAAAGGCCAAAGGAATTGTCATGGACGGAAGGGACATTGGAACCGTTGTTTTCCCCGATGCCGAACTGAAAATATTTGTAACCGCCTCGGCTGCCATACGTGCACAGCGCCGTTATGACGAATTAAGAAGTAAAGGGCAAGAAGCCTCTTATGAAAAAATTCTGGAAAATGTGGAAGAGCGTGACCGTATAGACCAAACCCGTGAAGTCAGCCCGTTACGGCAAGCGGATGACGCTATCTTGTTGGACAACAGCCACATGAGCATTGCCGAACAGAAAAAGTGGCTGACCGAAAAATTTCAAGCTGCGATAAATGGTTAACATAGAGATAGACGAAGGATCTGGGTTCTGCTTCGGAGTCACCACAGCTATCCGTAAAGCAGAAGAAGAACTGGCAAAAGGAAACACTCTTTATTGTCTGGGAGACATTGTACACAACGGACAGGAATGTGAACGCCTAAAAAAAATGGGGCTTATCACAATAAACCACGAAGAGTTTGCCCAATTACACGATGCCAAAGTACTGTTGCGCGCACATGGAGAACCTCCTGAAACATACGCTATAGCCCGTACCAACAACATCGAGATCATTGACGCCACCTGTCCGGTAGTATTACGCCTCCAAAAGCGCATCAAACAGGAGTATGACAATGTTCCGGCAAGTCAAGACACACAAATCGTGATTTATGGCAAGAACGGTCATGCCGAAGTACTGGGGCTGGTAGGTCAAACTCATGGAAAAGCAATTGTCATAGAAACACCTGCTGAAGCTGCTCATCTGGACTTCACCAAAGACATACGCTTGTACTCCCAGACAACCAAGTCTTTGGAAGAATTCTGGCAAATCATAGAATATATCAAGGAGCATATCTCACCCGATGCCACTTTTGAATATTACGACACAATCTGCCGGCAAGTGGCCAACCGGATGCCTAACATCCGCAAATTTGCAGCAGCGCATGATCTGATCTTTTTTGTCTGCGGACGAAAAAGCTCAAACGGAAAGATCTTATATCAAGAATGCAAAAAGATCAATCCGAATTCATACCTCATTGACCAGCCGGAAGAAATAGACCGGAACTTGCTCGAGGACGTCCGTTCCATCGGCATTTGTGGAGCGACTTCCACCCCCAAATGGTTGATGGAAGAATGTAAAAAAGCAATCTTAAACGAAAAATAGACCAATAAAAAATAGAAAATTATCGTTGTCCAACTGATAATTTGTTAACTTTGCGACATAAAAATATTAAAATGGGTATTTATGGGAACGATTAAAAGTATTGGTATTTTAACCTCTGGAGGAGATGCTCCGGGAATGAATGCTGCCATTCGTGCAGTCACACGTTCTGCCATCTATAACGGCTTGAAAGTATATGGCATTTATAGAGGTTACAAAGGATTGGTAACAGATGAAATTCAGGAATTCAAAAGCCAAAATGTTAGCAACATCATACAAATGGGAGGTACCATTCTGAAAACCGCCCGTTGCAAAGAATTCACGACACCCGAAGGACGGGCACAAGCTTACGAAAATATGAAAAAGCACGAGATTGATGCTTTGGTCATTATCGGCGGTGACGGTTCGTTGACCGGTGCACGTATCTTTGCTCAGGAATTTGATGTGCCTTGTATCGGTCTGCCCGGAACGATTGACAACGACCTGTATGGAACCGACACCACCATCGGCTATGATACAGCTTTGAACACAATTTTGGATGCAGTAGATAAAATCCGTGATACGGCAACTTCTCACGAACGCTTATTTTTTGTTGAAGTGATGGGACGTGATGCAGGTTTCCTGGCATTGAACGGCGCTATTGCCGCAGGTGCAGAAGCAGCTATTATTCCGGAATTCAGCACAGAAGTTGACCAATTGGAAGAATTCATCGAACATGGTTTCCGCAAATCCAAGAGCAGTAGTATCGTATTAGTAGCCGAAAGCGAACTGACCGGGGGTGCAATGCACTATGCCGAACGTGTGAAGAACGAATATCCGCAATACGATGTGCGTGTAACGATATTAGGACATTTGCAACGTGGCGGACGCCCCACAGCGCATGACCGAATTATTGCCAGCCGTATGGGAGTGGCTAGCATCCAAGCACTATTGGAAGGACAACGTAATGTAATGATTGGTATTGATGATGATAAGATTGTTTATGTACCTTTCGCTAAAGCTATAAAGAACGACAAGCCTATAGACAGAGAATTGGTGAACGTACTTCATGAACTTCTATCTAATTTTTATCCACCACAGGTACACAAAAACGCAGATTATAATTATTCATTAAATCTGCGTTTTTTATGTTACCTGTAGTAGTAGGAAAACCTTATTTCAAGGTTGAGAAATAAGCATCCAATAACTTTTTGGCAGCAACAAACGAAGTCAGTTTGCCATTCAGCACCTCTTCCTCTTTTGCAGCCAACATAGAAATTATCTTTTCATTATTATAGAAACTATCACGCAAATGCTCGTTGATAGACTCATACATCCAATACTTAGCCTGTTCATTTCTGCGATATTCAAAATACCCATTCGCTTTCACAAAAGCGAAGTATTCATAGATCATATCCCAGATTTCTTTAATTCCAATACCATAAAAGCCGGAATACGTCATTACTTTAGGACTCCAGCCCGAATCAGGAGCAGGAAACAAATGTAAAGCATTGCGGAAATGACTGGCAGCCAGTTTTGCTTTCTCAATATTGCTGCCGTCGGCTTTATTGATAACAATTCCATCCGCCATTTCCATGATACCTCTCTTAATCCCCTGCAATTCATCACCAGTACCGGCCAGTTGGATCAGCAAAAAGAAATCCACCATAGAATGCACTGCCGTTTCGCTCTGCCCTACTCCAACCGTTTCAACAAAAATCTTATCAAAGCCCGCCGCCTCACAAAGTATGATCGTTTCACGAGTCTTACGAGCTACCCCTCCCAACGAACCTGCCGACGGACTAGGCCGTATAAAAGACTTCGGATGGACAGATAGTTTCTCCATACGGGTCTTATCTCCCAAAATACTGCCTTTAGAACGCTCACTACTGGGATCAATAGCTAAAACAGCTAATTTTCCTCCCTTCTCAAGCACATGCAATCCAAATACATCAATAGATGTACTCTTGCCGGCACCGGGCACACCACTGATACCGATTCGCATAGAATTTCCGGAATAAGGCAGACACTTCTCTATCACTTCCTGGGCAATAGCCTGATGTTCCGGTTTTACACTCTCCACCAAAGTAACCGCCTGACTCAATACGGTCACATCACCTTTTACGATGCCTTCTACATATTCACCTACGGAAAACTCACGACGACGAGGTTTTTTACGTAGTTTCAAATAAGGATTCACAATAGATGGTTGCTCAATACCTTTGTTCACTGTCAATCCCTTATATTCTTCACTATTTTCAGGATGTTCCATAGCTATTTTTTTGAGGTTACTTTTACTTTTATAATTATCTTCGGATTGTTAGGATCATTGGTTATCATCAAGACACGCGGAGTACCCTTTACTTTCTTCAAATTTTGACCGAAAGCAGTAATCTTCAACTTGGTAGACGCACCCGGTTTCAAGACACGTTTCTTCAACTGGACCCCCAAAGCAGAATTAAACACCTGCAAATCAAGAATTTCCAGATTAGATTTTCCTACATTCTTAACAATAATCGTATGTGCTTTCTTTTCATCGCTTTTCAGTTCTCCCATCTGCAACTCTTTGGCAGAAAGATGAATGGCAGGCGGATTCAAGCGTTCCTGCTGGCTGATATGCGAGAAATCCGGCAATAATATGGCAGAAACCGGAATTTCATTTTCCTCTCCTACCTTATCTCCCGGAAAACGGGATAGATAAACAGAAGCTGTTGTCAAGCCCAATTTAGGCAGCTTATCCGTATCAAGAGTGATCTTGATTTTACCCGTACGTCCCCTTCCTAATTTTTCCGGAGTTGCAACAGCACTGAGGTAAGGAGGCAAATGCATCAGCACAGGTATATAGTTTATCTGACGTATTGGCAACCAACAATTCCATAGTCGGTTTATCACCTTTATTGGCATCCTCAAACTCTATTTCTTCCTTATCCAGACGAATAGCGCCAATTTGAAAAGGATGAGTGAAAGTATAATTCTTAGGATCGGCTGTTACTTCTCCCCGGATAGCCAGATAAATAGGTTTATTCGAGGCATTGCAATAAATGCCTACGCTCTTCTGAAAACGTCCGATGGCTTTGGCGTCAAAAGTAGAACTGACAATCCCGGTCTTTCCCGGTGCAATCGGTTCTTTGGTCCAATCAGCAACCGTGCAGCCACAAGACGTTGTCACATTAGATATCACTAAAGGTTTATCTCCTTTATTAGTGATTTTAAAGGTTGCCGTCACCGGATTTTTCCATAAAATAGTTCCAAATTCATGCGTTGTCTTATCAAATAATGCTTTGGGTTGTGCCTGTACTCCCAAAGTCACTCCCATTAACAAACTTACTATCAGTATAATATGTTTCATACAATTATTTTATGCTTTTTAGATAGCAAAGATAGACAAAAAACATCCTTTACCCATTTTTTCAGCCTATAATTTATTTTATCTTATGAATAACCTTTATCTTTGTCCCGCATTAAAAATCAGATAAATTATGAAAATAGTAAAACATTACTGGTTCGTTGCCATTGCATTGATTACAATGATAAGTTTTTCTTCATGTGAAAGCGATGAGGAAAGAGGATTTGACATTTCAGGATTATACGGTAAGACTTGGTGGGGCGATATGGATTTGAAGACCGATATGGAGAACCTCTTTACAGTTACATCACATTCACCTCAGGTGCTTTCACAGATCATGGTGTAGGTACGGAAGAGCGCTGTTACTATAATGATGAACTTTATAGGGTATATAAGTTTGACTGGGAAATTCAAAACGGTTGGTTGTATCTATATTATTCAGATGGTTATACATTTATAATTGAATATCCATCCGTTTCAGGCCGCTATTTTTATGGCACGGCTGAAGATGGTTTTGAAATAAGACTAGAATGGGTGGACGGCAGAAGCATAAGAAAAAAGTAAGTTAGCAAGCTAACTTACTTTTTATGAAATCACACAACTAATTCCAGACATCCCGTGTCTTTATTCCACCATCACCCGATATCCTCCCGTATGCCCTCCGAATTCCGGAGCATAAGCAGACTGAACAGTTGCAATTCCGGCCTGATATTCTCCTGTCCGGTTCACATACACCTGATACTCTATCACATAAGTTCCTTTTCTCATCTGATCGATAAAGACTGAGTCGAAGCATCTTTGGTAGCCTGATAATATCCCAGCCCGTTGCCCCAACGGAATCCCGAAACTGCCTGTAACGGTTCCATACAAGCTGCACGGTCATCCTTGATCTGAACAAAATCCATATCACGGTCAGCCTTCACAGTCAGGCGAACGGTAATCTTATCGCCAACTTTCAATGGAACTGATTCATTCAAAGCCTCATCTCCTTTATATAATTGACGGCTGACAGACAATCCGTTTCCCTGCTCACCTATTTGATCCATACTTTCCAGATATTGGGCATAAACGGCTCCCCAACCCATTCCGGCTCCTTCTTTATCCACCCTTACTTTCTTGATATTCATCACATCACCGGACACCGTCTTCTTGATATAACCGATGGCATCATCTGCCGGAGTCCGGATCACTTCTTTACCTAAAGTAATCTCTACTCCTCCTGTATTTGCCAATAAATCCGAAGCTCCTGTAGCCATCAATGCATACACCGCATCAGCCGTGGCAATCGGCGTTTCCCAAGTCTGTGTCTGTTTCTGCTTCAACAGCCAGCGTTTCATTTCATCAATAGCTTTCGTATCTTTTGTTATACGCTGTATAGCTTCCATAGCAGCCACTTCAGTCGGAATTTTATAACTGAACCATGAATATCGGGCTTTAGGAGTATCAAAGTAACGCCCCATTTCATCCGTCACAACAGAATACTCCATCAATGACTGCATAAACAGCCTGGCTTCTGCCACCTTACCGGATTGCTGCAAGATGATAGCTCCCAACGCCTTTCCATAAATCGTCAGTTCTTTTCCCTCACCGGACAACTTGTCTATAAAATACCGGTTCACCTTTTCATCAACCGGAGCCTTGCCATCCAAAGCACAGATATACAAATACCTGAGAACCTGTTCTGACGGACGGATACCGACAGCCCCTTTCTTTTCAGCTTCTTTCATGGACTTATACTCTTCGGCTGCCTGCTTGCCTAAATACTCGAACCCTTTTTGAATCATAGGCTGCATCCGGCTGTCAGCATCCTGATGGGTCAATGCATTCAGCCGGACAAGCATTTCCATTACCTGAGTAGTTACATAGCGGCTGCCTTGCATACCTTTATACCAACTCCATGCGCCATCGGCATTTTGCAATTCTCCCAGTTTTTCTACAGAAACAGCCAGTTGGCTATTCATTGTATTCAGGTCAAACAAAGTGGCGATACGCTGTTTTTGTTCGGCTTCATTGGTAGCTTCTGCCAGCCAGGGAGTTTCAGCCAGCAGGATATTTTTCAGTTCCTGATTCTTTTGCAGATTGCTCATAAAAGTCTCCTTCGTGCCACCTTGAGCCTTCCAGCTATCAAAGACTTGCTTGATACGGGGATTTTCTTTAACTATATATGCAGCCAATGAATGGGCATAATAAGCGGTAGCCCAGGAAAGAGCATCTTCATTCTGAGGATGAGCCACTACAGGCAAAGCCTGCACGGCATACCAAGCCGGATGGGCAGTAAATTCTACGGTCAACCGTTGTTCGGAAGCCGTTTTGCTATGCTTGTTAAACAGGTTTTCCAAAGAGAAAGTATGCGCACCTTCCCCATTCACGTTCAGAGGAACGGTTTCCGTCACCCACTGTTTGTCTGTCAGAACGGGGATGTAACGCTGTTCTCCATCACTGAAGGTATCTCCATCCGCTACCATCCGGCATGCCATTACCGCATATTTGTCACTCACTTCAAAAGTAAAGTTCACATGCCCGGTTTCTCCTCCCTTCACATCAAACTTCTGTTTTTGTGAATAGAATACCTTTTCTGTTTCCGGATTAAACAATTCCATGCGGACAGTCCCTTTCACTCCCTTGTCCGACAGGTTCATCAGTGAAGCGGCAATATTCGCTTTATCTCCACGCGGACAAAGCGGGGCATATTAGGCTGAAGCATAAACTCCTTGCTGGCAGTAGCGGTAGCTTCTATCTTTCCATAATCCACATTCCGGGTATGTGCCAAGCCCATAAACTTCCATCGGGTAAGGCTTTCGGGCAGTACAAAGGAAATACTGACTTCACCTTTTTCATTGGTGCGGAGCTGTGGATAAAAGAATGCCATTTCCGCAAAGTTTTCACGTATCTGTATATCACCCGTTTCTGCCAGTTCTTCAGAACTGCCCATTTCTACCTTTTCCTGTGCAGATGTTTCTACCATTCTTCCTGGAGCACCATATCAGTAACAGCCTCCTGGTTCATCACAGCATTTGCGGCACTCCTGCCTCTAATCTTCAAAGCTCCTGCAAGAGTGGCACGAGGACTGCCTCCGTAACCTACCACCATAGCCTCCATTCTTCCTGTAGATGGAATGATCAATTCACTATATTCCAAAGGAACCGCACGGAGCCTCTTCAACGGGAAATCAACATACAAATAAGCATTCCGCATATAGGATGTATTCCAATAAGTCAAAGGAACCACATAATGAAAGTCCACTCCAAAGTCCAACTTATGTGCACTATAGATTTTATCCAGAGAAGCATCATACATAGTAGCCAGCATTTCAGCCTCAGCCGGGCTTCCATCCGGATAAAGTACCGTCAGTTTCCATTCCTCTTGCTGTCCAGGACGGAGTTTATCACGGAACGTAGTCCATTTCAGCTGCAACTTCTTTTCAGGGGCCGGTTTCATAATCCGTGCATTATGACTGTAAAGTCTGCCATCTTTCACAAATGCCATACTTACCAGAATGCCGTCACCATATTCCTTCTTATAAGGGAAGCGGAAACTGACCACCGAGTCCGAAAGCTCTATACGTTTGCTTTCCAAGCGCTTATTTCCTGCAAATACATCATAAAGCAGATAGACATTCTTTTCGCTGCTACCTATATATATAGTCGCGGGAGATGCTGCATCAAATTCCAGACCATCCTGATAGAACCAATCCGTTATCACGAAGGGCGGACGCTTGTCATTCAATGAAAACAGAAGGAAATTCTTAAATGCCGTACACTCTCTGCCCTGCGTATCCTTAGCCGAAAGCTTCAAACGATAATTACCGGAAGGCAGGGCATAAATAGCCTCAGGAATAAAACTCTTGTTAGCTTCCACCGTACCGGTCAATACCTTTCTGCCTTCTTTTTCCTGACCGTCTTTCTGCTTCTCCATCTCGACTACCTGATAAGTAACCGGAGTATCTACCGGCTCACCCGAAAGATTCATGGCTGTCAGTTTTATTTCCAGCTTCTTTTCTTTCACCAAATTATCGGGCAGGTTATCCATATTCAGCACCATTGAAGTGCTTCCTAAAGGCAATGACAAATTAGCTTGCTGTGTCTCACCTGCACCATCCGTCACATCCGCCTGTATGTTGTACGTATAATACCACAACGGAGATTCTCTCCTGTCCGAGTCTATTTCAAAATGCACCGGAACGCTGAACTTACCATCCGCATCGGTCATTGCCTCTCCCTCCCAACGGGCTGAACCCCTGCCCATAAACCGCCAGAACCAAGCATAGGAACGAGATATATTATAGTGTACCCTGGCATTCTGCACAGGCGCACCGGCAAAAGTCTTTGCCATCCCCACCACTTCTATAGAGTCACCTACTTGATACTCCACTTTCACGGGCTCAAACGTGACATCAAAGGTGGGACGTTTATATTCTTCTACCTTAAAACTGACAGAAGTATCGGCCACACGCAAGCTAAAATAACCGGTCAGGCAAGGAGAGGGCAAAACAAACTGTCCGCTGAACGAGCCAAAACCATTCGTCCGTACTTCCACTTTTCCTGTTTCATTATTATTCGCATCATATAGGGATACCGTATATTTTTTATCCGTCAGCACACGCGTAGAATCCTTTTCCATTTCATAAGCCAAGCCGGATACATATACGGTTTGACCGGGACGGTAAATGGAGCGGTCGGTAAATAATTGCAAAACTTCTTTCCTCTTGCTCTCTTTATAGTAATAATCGTTTTTCCAAAAATTCAAGATGGGCATCGCATTATCAGCCGCCGTATGTGCATTATACCAGTATTTGTTACTATTCAGGAAATCCAGTTTCAAAGTACCCTGTTTATCCGCCTGGTAGGTCTGTTGGGGAGAATAACCTCCCCCCTTCTCCGTATAAATGGTTACTTCCGCCTCAGAAACAGGCTGTCCGCTCACTGCATCTACCACCACCAGTTCCAACGTACCATCCGGCAGAGGACGATAAATGGTCTTTAAAGCGGTGACATTCATTAATGTTCCGTCCGAAACGCCCTTCTTCCCATCGGGCACTGCCTTTAAGAAATAAATTCCCGCTTGAGGAGCCTGTATGGTCAGGGTGGTATCGACATTCAAATAATCTGTAGTAGGTTTCAAAGAAAAATGCTCCTCGCGTTGCAAACGGGCATATTTACTTTCAAAATGGGTGGTTCTGTTCTGCAATACGGCAGAGGTAACGGGTAAATTCACCTTATATAACTGCAAGGTGATGCCGGTAAGGTTTTTATAATTTACTTTCACCGACTGCTGTTCACCCGGGTAAGCCGTAGCTATTTCCAGTGAGAGGCTTGCATTCAGAATTTCCTTTTCTATATTCTTCAGTTGGTTGATACCTTCGTAACGGGGATATCCGGCTATTCCTTCACGAACTATCCGCAAGCGCTCTACCTGATTATTTTGATACTGTAGGAATTGTGCCAAAGCCAGATAAGCTTCAGGGACTGTTTTCACAGCCGGATAAGTATGAATCCACTTCCGGAGTTCCTGTTGGCATACGTCATTCGAGAAGTTTCCGGAAAAATTGCGGTACAGGTAATTCAATGCATCTATCCCGGTCAGCAACCAACCCTCACGCTCCGTTTCCGTATCGTATGCTTTCAGCAAGGACTGATAAGTCTGCATGACAGCTGCCGTCAGGTCACAATCAGAGACGGGAACAAACTGATAAGTAACAAATTGATCCATATCCGTCATATCCGCAGGCAGACTGTTTGTCTGATTTGCTTTAGCAGCCGCCTGCCACCTGTACTGCTGCATGATTTGTATGGCACGACGTGCCAGCAGGTTGTACAGATTATCACGAAAATACCGTTTACTAGCCTCTCCCACTCTCACCATAGGTCTCAATTTCTCGACCGGGATAAGTAATAACCGGTCTTTATCCTTGAGAGAGGCCTGCAAATAACCCAATCCTTTTTTTACGTCGGCAGGCATGGTCATTTCACCCAGAATGGAATACAATATAGCTTTGTCTTCCATACTGCCGGTTTGGGAAGCCCATTGTTCCAAACCATTCATATCTACCTTCAAGCTATCGGGAGTTAAAAGGGAACGGTACTGCATGGCAGTGAGATAGGCTTTCATCATTTGCGGTACATTCTGTTCCGCTTTTGCTTTATCGTAGATTTTCATTGCTTCGGAAATAACCGACTTGGGCAGATCCTTTCGTTCCAATACTTCCAGTTCTTTCCACAAATTGTCATAGGTTTGTGCCTGCATAGGAGCAAATACGCTCATTACCAGTAACACTATCAAAGATAAATAACGAATTTTCATATCTACAATCTTTTAGTTCGTACTAAGTCTTCTTTAACAAAGAAACGAAATAGATGTTTAAAGACTGCATACGTTTTAATTAAAATAACTAAAACAGAAAAGGAAAGATCTTTCAGCGCAGCCAAAGCAAACGTTGTAGCACCAGTCTTTTATAGGGTTTCTTCATGTCTTCGGGCAGGAAGGAAACATCTATCAGTTCCATCCATTTAATGATGGAACGTCGGAATTTCCAAGCGATGTTCTCTATTACCTTGCCACTGCCCCCCGGCGAGCTCCTCCGTATCCTCGGGCATGACAATAACCGTGGACAGCAAATGGTATGCAGGCGTCAGACTATAGCCCATCCCCGTATCATACAATGAAAAGTTCTTCAGGTGCCAGCCGGATAACGCAAGAATCCGGCATCATAGACAAAGGTAAAACCATTTTCGTCTTCCGTCAGCGTCCCCGCGTAGATATATATCATTCAGGTATATTTTTCCCCTTCTCATACGCTATGCTCCTTTCCTGCAGGCACTGCTCCCACTTCATACCCGAAGAGGGCAAGCACCTGGTTTACCTTGTCTATTCGCAAAGTTTGCTTTCCTTGTTCCAACTCGCGCACAAAGCGAAGCCCCACTCCCGCCTTAGCTGCCAAATCTACTTGCGTAAGTCCGAACCGCTTGCGCATTTCCTTAACAAACAATGACAATGAATTATTCATAATTACACCCTTTAGGGTACCAATATAGCAAAACCAGCGATAATTACACCTAATGGGTATAATTTATTAGCTTCTTTTGCATAATATACCGAAAGGGTGCAAAGTATTAGCCCAAACCAGCGCATTACGGAAAACCAGGAGTATTCAGCAAATTCGTGATACAAAGAAAAAGGACAGGAAAATTCCTTCAAAAGCTTCAGCCTCTCCGCAAACCCTTTGCCAGTGGGCATTCCGGCTGAAGGATTACACCGGAAAATGCTTCAGCCCGAAAAAAATCCTTCAGCCGCACCCTCTGGGAGTATGCGTACTACGCACAGATTGGTTCCCCAATGCTTCAAAAGTCCTATATCCAGGCACTTGTCACCGTATCGCACCCCTAAATGAGCAAACTGACACAACCGGAAACATATTCTTTTTCATCAGGATAAGTTTGTATTTTCTGTCCATCACTTAGGTGAACACGCCATTCCACTTTGGTGAAGATCCATTGTCACCTGTATAAAACGGCTGCTTCACTAAGGTGAAGCAATAAAGCTGTTACGGCAGTCACAGCAAACTCTTCCTAATAGTAACATCATTTCCAACAGGCATAAAAGCACCAGAGAAAATGAACTTCCACAAACACATCCCGAACAACCAAAAACTGAAGCTTCCATAATCGGGCTGAAGGAATTTCCAAAGGCAATCCTTCAGCCACTTTGCCCTATTGACGGGCTTTTGCGGAGAGGCTGAAGCTTCTGAAACAAAAAACAGGGCAATGTCCCCGGAGGCACTGATAATCACCTCAATGGTAGCAGAAACCGACAAGTGTACACATGAAGCGGCAGTTTCCGAATAAAATAAGCCCTCTCCCGCATATATAGCCGGAAATATCGTATATTTGCTCTGTACTAAAGAAATAGAACCACTATGAAGAAAGAAGAATTAATGCGGAAAGCCATTGAGCTTTCTATAGAGAATGTGGCAAACGGCGGCGGACCCTTTGGAGCCGTAATTGCCAAAGATGGTGAAATCATTGCGACCGGAGCCAATCGTGTCACCTCACAATGCGACCCTACCGCCCATGCGGAAGTCAGCGCCATCCGTGCGGCGGCAAGCAAACTGGAACATTCAACTTGAGCGGATGTGAATTTATACTTCGTGTGAACCGTGTCCCATGTGTCTGGGAGCCATTTACTGGGCACGGCTGGATAAAATGTATTATGCAAACAACAAGACGGATGCCAAGAATATAGGGTTTGACGACTCTTTTATCTATGATGAGTTAAGCCTGAAACCTTCGGCACGCAAGCTGCCTTCCGAAGTTCTTTTGGCGGAAGAGGCGATAAAGGCATTCCAACAATGGACAGAGAAAAGTGACAAAGTGGAGTATTAATAGAAAGGCGCGGACGAAATCCCTATCATCCGCGCCCGAAATCTTTATAAGATATTAAAGACTATTCTTTTACCGGCGTATTTTCCAACGTAGCTACTACGAAATCATAGAACTTGCCTACAGAAGGAATAAAGCAGCGTTCATCCGGTGAGTGAGGAGAACGCAAGGTAGGACCGAAAGAAATCATATCCAATCCCGGAACCACCGCACCGATGATACCGCATTCCAAGCCGGCATGAATCACTTTCACAGCAGGTTCCGTACCGAATTGTGCCTTATAAGACTCCTTCATGGCTTTCAGAATAGGAGAATCCACATTGGTTCCCAGCCTGAATAACCACCTGAACGGGTTACTTCCATACCTGCCATAGAGAAACAGCTTTCCAATGCAGTATTCAGATAATCCTTCATTGAATCGCGTGAACTGCGGGCCAGGATTTTTATCTCCGCCTTGCCACCACCGATAGAAACGATAGCCAGATTGGAAGAGGTTTCCACGGTATCGGGGATAGTAGGAATCATACGCATCACTCCATTCTGACAAGCATAAATGGCATCCACCAGATTATCTTTAATTTCATCGGGAACCATCATCGCAGGCAATTCCACCCGTTCTGCCTTGAAGCTGATCGGTGTTTCGTGTACATGATATTCTTCATTCCACAATGCTTCGCACTCCTGCACAAATTCCAGTACGTCCGCTTCTTCTTCAGCCGGAACCGTAATGACCACTTCACATTCACGAGGAATGGCATTACGCATATTGCCACCTTGCCAGGACACCAGGCAAGCCTCATCGTAAGTTATCACCTGGTTCATGAAACGAGCCATCAGCTTGTTGGCATTGGCACGTCCTTCATTTATTTCCAATCCTGAATGACCACCGCGCAGCCCTTTCAAGGTAACTTTCAAAGCAATGTCAGCCGGATCTGTTTCCACTTCTTTATATTCCAACACTGCTGTCAGGTCTTCACCGCCTGCACAACCGATATACAATTCTCCTTCTTCTTCCGAATCCAGATTCAACAGAATATCACCGTCTACCGTTCCCGGCTTCAAACCGAACGCACCGAACATACCGGTTTCTTCGTCGGCAGTAATCAGTGCTTCCAACGGACCATGTTTCAGCGTCTTGTCTTCCATGATAGCCATGATAGCGGCAACACCCATGCCATCATCGGCTCCCAAAGTCGTGCCTTTAGCTTTCACCCAATCTCCGTCAATGTAAGTCTCGATAGGATCATTTTCAAAATCATGCACTGTATCGTTATTCTTCTGAGGAACCATGTCCATGTGAGCCTGAAGAATCACCTTCTTACGGTTTTCCATCCCCGGAGTGGCAGGCTTGCGGTAAATAATATTACCGGCTTCGTCCTGGAATGACTCAACGCCTACACTTTTTCCAAAGTTCAGCAAGAACTCTTGCACTTTCTTCAAGTAACCCGAAGGGCGGGGAACCTGAGTCAATGAATAGAAATGCTTCCACACATTCTGCGGAGCGAGAGAGAGAATTGTACTCATAACTTCTTAGTTTTATTTGTGAACGGCAAAGCCGCTAATCCATATATACCCAACAAAATTAATAAAAAAGTTTGTATTCCATGCACTAATAAGGCAAAAATTCCTGCATCTTCTTTTCCTACTCCATAGAGCATCATCATCGTTATGACAGCAAAATGCCACGGACCTGCCCCATTGGGAGTCGGAACTACTACCGCAATGCTACCTACAGCAAACATGACCAGTCCCGCCATCACTCCCAAGTTATCGGAAAAATCGAAACAAAAGAAGGAAACATAGAATTGCAGGAAATAACAAGTCCAAATGGCAATGGTGTAAAGGATGAATAGAGACATCCGCTTTACATGGCGCAAAGACAGTACACCGACCCATACATTATGGAGAATGCCTTTCACTTTGGCAAAGACCGTCACATTCCTAATCAGAAAAAAGGCCAGTACCAATACGGCCAGCACACAGACGATAGTGATATAGAAATGCCCGGAGGTAAAGACCTGTGACAAGACCGTGGTATCCGTGCCGGTTTCTTTAAAGAAAGTATCGAATACCCTTGCCTGCATAATCAAGGTTACCCCTGTAATCAGCGCCACACACAGCGTATCAATCAACCGTTCCGTAACCACCGTACCCAGCGATTTGGAGAAAGACGTGCCATCGTACTTCGCCAACACCCCGCAACGGGAAATCTCACCTACACGGGGAACAACCAAGTTGGCGGCATAAGACACAAAGATGGCATACACACAATCGGATGTTTTGGGATGCTCGCCCAACGGAGCCAGCGTAAGCTTCCACCGCCAGCCACGAAAAATATGGCTAAACACACCAAACACTAATGACACTAACATCCACCCATAGTTCATTCCTCCATCCAAGACCTCCCACACCCGGGAAAAATTGAATCCGTGATACATCCATATCAGTATCGCAGCCCCCAAAAATAACGGAAATGCAATCTGCAAACCTTTATTTATAATCTTTTTAATCGAGTTCGTTCCAAAATCTGTGTATATTAATTTAGAATGTTTACCTTTGCACGATGCAAAGATACTATCTTAGCGAAATAAACCTATTTATTAACGATAGAAAAATAACGGAATGGGATTAGTAAAGCCAAAAAAATTTCTAGGACAACACTTCTTGAAAGATCTCAGTATTGCAAAAGATATAGCCGATACGGTAAACGTGTGCCCTGACTTGCCAATTCTGGAAGTAGGACCGGGGATGGGGGTACTAACCCAGTTTATTATGCAGAAAAACCGTCCGGTAAAAGTGGTGGAACTGGACTATGAATCTGTAGCCTATCTCCGTGAGAACTTCCCTGCCCTGGAAGATAATATCATTGAAGACGACTTCTTGAAACTGAACCTCGAAAAATTATTTGACGGAAAACCTTTTGTCCTGACCGGCAACTATCCTTATAATATATCCAGCCAGATATTCTTTAAAATGCTGGATTACAAAGACCTGATACCCTGTTGTACCGGAATGATCCAAAAAGAAGTGGCCGAACGCATTGCCGCCGGTCCCGGAAGCAAGACATACGGCATTCTCAGTATCCTGATACAAGCCTGGTACAAAGTAGAATACCTGTTCACCGTACACGAACATGTATTCAATCCGCCTCCCAAGGTGAAAAGTGCGGTCATCCGTATGACACGCAATGAAACGACGGAACTGGGATGCAATGAAAAATTGTTCAAGCTCATTGTAAAAACAACATTCAACCAACGGCGTAAAACTTTGAGAAACTCTATTTCTTCCATTTTAGACAAAGAGAACCCATTGAGCACAGACCCCATTTTCAACAAACGCCCGGAACAGTTGTCTGTACAAGAGTTTATCGAACTGACCAACCAGGTGGAAGCGGCGCTGAAAAACAAGACGGATATTGTCTATAGCAATGATATCGCCCGGAAAGGAACAAACAAGAAAGAATAACACCTATTTATTATATTAACGGAAGAATAGGATGAATAAAGAGGAATTAGAAAAAGTAGAGCAGCTGATCGAGCAAAAAGACTCAGAGCAACTGAAGGACTTGCTTGCCGGACTGCATCCTGCCGACATAGCAGAGCTGTGCAATGAACTGGATGCGGAAGAAGCACGGTTCATATACCTGTTACTGGACAATGAGACTGCCGCCGATGTCCTTATCGAAATGGACGAAGACGCCCGTAAAGAATTCCTGGAAATCCTTCCCTCTGAAACAATCGCCAAACGGTTCGTTGACTACATGGATTCGGATGATGCCGTGGACATTATCCGTGAAATGGACGAGGACAAACAAGAAGAAGTCCTCTCACACATTGAAGACATAGAACAAGCCGGAGACATTGTCGATTTGTTGAAATATGACGAAGACACTGCCGGTGGATTGATGGGTACCGAAATGGTAATCGTAAACGAAAACTGGAGTATGCCCGAATGTCTGAAGGAAATGCGCATCCAGGCGGAAGATATGGACGAAATCTATTATGTATATGTAGTAGACGATGACCAGCGGCTGCGCGGTGTGTTCCCGTTGAAGAAAATGATCACCAGCCCTTCCGTATCCAAAGTGAAGCACGTGATGAGGAAGAACCGATATCCGTCCATGTAGATACCCCTATAGACGAAGTGGTACAAACCATTGAAAAATATGACCTGGTCGCCGTTCCGGTAGTGGACAGTATCGGACGCCTGGTAGGACGGATTACGGTAGACGATGTGATGGACGAAGTACGTGAACAGGCTGAGCGCGACTACCAGCTGGCATCAGGTTTGTCACAAGACGTGGAAACAGACGATAATGTATTCCGCCAGACTACAGCCCGTCTGCCCTGGCTGCTCATCGGCATGATAGGCGGAATAGGAAACTCCATGATTCTGGGCAACTTTGACAGCACTTTTGCCGCACATCCCGAAATGGCCCTCTACATCCCCCTTATCGGCGGAACAGGGGGGAATGTGGGAACACAGTCCTCGGCACTTATCGTACAAGGACTGGCAAACAGCTCGCTGGATGCCCAAAACACCTGGAAACAAATAGTAAAGGAATCTGTAGTGGCCGTAATCAATGCTACTATTATTTCTATGCTGGTATATATCTATAATTTCATCCGTTTCGGGGCAAGTGCACCGTGACTTATTCGGTTTCATTCAGCCTGTTTGCAGTAGTCATGTTCGCTTCCATCTTTGGGACCTGGTTCCTATGACACTGGAAAACTAAAAATAGATCCGGCCATCGCTACAGGTCCGTTCATATCCATCACCAATGACATTATAGGTATGATGCTTTATATGGGCATCACCGTATTACTATCCTGACACATTTCACTACAGATTACATAGATTGAAATTCAGAGAAAAACAGATTCACACAGAAACCGGCAAAGAATCACAATAAAAGAGAATCTGTATGAATCTATGTAATCTGCAGTGCATTTATCCCCCTTGATTCTCCTATTTTCTCCACTTTTAAGGATTTTCCTAAAAAAATCGGGAAAAACAGTATGAAGTTCTAATTTATTTCTTTTAATTTGTAAATTGTTGTTATAACAAAAACGCTTACTTTAAAAATCTATACGATGGACTCGAATGAAACTATCCGCCCTTTAACCGAAGTTCCAGTGGAACAGACATCTGAAACTTTGGTATCATCTTCCGCTACTGCAGAAGAAAATAACGCTACGTATGTACCTAAACAAACGAAAGAAGAGGTCATCGAACGTTTAAAAGAAATCAACGAAGACGCCTGCAATGCAGACAAACAAGAGTTGGATTTATTGAAACAGAACTTCTACAAGCTGCACAAGGCTGAGCAAGAAGCCGCCCGTAAGGCATTTATTGATGGCGGAGGTGCTCCTGAGGCATTTATTCCCCAACCGGACGATGCTGAAAGCCGTTTCAAAGATATCATGAGCTCTATCAAAGAGAAAAGAAGCGCCATACAAGCAGAACAAGATAAAGAAAAAGAAGATAACCTGGTGAAAAAGCTCGCCATTATCGACCGCTTGAAAGAACTTGCCGAATCTCCCGAAGATGCCAACAAAGCATACAATGAATTCAAGAAACTGCAACAGGAATGGAACGATATAAAACAGGTGCCGGCTGCAAGGTAAATGAACTATGGAAAAATTATCAGCACTATGCAGAAAAGTTCTATGACTTGATAAAGCTGAACAATGAATTCCGTGAGTATGATTTTAAAAAGAATCTTGAAATAAAAACTCATCTCTGTGAAGCCGCAGAGAAATTGGCTGATGAAGAAGATGTGATTTCCGCTTTCCACCAATTACAAAAGTTACATCAGGAATTCCGGAATACGGGTCCTGTTGCAAAAGAATTGCGCGAAGATATATGGACCCGGTTCAAAACTGCCTCTACAGCCGTAAACCGTCGTCACCAGCAACATTTCGAAGCCTTAAAAGAAAAAGAGCAACGTAATTTGGATGAAAAGACCGTAATCTGTGAAATTGTGGAAGCGATGGAATACGATACGTTCACTACTTTCCAAGACTGGGAAAACAAAACTCAGGAAATCATTGCTTTGCAAGCTAAATGGAAAACAATTGGTTACGCACCTCAAAAAATGAACGTGAAGATATTCGAACGTTTCCGTGCCGCTTGTGATGAGTTTTTCAAACGCAAAGCCGAGTTCTTCAAATCCATCAAGGAAAGTATGGCAGGCAATCTGGAAAAGAAGAAAGCATTATGTGAAAAAGCAGAAGCACTAAAAGAAAGCACAGACTGGAAAGCAACTGCTGATATTCTAAGCAAATTACAAAAGGAATGGAAAACAATCGGTCCTGTACCTAAAAAGTATTCGGATGCCGTATGGAAACGATTCATTGCCGCATGTGATTATTTCTTCGAGCAAAAGAACAAGGCGACTTCTTCACAACGCTCGGTTGAACAGGAAAACATGGTTCAGAAAAAGGCGATCATTGAAAAATTAAATGCAATTGACGCACAGGAAACACCGGAAGAGGATGCGGGAAACGCCATTCGAGAATTAATGAAAGAATGGAACGGCATCGGTCATGTACCGTTTAAAGAAAAAGATAAACTGTACAAGCAATATCATGGTGTCATCGACAAGTTGTTTGACAAGCTGAATCTTTCCGCATCACAGAAAAAATTAAGCAATTTTAAATCAACCATCAGCAAGGAAGGCAACCTTTATCGTGAACGCGAAAAACTGGTTCGTGCTTACGAAAACATGAAGAATGAAATTCAAACATACGAGAACAATTTGGGCTTCCTGACCAGTTCTTCCAAAAAAGGTAGCAGTTTGGTTACGGAAATGAATCGTAAAGTGGAAAAACTCAAAGCAGACCTAGAATTGATCTTGAAAAAAATTGAGGTGATCGACCAATCAATGAAAAACGAATAAAAACAGTTATATGAAAAAAGAGTCTAACGCAAATGCGTTAGACTCTTCATATAACACTACTAATTCTTAAGATAACCAACACAAAATAAAAAAAGATCTTCTAAAATTATAATTTTAGAAGATCTTTGTCTTTGACAAGTGGTTTGTCTGTTGGGATACCAGGATTCGAACCTGGAAAAACAGGACCAGAATCTGTTGTGTTACCATTACACCATATCCCAATTTTCCTATCAAAACACCCGTTTTGATTTTGACGCTGCAAAGATACGGCTTTTTATTTAATCCACAAATTTTTGAAGCTTTTTTTTCTAATCAAGATTCTTTTTTTCTCCATTTGCCTTCTTTTCCGGCCTTCCTTATCCTTCTTGACCGTGTATCATCATTCTAGACTTAACATAACAATAAAAAGATTCTCTAACTAAAAAAAACAAAAACCGAATATATTTAATGCACATTTTTTCGCTAGAATGAGAAAACCAAGTATCTTTGTGCATTGTTGTAAATACATATATTAGAATAATCAGTTGTTAATAACATTATAATGAACGAAGCAGAGACTTTAGTAAAAAAAATAACAGAAGGCATTCAAGAAAAGAAAGGTAAAAACATTGTAATAGCGGACCTCACCGCCATTAATGATACCATTTGCAGCTATTTCGTAATCTGTCAAGGTAATTCCCCAAGTCAAGTTACAGCTATCGTTGACTCAGTCAAGGAATATGTACATAAAGAAATAAATGACAAACCTACGGGAATAGACGGACTGAGAAACGCAGAATGGGTTGCAATGGACTACAGTGATGTACTGGTACATGTCTTTTTGCCGGAAACAAGAAATTTTTATAATCTGGAACATTTATGGGCAGATGCCAAACTAACCCAAATTCCTGATCTAGACTAATCCAATACAGAATCAAAATGAGTGAAAATACCAATAATAAACCAAAGATAAACATGCCACGCTTCAATTTGAGTTGGCTGTATGTTATCATTGCCATGAGTTTTGCCATCCTCTACTTTTCCAATCAAGAAGGAGGAATTGACAAACAAATAACATATACCGAGTTTAAAGATATGATAAACAAGGGATATGCCAATAAAATAATTGCATACGATGACAATACGGTAGAAATGTACATTAAACCGGAATTTGTTAAAGATGTATTTAAAAATGACTATAAAAAAGTAGGTCGTAATCCAGCCTTGAACGTTGAAATAGGTTCCATGGAGTCATTGGATAAATTCATGGAAAAGGCACAGGAAGAAGGTCATTTTACCGGATCTATCAGTTATGAAAAGAAACGCGACTACTTCGGTGCATTATTTTGGAATATCGCTCCGTTTTTACTGTTGATCGGTATATGGATGTTTGCCATGCGCCGCATGAGCGGCGGAGCAGGGGCCGGAGGCGCCAATCCGTTCAACGTAGGTAAAAGCAAAGCTCAGGTATACGAAAAAGGAGACAAAACTAACCGGATTACTTTTAAAGATGTAGCCGGACAAGCGGAAGCTAAACAAGAAGTGGAGGAAATTGTAGAGTTTCTGAAACAACCTCAGAAATACACGGAGCTGGGAGGTAAGATACCTAAAGGCGCTTTACTGGTAGGCCCTCCGGGAACCGGTAAGACTTTGCTGGCAAAAGCTGTTGCCGGTGAGGCGGATGTACCTTTCTTTTCGCTTTCAGGTTCCGACTTTGTGGAAATGTTTGTCGGAGTAGGTGCATCCCGTGTACGTGACTTGTTCCGCCAGGCGAAAGAGAAAGCTCCTTGCATTATTTTCATTGATGAAATTGACGCGGTAGGACGTGCCCGTGGCAAAAATCCAAGCATGGGTGGAAATGATGAACGCGAAAATACATTAAACCAATTATTGACAGAAATGGACGGTTTTGGTTCAAATAGCGGTGTGATCATTTTGGCCGCTACCAACGCGCGGATATATTGGATAAGGCATTATTGCGTGCCGGTCGTTTTGACCGCCAGATTCATGTTGACTTACCCGACTTAAACGAACGTAAAGAAGTATTCGGAGTACATTTGAAGCCTTTAAAACTGGACGAAAGTGTTGATCTGGATTTGCTCGCCCGTCAAACTCCGGGATTCAGTGGGGCAGATATTGCCAATGTATGTAATGAAGCAGCACTGATCGCTGCCCGCCATGGTAAGAATGCGGTTGGGAAACAAGATTTTCTAGATGCTGTAGACCGTATTATCGGTGGTTTGGAAAAGAAAACCAAAATCATGACTGCCGAAGAAAAGCGTACTATTGCCTTACACGAAGCCGGTCACGCTACGCTGTCTTGGTTTTTGGAACATGCCAATCCTTTGATTAAGGTAACCATTGTTCCCCGTGGACGTGCATTGGGAGCCGCATGGTATTTGCCCGAAGAACGGCAGATCACAACCAAAGAGCAGATGCTGGATGAAATGTGTGCCACTTTAGGGGGACGTGCAGCCGAAGAACTGTTCACCGGACATATTTCAACCGGTGCCATGAACGATTTGGAACGTGTGACAAAACAATCATATGGAATGATTGCTTATGCCGGAATGAGTGAAAAGTTACCCAACTTATGTTATTACAGCAACGATGAATACTCTTTCAGCAAGCCTTACAGTGAACGTACAGCCGAACTGATTGACGAAGAAGTGAAAAGAATGATCAACGAACAATATGATCGGGCAAAAGCAATATTATCCGAACATAAAGATGGTCACAACGAGCTGGCCCGTCTGTTGGTTGAAAAAGAAGTAATTTTCGCCGAAGATGTGGAACGCATTTTCGGCAAACGCCCCTGGACTTCACGTTCAGAAGAAATTATGGCTTTAGAAGCTACAGCAAAACCAGTAGAAGTAACCGAAGATTTTGAAGAGAAGAATTCTTCAGATTCTGAGGAAAAGGAAAAGAGAAAAAGAAGCATAACATTGTAGAAAGATCTGTCAACTATATAAGCATTGTCATTCTGAATGATACAAAGAGTCCGTAATAATCCAGATATATCCGGATTCTTCATGGTCACTCAGAATGATAAAAAAACAGATCTTCTACTTTGATTTTTGAATCACTTAAGACTAACGACCGTGAAAAGCAATTTCTTACAACGTGCCATAACCGGAATTATTTTTGTTGCAGTACTGATAGGCTGCATCGTGGGAGGGGCTGTCTCATTCGGCATCCTATTTGCCATTATCAGCGCATTGGCAATCAATGAATTCTGTAATTTGGTCAATCATGTAGAAGGAATACAAGTAAATAAACGTATATGTATTCTCAGCGGAATTTTTCTTTTCCTGTGCTTTTTCTATTTTGGAATAGATCCTTCACAAACAGGTATATTTATTCCTTATTTAGCTTTATTTATTTATCTGATGGTCAGCGAACTTTATTTGAAAAAAGAAAACCCGCTGAATAATTGGGCTTATGCCATGTTAAGCCAGATGTATATTGCCTTGCCATTCGCTTTGCTGAATGTATTGGCTTTCCATTCGGACGAAACAGCCAGCCTTTCACAATACAACGCTATTCTCCCACTATCTATTTTTATATTCAACTGGGTGAATGATACAGGTGCTTACTGTACAGGCATGCTGTTTGGCAAACATAAACTATTTGAACGCATTTCTCCTAAGAAGTCATGGGAAGGCTCTATTGGCGGCGGCATTTTCTGTATCATAGCTTCTTTCCTGCTATCTCACTTCTTCCCTTTCATGTCTACCGGAGTATGGATCGGACTAGCATTGACAGTGGTAGTATTCGGAACCTGGGGGGATTTAACGGAATCTTTATTAAAACGCCGTCTAGGCATCAAAGATTCGGGCAATATTTTACCGGGACACGGTGGAATGCTCGACCGTTTTGACAGCGCGATTCTCGCAATCCCGGCAGCAGTAGTCTATCTGTATGTAGTTTCTTTATTTTAACTCCGCCAAATCCAAAGGATTAAAGCCCGGTACATCCTCGCCAGTGAGCGGATAAGAGAAAATATATGTTTTTTCTTCCCCGCCCACAGGATTAACCAATACCTTTATTCCTTTCAATTCACTGTTTTCCGGTGAATAATCACCTAATTTAAAAGAAACCATACCAGGTACCAATCTGCCCTGACTTCCGTTGTTATTATAGCGGAGTTCCAAATGCGCATATCCGTCCTTTGTCCAAGGAATCATCTCATTCACAACCAGATTAAGAATAGGTTTCTGCGGACTGGGAAAATTCAACATAAAACGTACATTCAGATAGTCATCAGAAGGCCACATATCCTTGATCTGTACTTTCATATTTCCAATACTGTCCATATTATCGGGGTTCAATCCGATAATTTCCTGAACAGGTACTAAGGTATAGTCATTCAAACGGATATTATAAGCAAATCCACTTTCACCGGCTTCCAAAAAAGAATAATTTCCCAAAATCCGTTCTCCTGCCTTCAAATCCCGGTAAGGAACAATATGCTGCACCACCCACAACTTCTCTCCGTTATCCAACACCAAATAAGGAGCATCATACTGAGGTTGTTTTTCTACGGTAGCCATAGCTATAGTCACCGTACTGTCCGGATCACTTTCATCATTACCACAAGATGAAAAGGCGAATACTCCGCTCAAAAGAAGCATCGCCCCTAACATAGATTGAAAAAAATATTTCATATACTTCCAGGGTTTAAGTTGTTTACCCGAAAGAACAAAAAGAGATCGTGAAAAGTTTATTTCTTCAACAAAGCTACCATTTCACGGGCTGCTGTCCCCGAAGCTCCTGCCGGACCTAAAATCTGAATAATACGATCATACTCTTCCAACACCTTATTTCTGTATACCTTATTATATAAAAGAGATTCTAACTCTGAACGCACGTTATCCACCGTCATCGTATCCGCCACCAGTTCACGAACCACTTCCTTGTCGGCTACCAGATTAACCAACGAAATATATTTCACTTTTAGAATATGCCGGCGAAGAAAAGCGATAAATTTCCCTACCGGAGTATAGTAACACACCACTTGAGGAACACGGAAAAGAGCTGTTTCCAAAGTTGCAGTACCCGAAGTCACCAATGCCGCCTGCGCGTGCTGCAACAACCTGTAGGTCTGTCCGAAAATGATTTTAACCGGTACATTCGGATTTATATAATCCGAATAATAGGCAGGGTCCATCCCCGGAGCCCCTGCCAGCACCAATTGATAATCTTTGGTAAACGGAGCAGCAGCCTCCAGCATCATCGGCAGGTTGTCTTTGATTTCCTGTTTCCGGCTGCCCGCCAACAATGCGATAACAGGCTTTTCGGACAAGCCATTATCCGCCACAAATTCCGGAAATCCATCCGGATGTTCCTTACAATAAGCATCCACTGCATCTACACAAGGATTACCCACATAATGAACAGGGTACTGATGTCCGGCAAAAAACTCAACCTCAAAAGGCAGGATGGAAAACAGTTCGTCCACATCCCGCTTGATATTTTTAATCCTATACTCTTTCCAAGCCCATATTTTAGGAGAAATATAATAGTAGACAGGTATTTTCGTCTGCTTCTTTATAAACTCGGCTATTTTCAGGTTAAAGCCGGGATAATCCACCAGAATCACTACATCAGGAGCCCAACGAACAATGTCCTGCTTACATTCTTTCATATTCCGAAAGATAGTACGCAAATGCAACAACACCGGGATAAAACCCATATAAGCCAGTTCTTTGTAATGCTTCACCCGCGTTCCACCAACAGCCGTCATCAAGTCCCCGCCAAAGAAACGGAATTCTGCTTCCGGATCTTCCTGTATCAAGGCACGCATCAAATTAGATGCGTGCAAATCGCCTGATGCCTCGCCTACTATCAAATAGTATTTCATACTTCCAGATTCCAGTTTTTCAACTCATTCATCATCCCATAAGCAGTCACATCAATTTGGGTCGGAGTTACCGCCACATACCCATGCCCTAATGCCCAGTGATCCGAATCTTCCGCTTCCGGTTCATAGTTATCAAACTCTCCGGTCAGCCAGAAATACTCTCCCCCCCGAGGATGCAGACTACGCTTCCATTCATTAATCCAAGCCCCATTCGTCTGACGGCAGATGCGTACCCCTTTCAAGGAAGCTGTATCCGGAAAGTTCACATTCAAGCAAATCCCCAAAGGCAAGCCATGCTCCAGGACCTGCTCAGTAATACGGCGTATATAAGGCAGCGATGAAGAGAAATCAGCATCCGCAAAATGATTACATAATGAATATCCGATAGAAGAGATCCCCTTCAGACACCCTTCAATCACTACCCCCATCGTACCGGAATAATGCACATTCACTGAAGAATTATCACCGTGATTTATTCCACCTATCACCACATCGGGACGACGGGGAACCACCGTATGCAATGCCAGTTTCACACAATCTACCGGTGTGCCCGTACATTTATACACAGTCAAATCCTCCTCTTCACGTACCTTGTAATACTTCACAGGATGCTCGGAAGTGATCGCCCCCGAAGCTCCCGAACGAGGACCGTCCGGTGCCATTACGATTATCTCACCCATTCCACGCAACCCGCGTATCAATTCATTCAATCCCTTAGCTTCCACGCCGTCATCATTTGACAGCAATATCAACGGTTTTTCTTTCTTCATATTTTTCCACTCTTTTTCTCGGAGCGTAAAGATACAACTCTTTGCCGGAACTACCCCTCACCGGAAAAGAAAATTATCTTAATGTTCTACAACCCAGTGCTAAAAATAGAATAGAATTGAATGAAAATTTCTATCTTTGCCGCCGTTGAGTTATTAACAAAACCAATGAGTTATCAACAGTTTTGCTAATGTCTGCCGTTTTTTATAGGTGCAATCACCTATTATTTGTTACTTCGCAGCGAGAAAAACTGATTAATATGGGAAAAATTATTGCTTTAGCCAATCAAAAAGGTGGCGTAGGTAAAACTACCACAACGATTAACCTCGCAGCTTCTCTGGCAACACTGGAGAAAAAGGTGCTGGTTATTGATGCAGACCCTCAGGCCAACGCATCATCAGGATTGGGTGTGAACATCAAAGAGGTAGAATGCTCTATCTATGAATGTATTATCAACGAAGCCGATATACGGGAAGCAATTTATACCACCGACATTGACGGACTCGACATTGTTTCTTCACACATCGACCTGGTTGGCGCAGAAATAGAAATGCTGAACCTGGAAGACCGCGAGAAGATCATGAAAAAAGTATTAGCCCCCATGCGGGACGAATATGACTATATCCTGATAGACTGCTCCCCGTCATTAGGCTTGATAACGATCAATGCGCTGACAGCAGCCGATTCAGTAATTATCCCTGTTCAATGCGAATATTTTGCATTAGAGGGCATCAGCAAATTGCTGAATACCATTAAGATTATTAAATCGAAACTGAATCCTTCACTGGAAATAGAAGGCTTCCTGCTGACAATGTTCGATTCACGTCTGCGTCTGGCCAACCAGATTTATGATGAAGTGAAACGCCATTTTCAAGAATTGGTATTCAAGACAATTATACAGCGTAACGTCAAACTGAGCGAAGCTCCCAGCCACGGCATTCCTGCAATATTGTATGATGCCGACTCTACCGGAGCAAAGAATCATTGGCATTGGCACAAGAAATTATAACACGTAACAGTAAGTAAACAATGGCAGTACAGAAGAAATTTGCTTTAGGACGCGGGCTTGACGCACTGATCTCGACTGAAGAAGTAAAGACAGCCGGCTCATCTTCTATCAACGAGATAGAACTGAGCAAAATATCCGTCAACCCTAACCAGCCGCGTCGTGAATTTGATCCGGTGGCGTTACAGGAGTTGGCCGACTCTATTGCCGAAATTGGTATCATCCAACCCATTACGTTGCGTCAACTGAGTGAAGACTCTTACCAGATCATAGCCGGAGAACGTCGTTACCGCGCCTCCATACAGGCAGGACTTAAATCTATTCCGGCATACATCCGCACAGCCGATGACGAGAATGTAATGGAAATGGCGTTGATTGAAAATATTCAGCGTGAAGATTTGAATTCATTGGAGATTGCACTGGCTTATCAACATTTATTGGAACAATATGCATTGACACAGGAACGGCTGAGCGAACGTGTAGGGAAAAAACGTACCACTATCGCCAATTATCTGCGCCTGCTGAAACTTCCGGCCCAGATTCAAGTAGCATTGAAAAACCGCGAAATAGACATGGGACACGCCCGTGCCTTATTGTCCTTAGATGATCCTAAGACCCAAATACGTATCTTTAATGAAATACAGTCACAAGGCTATTCTGTCCGTAAAGTGGAAGAAATTGTCAAGGCACTGAGCAGTGGCGAGACAGTGGACAGCGGTGGGAAGAAGATCAAACCGAAAGGCTCCAAACTATCCGAGGAATACACTTTGCTGCAAAGCCACCTCTGCGGATTCTTCGGTTCGAAAGTACAGCTATCATGTACAGCCAAAGGAAAAGGCAAGATCAGTATTCCGTTCAATAACGAAGAGGACTTGGAACGAATCATGGAAATACTGGATTCACTGAAAAAGAAAGAATAAAGCGTTATTACTACATTGAAAAGAAGAACATCCACATATAAACTGTTTACATTCCTGCTTTTATGCCTTATGATGGCTGGAAGCATGAATGTTCACGCCCAAAAGGCACGCAACCGCCGTATGGTATAAAGACAGATTCTATTATACAAGTCAAAGATTCACTTGTCATTGACAGCCTGAAACTGCTGGAAGAACGGCAAAAGATAGAAAATATGGAAGCACCTGTTGATACTGCCGCTTTAGTCCGTAAAAATGATTCCATACAGAAAGCAATGGCTGCCGAAACAAAACCCCGGTTTATCCCGAACTCCAACCGTGCCATCTGGCTGGCGTTGGTAATTCCCGGCGGAGGACAGATATACAACCGTAAATATTGGAAACTGCCGATAGTATATGGTGGGTTTGTGGGATGTGCATATGCGCTGACCTGGAACAACAGAATGTACAAGGACTATTCTCAAGCCTATCTGGATATTATGGACGATGACCCTGATACCAAAAGCTACGAAGACTTCCTGCCTCATGGCATGAGCGCGGAAGGTATGGAGGACACCTTTAAAAAACGAAAAGATTTCTATCGCCGAAATCGGGATTTAAGCATATTCTGTTTTATCGGTGTATATATACTGTCTGTCATAGACGCATACGTGGATGCCGAACTATCTGATTTTGACATATCCAAAGACTTAGGTCTTCAAATACAACCTGTTATTTTTAATGACGGCCGGAGCAGGATACCTAATACAATAGGCCTGCAATGCAGCTTCAAATTTTAATCGCATGAAAAACTTTTTAATTGGTTTATTTACATTTATAGGAACAACGGGAATAAGCGCACAAACCCAAAGTATTACCGTTCACTCGCAAACTACAGGAAAAGAAGAAATTATTGATGTTCCTGAAAGTATGCAGTCAGAAATGGACAGTCTTTACTGGGACTGGCAATCTAAGAATCACATCACATTGGGAGAGAACTGCACAATGGCCTCTACCAACCCTGTTGTAAGTGATTCCATCTATATGGATCGTCTGTCACGTATTCCCTCTATCATAGAAATGCCTTACAATGAGGCAGTACGCAAATTCATTGATATGTATGCCGTCCGTCTGCGCAATAAAGTATCCTTTATGCTTGCGGCAACCAATTTTTATATGCCTATCTTTGAAGAAGCACTTGATTTATACGACCTTCCTCAAGAACTGAAATATCTGCCGATTATAGAGTCCGCCTTAAATCCTGTCGCTGTTTCCCGCCAGGGAGCTACCGGCTTGTGGCAGTTTATGCTGGGTACAGGAAAAATATACGGGCTGAAGAACAATAGTCTGATAGACGAAAGACGGGACCCGGTCAAATCAACTTGGGCGGCAGCACGTTACCTGAAAGACCTGTACGACATCTATCAAGACTGGAATCTAGTATTGGCAGCTTACAACTGCGGGCCGGGCACTATCAACAAAGCCATACGCCGTGCCGGAGGAGCCACGGATTATTGGACAATCTACAACTATCTGCCAAAGAAACCCGTGGGTACGTTCCTGCTTTCATAGCGGCAAACTACATCATGACCTATTATTGCGAACATGGCATCTGTCCCATGGAAACACAGCTTCCCAACGCTACAGACACCATTCACATTAACAAAGACCTCCACTTACAACAAGTGGCAGAAGTATGCAACATCAACCTAGACCAGCTTCGCAGCCTGAACCCCCAATACAAAAAGGACATTATTCCCGGTAACAGCGAGTTGTGCGCACTTCGTCTGCCCAATAACTTTGTCAGTACTTTCATTGACCGCCAAGACAGCGTGTTCGCTTATAAGCCCAATGAATATCTGACCAAAAGAAAAACGGTAGCCATCAAGGAAACAACCAGTAGCAGAAACCGCTCATCCAAGGGAACTCTTTATCATAAAATCAAACAAGGAGACACATTGGGAGGAATTGCTGCCAAATACCACGTATCCATCAGCCAATTACGTAATCTAAACGGTATAAAGGGCAATAATATCAGAGCCGGAAGAAGTTTGCGGATCAGATGATTGATAAAAAATACAGATTTAACACTATACATTTTCTGAAAATACTTGCTTGAATATGTTTTTTGTATATTTTTGCAGTATAGATTATAGGAGGCAAAGATATGACGGATGAAAAGCAGACTCAGGAACAGGCGGATGAGGAAATGATAAACCAAGGGTTTCAGGAACTTTTGGACAGTTATCTAGCGACCAAGCACCGCAAAAAAGTAGAAATCATCACAAAGGCATTCAATTTTGCCAAACAAGCACATAAAGGAGTAAAACGACGCTCGGGTGAACCATACATCATGCATCCCATAGCCGTTGCTAAAATTGTATGTACCGAAATAGGACTGGGATCAACTTCCATTTGTTCGGCTTTACTGCATGATGTGGTTGAAGATACAGACTACACTGTGGAAGACATTGAAAATCTGTTTGGTCCTAAAATCGCACAGATTGTAGATGGCCTGACTAAAATATCCGGCGGCATATTCGGAGACCGGGCTTCCGCACAAGCCGAGAATTTCAAGAAATTGCTACTGACCATGAGTGATGACATCCGGGTTATCCTCATCAAAATAGCCGACCGTCTGCATAATATGCGTACACTTGGCTCCATGCTTCCCAACAAGCAATACAAAATTGCCGGAGAAACCTTATACATCTATGCGCACTGGCTAACCGCTTGGGGTTAAACAAAATAAAGACAGAACTGGAAGATCTCAGTTTCAAATATGAGCATCCGGAAGAATATGCACAGATAGAATCCAAGCTACAAGAGACACAAGCGGAACGCGAAGAAGTATTCCGTGAATTTACAGCACCTATCCGCGCACAACTGGACAAAATGGGTATCAGCTATCAATTGATAGCACGAGTCAAATCCCCTTATTCCATTTGGAACAAGATGCAGACCAAGCATATCACATTTGAAGAAATATATGATATCCTGGCCGTCCGTATCATCTTCTGTCCCAAAAATCCGGAAGAAGAACTCAACGAGTGCTTTAACATATACGTATCCATATCCAAGATTTATAAACCGCACCCAGACCGCTTGCGCGACTGGGTAAGCCATCCTAAAGCCAACGGCTATCAGCACTTCACGTAACTCTGATGAGCAACAAAGGCCAATGGATAGAAGTGCAGATACGCAGCGAGCGGATGAATGATGTAGCCGAACAAGGCTTTGCCGCACACTGGAAATATAAAGAAGGCGGAGGCAGTGAGGACGAGGGCGAACTGGAAAAATGGCTGCGTACCATCAAGGAAATTCTGGATGATCCGCAACCGGATGCCATGGACTTTCTGGATACCATCAAACTGAACCTGTTCGCTTCTGAAATATTTGTCTTCACTCCGAAAGGTGAAATCAAAACGATGCCGCAAAACTGTACGGCACTGGATTTTGCATTCTCCATCCATACATTCTTGGGCAGCCATTGCATCGGAGCTAAAGTCAACCACAAGCTGGTGCCCTTGAGCCACAAACTGCAAAGCGGCGACCAGGTGGAGATTCTTACTTCCAAATCACAACATGTACAGCCTTCGTGGATAAACTTTGCCACCACTGCAAAAGCCAAGGCTAAGATACAGGCCATACTGAAACGCGAACAGCGAGGTATGCAGCAGGCCGGTGAGGAAATGTTACGGGAATTCTTCTCCAGGGAGGAGTAGAGTACACTCCCGAAAACATACGAAAGATCTGTAATCTGCATACCCTCAAGACACAGGAAGAATTGTTTGCAGCCATCGGATTCAAAACAATCATTCTAGGAGAAAACGATAAAAACGAACTGAAAGACAAACCGGTTTCCAGTAACTGGAAAAAGTATATCTCTTTCGCTTTCGGAGGCAGCAAGACAAACAAGGAGAAACCGACAGAAGAGAAGGTTCCCCTACCAAAGATAGACAGCAAGAAAATATTGAAACTGACTCCCGAAGCTATCCAAAAGAACTATGTGATAGCAGAATGCTGCAAGCCTATTCCGGGAGATGACGTTTTGGGATATATAGGCGACAATAATCGTATCATCATCCACAAACGCCAATGTCCGTTGGCTACCAAACTGAAAAGCAGTTATGGCAACCGCTTGTTGGCTGTCCAATGGGAGACGGGAAAGTCCTTGTACTTCCCTGTAAATATCTACATAAAAGGTATTGACCACATCGGTCTGTTAAACAAGGTAACAGAAATCATTTCACAACAATTGAATGTAAATATCCACAAGTTGAATATTGAAAGTAACGATGGTATCTTTGAAGGAAGAATACAGCTATTTGTGCACGATGTGGATGATGTAAAATCCATCACTACCAACCTAAGGAAAATAGATGAGATAAAAACCGTCACCCGTATCGAAAAGTTCGAAGACCAGCCGAATTAACCAATACCAGTTTCACCGCAGATTACACTGATTTGTCCATAACGATTATCTGCAACTCGTTTTTAATCCGTGCAATCTGTGGTGAATATTCTTAAGTCAGGTAATCCAATTCTTTACGCATACTGACCAATTCCTCACGTATCAGTTTCAATCTGTCCAAAATCTCCGTAGTACGGATAGTGGTTTCCCTGTTCATCTTCAGTTTCTGCTTGGCCCCCTGTAAAGTCATCCCTTTCTCTTTCACCAGATGATAGACCAGCCGGATATTCTCAATATCCTCTTTACGATACTGACGGACATTCCCTCCCGCCTTCTTGGGCGAAATAATAGGAAATTCCTTTTCCCAATAACGCAACAAGGATTCATTTACATCAAACATCTTCGCCACTTCCCCAATGGAATAGTAAAGTTTCAATTCTTTATTCGGATTATAGGCCATGGTAAATTAAAATTAAGAATTAAAAATTCACGGCTAGTCAAATACCTTACCGTGATTGGCTGCAATCTGTATCATCTTGTCATAATCTTCCGCACTCAAATCCATGAAATAATAATTCACAGGATTCTGCACTTTTCCTTTCACGTGCACTTCATAGTGCAAGTGCGGCCCGGTACTCTTGCCCGTATTTCCTACCTCCCCTATCACTTCCCCACGTACCACCTTTTGCCCCGGGCGAACCTTATACTTGCTTAAATGTGCATACCAAGTCACGTACCCGAAACCATGATCCACCTGGATCAGATTTCCATAACCGGTTTCCCATCCCGCCTTTACCACCGTTCCGTCTCCCGTAGCATAAACAGGAGTACCTATATTGGCAGAGAAATCCATTCCCGCATGAAACTTGGCTGTTTTATAAATAGGATCTATACGTACACCGTAACCTGAAGCCGTCTTCTTCAAATTCTTATTGGATACCGGCATTATGGCCGGAATACATTTCAGCATCTCGTCATGATTCTTGCACAAATCCACCACCTCGTCAAAAGACTTGGACTGGATATAAAGCTGCCGGTTCAACATATCCAGCTTCTGAGTGGTATTGATAACCAGATCGGCATTCGCCATATCCCGCAACTGTTCATAGCGGTTTGTCCCCCCATAACCGGCCTTACGGACTGCATCCGATACAGGATCGGCCTGCAACACCACCCGATACAAATTATCATCACGCTGCTGGATATCCTGCATCACCCCCATAGCCTCATCCAGACGATGGGACAACACATTATACTGGGCCAGCAAACGGGTATTCTCTATACGGAGCTCCTTCTCGGACGGAGAACCAAAGATCAATAATAAGATAATGAAACTGCCTGCCCCCAAGCCCATTCCCACAAACAAACGGCGCAAGATGCTTAAGGCACGCTGCCTCACTGTGGGGTAAATGCGGTCATAAGTTCGGGTCTTAGGATTATAAATATAGTAGACTTTACGCATCTAATTCTGCTTTTTGAAGTTTTTAATGCACAACACATCAATATTTTGCACAATTCTTGACGACAAAAATAATAAAACCAATTATCTTTGCAAATCCTTTTTGAGAATATTAACTAGAAGACAATATATTATAAGCGACATGATGACAGCTAAAGAAATTAGAGATTCTTTCAAAAGCTTTTTCGAGTCGAAAGGACACCAGATTGTTCCATCGGCTCCGATGGTCATTAAAGATGACCCCACATTGATGTTCACCAATGCAGGTATGAACCAGTTCAAAGACATTATTCTGGGCAACCACCCGGCCAAATACAAAAGAGTCGCGGACTCACAAAAATGTTTGCGTGTAAGCGGCAAGCACAATGACCTGGAAGAAGTGGGACATGATACCTACCACCATACTATGTTCGAAATGCTGGGCAACTGGTCTTTCGGAGATTACTTCAAGAAAGAAGCTATCGGCTGGGCATGGGAATATCTGGTAGATGTACTGAAGATAGATCCGAAAGATCTGTATGCCACCGTATTCGAAGGAAGTCCCGAAGAAGGACTGGAACGGGACAACGAAGCCGCCTCTTACTGGGAACAGTTCCTGCCGAAAGACCATATCCTCAATGGCAACAAACATGACAACTTCTGGGAAATGGGTGATACAGGTCCCTGCGGCCCGTGTTCCGAAATCCATATCGACTCACGTTCGGAAGAAGAAAAAGCTCAAATCCCCGGCAACCAACTGGTAAATAAGGATCATCCGCAAGTAATCGAGATCTGGAATCTTGTATTCATGCAGTTCAACCGCAAAGCAGACGGTTCACTGGAAGGTCTTCCCGCCAAAGTGATCGATACCGGTATGGGATTCGAACGTTTGGTGCGCACACTGCAAGGCAAGACATCCAACTATGACACTGATGTGTTCCAACCGATACTGAAAGCCATTGCCGAAATGGCAGGAACCACCTATGGTCAAGACAACCAGAAAGATATCGCCATGCGCGTTATAGCCGACCATATCCGTACCATCGCATTCTCAATCACCGACGGCCAATTGCCCAGCAACGCAAAAGCCGGCTATGTAATCCGCCGTATCCTCCGCCGTGCCGTCCGTTACGGATATACTTTCCTGGGACAGAAACAAGCATTCATGTACAAGCTGCTGCCTGTATTGATTGAGAATATGGGCGAGGCCTATCCGGAGTTGAACGCACAGAAAACACTGATCGAGAAAGTGATCAAAGAAGAAGAAGAATCTTTCCTGCGCACACTGGAAACAGGTATCCGTCTGTTGGACAAGACTATGAACGATGCCAAAGCTGCCGGGAAAAAAGAGATCAGCGGTGTGGATGCCTTTACATTATATGACACTTTCGGTTTCCCCCTCGACCTGACAGAACTGATTCTCCGAGAAAACGGCATGACTGTAAACGAAGAAGAGTTCAACGCCGAAATGCAGAAACAAAAAGAACGCGCCCGTAACGCGGCAGCCGTTGAAACCGGCGACTGGATCACCATAAAGGAAGGTGACACCCACTTTGTAGGTTATGACTTACCGAATATGAAACCAGCATCCTGCGCTATCGCCAGATCAAGCAGAAAAACCAGACATTGTATCAAATTGTACTGAGCGATACTCCTTTCTATGCCGAAAGTGGTGGTCAGGTAGGTGATACAGGGGTGATCGTAAGCGAATTCGAAACCATTGAAATCATTGACACCAAGAAGGAAAACAACCTTCCTATCCATATCACCAAAAACTGCCCGAACACCTTGACGTTCCGATGATGGCTTGTGTAGATACAGAAAAACGTGCCGCCTGTGCCGCCAACCACTCTTGTACTCACTTGCTGGACGAAGCGTTGCGCCAGGTATTAGGAACTCACGTAGAACAAAAAGGTTCTTTGGTAACCCCTGAGTCATTACGTTTCGACTTCTCTCACTTCCAGAAGGTGACTGACGAGCAACTTCGTGAAGTGGAACATTTGGTAAATGCCAAAATCCGTGAGAACATCCCTTTGACGGAATACCGCAATCTTCCTATCGAAAAGGCAAAAGAACTGGGTGCTATTGCTTTGTTCGGTGAAAAATACGGTGATGAGGTACGTGTTGTCCAATTCGGAAACTCTATTGAATTCTGTGGAGGTACCCACGTTCCGGCTACAGGCAAGATCGGTATGGTCCGTATTATCAGCGAAAGCTCTGTTGCTGCCGGTGTGCGCCGTATCGAAGCTATCACGGGTGCCAAAGTAGAGGAATTGATGGATACGGTCCAAGATACGCTGAATGACTTGAAGGCATTGTTCAACAATGCCCCCGATCTGAAAGTCGCCATCCGCAAGTATATTGACGAAAATGCAGGATTGAAGAAGCAGGTGGAAGAGTTCATGAAAGAAAAGGGCGCCGCACTGAAAGCCAGACTGGTAGAGAATGCCAAAGAAATAAATGGTGTGAAAGTGGTGAAAGCCATCATTCCGATGTCTGCCGACGTAGTGAAAGATATTGCCTTCCAGCTGAAAGGTGAGATTCCTGCCAATCTGTTCGTTGTAATAGGTAGTGTGGACAACAACAAACCGATGCTGACTGTCATGATTAGCGAAGACCTGGTAAAAGCCGGACAGAATGCAGGTAAACTGGTCCGTGAAGCAGCCAAACTGATTCAAGGCGGCGGCGGTGGTCAGCCCCACTTCGCAACGGCAGGTGGTAAGAATCCCGACGGTCTGAATGCGGCTGTTGATAAAGTGATAGAGCTGGCTGCATTGTAATCTATTCGAATTTCGTCCATATTTCGTATATATCAAAACTCCGCCATCTGGTCTGAAAGCCGATGGCGGAGTTTTTTATCTGGTTTACTAAGCCTTTTCTTCTTTATGGATAAGGGAAATAAAAAGGAAGATTTCTATCTCCATAGCCTTTGGAGTTATCTCCATAGCCTTTGGAGTTAACTCCATAAGCTTGGGAGTTAACTCCAAAGGTTATGGAGATAGAATACAAACGTTCAAAAAGGCTTAGCCATAAAGAAAAAAACATTAACCAAACGGTTGAAAACATATCATCAGTCATTAACACCTCACTGACTGCCCGCTCATTCCGTCTGCTCCTTCGGCCAGTTCACTAGATACAGAATTTCCGTAGCACGGGTGAAAGCCGTATACAGCCAACGGAAATAATCCGGAGTCAACATATCCTCCGTCATATAACCCTGATCCAAAAAGACCCGTTTCCACTGGCCACCCTGCGCTTTGTGACAAGTAACGGCATACGCATATTTCACCTGCAAGGCATTGTAATGAGGATCGGCTTTCATTTTCTTCATCCGTTCACGTTTCACTGTTATATCAGCATAATCCTCCAATACCGAATAAAATAACCTGTCATTCAATTCTTTAGGCAGTGCGGGTGTTTCAGTATGCAAGGTATCCAACAAAAGTTTCACCTCCAGTTCCATACCATCATAGTCGGGGAACGCCAGCACCACATCGGCAAAACGAAAGCCGTATGCCTCACGCACCCGACGGACACGGCGAACCACAGCTATATCTCCATTGGCTATAAAATCAATCTCCTTACAACCCTCCGTCCAAAAATAGTTATTCTTCGCCACCATCAGCAGGTCACCGCTGTTCAGTTCATCCTCCCGAAACAGAATCGTATTCCTGATTCCCTTATTATAAATATTCGCCCGTTTATTGGAACGGCAGACCACAATCGTTTCGTCTATACCTGCCTGACCATAACAGTCATTGATTACCTCAATCAGCTCACTACCAGAAACCATCCGGATATCCGAAACCCTTCCACACGGACAGAAGGCAAAGTGAGAAAATTTTCCTCGGATATGTAGCGGCGCAATTCTGTCGCATTCCAAAGAATCCCCGAATCATGCATCTGACGGACCACCTCAGTGAGCTGCGCCTCATATACTTCCATGCCATACCCGCGTAACTTATCGGCCGAAAGAGCCGGACTCTCCTCCTCTCCCACCGGAGGAAGCTGCGCCGTATCTCCTATCAGCATCAGACGGCAACCTGTTCCGGCATATACATATTGAATCAAGTCGTCCAGCAAACGCCCTGTACCAAAGACCGCCCCCGCCAATCCGTCATTAGCGATCATCGACGCCTCATCCACAATAAACAAAGTATGCTGATGCAGGTTATCATCCAAAGAAAAGTTGTCCAGGTCATTTGAAAAGTTGCGCTGGCGGTAAATCTTCTTATGGATAGTATAAGCCGGATGCTGTGCATAATGTGAAAAGACTTTAGCCGCCCTTCCCGTCGGAGCAAGCAGAACACACTTTTGCTGTAACTGGTCCAAGGTCTTCACCAATGCTCCGATAAGGGATGTTTTACCCGTACCGGCATATCCCTTTAAGAGAAAAACCGAGTCCGATTGGCGGGAAAAGAGAAAATCTGCTAAAAATTTAACAGCTTTTTCTTGTTCTAAAGTTGGTTTATATAGAAAATTTCCCTTAATTTGCTGCACTAAATAACTATTAATCATAATTGCGTAATAAAAAGTTCCTTGAACTGTGCGTTATTAGATTTATTTGTTTTATTTTTGCGATGCGAATATAAACTAAAAAAAACACATATTTATCATGAAAACAGTTATTAATATTGTATTGGCTGCTTGCGTTATCGGTTTGATATACGTTTGCTACGGCAGTATCATGGGACCGATCAACTTCGATGACGCTAAAAAGACTAGAGAGAAACAAGTTATTGCACGCTTAATTGACATCCGTAAGGCACAGTTGGAATACCGTAACCTGCACAATGGACGATATACTGCAAGCTTCGACACCTTGATTGATTTCGTCAAAACTGCAAAACTTCCGTTTGTAAAGAAAGAAGGAGTTTTGTCTGATACACAACTGGAAGCCGGTATGACTGAAAAGAAAGCGATGGCAATCATCAACAAAGCCAAAAAGACCGGTAACTGGAAAGAAGTTGAAAAAGAAGGTTTGATGAACTTCAAACGTGATACTTTATGGGTTGCCGTAACAGATACAATCTATGCTCCGGGCTTCAATGCAGACTCTTTGAGATATGTTCCCTTCGGAAACGGCGTACAATTTGAGATGGTTACCCGCAGCGATACTACCAAATCGGGTGCTCCTTTGAACTTGTTCCAAGCTCAAACTCCGTATGAAACATATTTGGGCGGCTTGAATACTCAAGAATTGGCTAACCTTAAAGACCTTCAGACCAAATTGGGTAAATATTGCGGTTTAAGAGTGGGTGATATCGAACAGCCTAACAATAACGCAGGTAACTGGGAATAAGAATGACTGAACGTATCGATTTTACAAAATCGGAACAATATACATTATCCATCCGCCTCAGTGCGGATGGATTTTCTTTTTCTATCTATAACCCACTGACAGATAATGATTTCTGCTTTGTTCCGCATCCGGTCAACACCGGATATTCCATGACGGCCAATCTGAAAGATATGCTGACTAAAACAGAAGCGCTGAAGTATCCGTATAAACGGGTTAACATCTTGTATGACTCCCCCCGTTTCACCCCTGTTCCTTTGGAATTATTCGAAGACGAACAGATGGATACAATTTTCTATCATAATTTTCCTAAAGCTAAAGGAAATAACGAGATTGTACTTTGCAATGTCCTGGGAAGAAGCAATGTGGTAATACTTTTTGCTATGGACAAACATACCCATTTGTTACTGACTGAACATTTTCCTACAGCTCGTTTCTTCTCCACCGCCAGCCCGCTGACTGAATATTTCGCCCGGAAAAGCCGGTTGGGTAACAGCCGGAAACTATATACATACATACGCGAGCAACAAATGGAAGTTTTTTGTTTTGATAAGGGCAACTTATTACTGATCAACTCATTTCCATGCAAACAAACCACAGACCGTGTGTATTACCTATTATATGTATGGCAACAATTAAATTATAGTCAGGAAAGAGACGAGCTGCACTTGACAGGAATATTAAAGGACAAAGAAGAATTACTGAAAGAGTTGCGCAATTATCTGCGCCAGGTATTCGTCATCAGCCCCAAAGCGGAATTCAACCGCTCCGAGATAAGTAAAATAGAAGAGATACCTTTTGACATGCAAACCTTATTATTATGCGAGTAATCAGCGGTATATACAAACGGCGCCGTTTCGATGTGCCTCATACATTCAAGGCACGTCCGACAACGGATTTCGCCAAAGAGAACCTTTTCAATGTATTAAGTAACAATTATTTTGACTTCGAGGACGGAGTTACAGCCTTGGACCTTTTCGCCGGTACGGGCAGCATCAGTATAGAACTGGTTTCACGCGGTTGTGACCGGGTTATTTCAGTAGAAAAAGATCCCCAGCACCTTTCTTTCATCTCACAGGTGATGCGTGAAGTGAAGACCGACAAATGTTTTCCTATCCGTGCTGATGTCTTTAGATTTATAGACAAATGCAGCGAGCAATTTGATTTCATCTTCGCCGACCCTCCATACGCCTTGAAAGAGTTGGAAAGCATCCCCACCCGTATTTTCGAAAGCGGGATTTTAAAGGAAGACGGATTACTGGTACTGGAACATGGCAAAGAGAATCATTTTGAGGATGACCCCCATTTTATTGAGCGCCGTGCATATGGCAGTGTGAACTTCTCTTTCTTCAAAGCAACGGTGCCAGCAACCGGACAATAGATTCTTGTGCTTTTTGATACCAAGGACGCTTTATCCATGTTTTTCTCTGCAACAGGATGGCGTCCTTCTGGTCTTGCAGGAAAATACCTTTCAACAGCAATGCTGAGGGCGGATCATACATAAAGGCATTCACCTCAAAATTATGCTCAAAGCTACGGAAGTCCATATTTGTAGAACCTACCGTAGAAAGAGTATCATCACTGACCATCAGCTTGGAATGCAAAAAACCTTTCTGATAAAGGTAAATCCTGACACCCGCACGCATGATATCATCCAAATAAGATAACGAACCTAAATGTGTTATCCATGTATCGGCACGTGCCGGTATCATAATGCGAACATCCACGCCTGCCAAAGCTGCCGTTTTCAATGCCATCAGAATAGGTTCGGTAGGCAACAGGTAAGGTGTTTGTATATAAAAATACTTTCGGGAGCTGCTGATAGCTATCAGTAGCCCTTGCATAATATCCCGCCATTCGCCTACAGGATCGGAAGTAACAATCTGTATCAGAGCCTTTCCAAAGATTCCGACTTCGGGGAAATAACGGGAGGAAGTGATAAGGGTACGGTCTACTACATACCAATCGGTCAAAAAGCAGTCTGTAACCCATATACCGCTTTTCCTTCTATTTTAATGTGAGTATCCCGCCATATCCCCCATGGAAAGCCTTTCATATAGCGCAAAGCAATGTTCATCCCTCCCGTATAAGCCACACGACCGTCGATTACTACTATTTTACGGTGATTACGATAATTTACCTTACTGGTAAATAAAGGAAAACGGACTTTCAAAAAACTGCGTGCCTCAATACCTGCTCCCCGCATTTCATCAAAAAAAGCATGGGGAACTTTCCAGCAGCCCACATCGTCATATAGTAAACGCACTTCTACTCCCTGCCGCGCTTTATCTATCAACAAATCGCGCAGCAACCTGCCTACCGGATCATCCTCAAAAATATAAAACTGCAAATGGATGTGATGCTTTGCCTTACTGATTTCTTTCATCAATGAATACAGCATGGAATAACCATCCGTAAAAACTTCCGTCGCATTTCCTTCAAAGGGCAAAGCATTATTCACTTTCCGGAAAAAACGCATCAACTGGTGCTGTTCATCAGGACACTTAAACGCCTTTTGCGCCTGATATTCTGCCATGGGACGTTTTATGAGACGGGTGAACCCTTTCTTGCTGATCAATTTCTCCTTACGTGTGCTTCTGCCGAAAAAGAAATAGAACACAAGCCCCACAATGGGCAGGAAAAAGAGCACAAGTACCCATGCCATTGTTTTAACGGGATTACGATTATCAAGTATCACTATAAAGATAGTTCCGATGATAATCACAAAATAAAGCACGTTAAAAGCAACAGCAAAGATTTCATTAAAGATACTCCACTCTACCATATAATTCCAGTAATTTACTTATAAGCAAACTTATAAAAAAATCCCAACCTATAACAATATAGATTGGGAAAAGATTAAGATATAGTTTCATTTAAAAAGGACGCCGGCCATGTCTTCCCGGACCGGGACCAAAACCGGGACCGCCGAATCCCCTATGGCTATTCATCATCTTGTCACGGGCGGCTTTACTTCCAAAAATATTCAGACGATAGATAAAATGTACCATACAATAACTGTTGATACTGTTGTATTCGGTAACCGAACGTACATCCGCTGTCAAAGAACGGCTGATATTGCTCTGTTGTTTTAAGATGTCGTACATTTCAAAACTAACAGTTGCAGCTCCTTTCAATAGACTTTGTGCTATTTGGGCATTCCAAATCAGTTCATTATTGTTCAAACTGGCATCATCATATCCTCTACGGGACTGGTTGGTGATATTAGTAGACAATGTCATCTGCATGGTAAAGTGACATTGGTACTCGCTCCATATGAGAATGTATAAGGATTCTGGTTCTTTTCAGGACGCAGCTTGCTACGTTCCGCTGTATACTCAATAGAACCATTCAATGAAAATTCAAACCAGTCATTCCGATAGGACCATTCAGATTCTCCGCCAAAGTCAAACCGGTAGTCGTATTCTTATCATCATGCAATGTTTCCTTATTGTATAAGAACGCTACCTGATTCCGGTAGCTCACACGAGAAAAAGAATTTATAGTAAACTTTTTATTCTTCAAAGCCGAATTAAAACCGAACAATCCAAACGCATTCCAGTTTCCATTGATATTCTGAGGAGTTGAAGTAGTACCACCCGTATTCTCATCATATACCGTACTATTACTGATACTATTCTGAGTAGCAGTGAAATTTACATGAGTCATTATGCACGCTGCTTCTCGGCATTATAAGTGTTATAAAACAAACGCATGGTATGGGCAAACGAAGGCTTCAAACCTGGATTACCCACACGGATATTCAACGGATTGGAATTATCGACAATCGGCAACAGGTTTTCCATACTAGCTGCTACTACGCCCACGATAAGTGATACGCAACTGACTTACTTTGGAGAAGCGATAACGAAAATCCAGATTCGGAGCAAAATTGAATACCGTTCTTGTGGTATCAGTCATGTAATCTCCCTTCTTATAGGACAATTTCGTATTTTGAGGCTGTAAGGACATGCCGGCACTCAACTGATATTTCTCCCGGATAAATCGTAGTCCCAAAGAAATATCATGATTAAAGTATTTATATTCAGCATCCTTACTCAAGCTATCCACATAAGCAGTTTCATAGTTTTCGGGTAATCCGTCATTTATATCCCAAGGATACCCCAAATCGTATGTCGATTTATCACTCTTGCTATTCTTATATTGGAATCTATAACTAAATTGCAGGAAAGTAGCCCGTGCTATAGGTTCGCTATAAGTAAACTGTGCTGTATAATTATAATTTTTAGTAGGCATCGTAATGTATTGATTACGATGTTCTATAGAATCCCCTCCTAAATAGTTCTTTATCTGATAATAACGGGTTTCCGATTGAGCATACTGATCGCTGTCATCATCTCCATATCCAAATGAACCACGGAATGTAATGTTACGTCCCTCATTATTCAGTTTCCGGTTCAGCTGCAATGTTGCATTAGCCGACAAACTATTTGATTTGGACAGATTATGTTCATTGGTAGCATTAATACGAGTATCCCTTAACGGATCATCAGACTCTATATTGTCAAAGTTCAAATAATCATTGGGATTTACCACATACTGATAAGGATCCTCATTAAAAGTACCTGACTCTGCAACTGAAGCTCCCCTTGTCTTGTCATAAGAAACATTCGGCCGGAAAATAATATTGGTCATTGAATCGGGACGCCATTCCATACGGAAATCTGCCTTGAAACCTGTTTCCTTATTACTATTGGCTTTGTTTGAATTGGAATAAGAATCCCCCGACTGCAAAAAACGCTGTGAAGATCCTACTGTTACTACATCCGCATCACGATAGTTGTAACGCATGCTACCTCCCACTTCCATTTTTTCTGTTTCTGTAGCAAAATTCGCTCCTAGCATTTTAGTTGCGTTCAATCCATTGTTACGCCTCCAACGAGGTCCTCCTCCCGAAAATCCCTGATCATTCACATTATTGGCGGAACCAATAATAGAAACCTGAGTTTTATCATAAAAACGGTTAATCATAGCTCTTCCTGTATAACGGTCTTCCGTTCCGGCGCCTAAATCCACGTTTCCAAACCAGCCTTGATTCATCCCTTCTTCACCGTCAAATCGAGCACTGTTTCCTCCTCACCATCATCAATACCCGTAATGCGTGCCAAATCGGATTTCTTATCATAGGTTTTCAGTTTTTCCACCATATCGACTGGCAAGTTCTTCAAACCGGTCTTCACATCACCGCCAAAAAACTCTTTGCCATCTACCATAAGTTTCTTGATTTCCTTGCCGTTCATCTTTATGTTTCCGTCTTCATCTATTTCTGCTCCCGGAAGTTTTTTCACCAATTCTTCCAACATCGCCCCCTCAGGAGTACGATAAGCAGAAGCGTTATAGCCAATAGTATCTTCTGAAATGGTTACCTGCGGAGCCTCGGCTACAATAACCGCCTCACCCAACATGATAGCATCGGTGGGTAAAGTGACTGTTCCAATATTAACACTCGGTTTACCAGCTGTCAGCTGCAAAGATTTTTCCTGAGTAAGGTAACCTACAAATGAAATTTTAAGTACATATTTCCCCGGACGGGCAGCAATAGAGAATACTCCGTTGTTATTGGTAACATTTCCTACCACCATTGTACTATCGGGTAGAGAAAGTAACTGTACGGTAGCTTGTCCAACCGGGCTTTTATCATCACCATCAATCACAGATCCCGTCACGGTTATGCGCTTGCCACTTTGCGCCCAAGAGAGAGTTGCACAGGTACATACCAGTAACAACAATAATACTAACTTCTTCATTTTTTCTTTTTCCTTGAAATTTTAATGCCTAATGTCCTTTGGACACTCTTGTCGACAAAAGGTTTAACGGAAAAATGTATTTATTTCTTAAACAATCGGTCAACCCGGCTTTTTTGTACACCAAATTCCAGACAAATAACATTAAAAACCATATAAACTATAGCAATGGAATTATCCGCTTCTTCCAGATTTCCATTATATACTCCTCTGACCAACATTACAATATAATAAATGCCCAACAAATAAATAGCATAACAAATAGCCTTGATACGTATTCGGGAAATCTTCTCATTCTCATCCTTCACTTTTGCCAAGAAGATCATAAACAAAGAAAACCAGATAAGTAACTTGATAGAAGCCTTTGTAAACAACAGGTTACTATCGTTTATCATGCCAAACATAAACATGAACAACGGTACGAAAACAGACAACAACAGAACAACATATCCCATCGTCCTACAATAAACCGGTAAAATTCCTTTCATTATTTTATATTTTAACGTACAAAAGTAATTATTTGTAAGCAAAGAACGGTCATCTTTTTGCTTTTTTACCTAAATTTGCAGGCAAATAATAGAAAATATGAGTAAACAAGAAGTTATTATCTGCCATAACTTAGAAGAAAATCTCAATAAGGCAATAAACCAATGCCACATGACAAATTATTTGTCTTGGCTGACGAACATACACGTGAACTTTGCATTCCTGTTTTATCAGAATTTGATTGTATTAAAAATGCCCATTTTATTTATATAGGGGCTGAAGATGTGCACAAAAACTTGGAAACACTGGCATATGTATGGAAAGAGTTGGGAGATAAAGGTGCAAGCGTCATTCGCTACTTATCAATTTAGGTGGAGGGATGGTTACAGATTTAGGAGGATTCGCCGCATCAACTTTCAAACGAGGGATCAAATATATTAATATTCCTACCACACTGCTGGCTATGTTGATGCATCTGTAGGAGGCAAGACCGGAATCAATTTCAACGGATTAAAGAATGAGATCGGAGTCTTCTCTCCTGCCGAAAGTGTATTGATTGACGCTAATTTTCTAAAATCACTGGATATTCGCAATCTATTGTCCGGATACGCTGAAATGTTGAAACATGGTCTTATCAGCACCCATGATCATTGGATAGAATTGTTGAAATTTGACTTCAACAATATAGATTACAAGGTCTTACAGACTTTAGTCGGAAAATCTGTACAGATTAAAGAAGATATAGTGGAACAGGATCCTTTTGAAAGAGGAATCCGCAAAGCTTTAAATCTGGGACACACCGTAGGGCATGCTTTTGAAAGTCTGGCATTAGAAACACAGCATCCGATATTACATGGTTACGCTGTGGCATGGGGAATAGTTTGTGAACTTTATTTCTCCCATATCAAAACTGGTTTTCCTAAAGACAAGCTACGTCAGACCATCCTGTTCGTCAAAGAACATTATGGAGTTATGCCTTTTAATTGCAAACAATATGAACGCCTCTATGAATTCATGAAACATGATAAGAAAAACTCAGCAGGCATTATCAATTTCACCCTATTAACTGAAATAGGAAATATACAGATTAATCAATCGGCAAGTAAAGACGAAATTTTTGAAATGCTGGATTTTTATCATGAATCCATGGGTTGCTGATCTCCCTTCAAACAGATGGAAAGGATTATACAAACTTTCCATCTGTCCGATACAATAAAAACATCTTTTATTTATTCCCAATTATAATCGATCAAACTTTTAACAATCAAGCAATTAGAGTATTTATAATACATTAGTTAAAAAACAGGACAATCATTTAAAAAAGACAAATATAAAGCACCTTTTTTCCGTAAAATTGTTCCTAAATACCATTGATCAACTTTTCAATGCTTCAGAAACCCTATTTTTGCATTATATAATTGGTTGGTATAAATGTTATATAAGGAATTTGAAAAGAATAGAGAAGATATATTAGAGAATGAATTTTGCATGCAATCTAATGCATCAACATTGCCCATTACAGATTGCCCTTCTTATACCCCTATATGTACTATTGGAATCTGTATACAAGGAAATGCTAAAATAAGAATGGATTCTCAAGAATATACTATACACCCACATGATGTTTTTGTCTTTATGCCGGGACTGCTAGTCTCAGTCATAGAGACAAGTCCTCATTTCACAACAAACTATTTTACACTTTCAAACACATTTTTCTATGATGTAATAAAAACTATCAGGAGTTTTTCTCCTCAATTTTTCTCTTACATGAAATCTCGTTTCCTTTATCCCTTGCCGGAACAAGAGATGCAGTATTTCATGAATTATTATACGTTACTGAAGAGTCGGATCAAACTTCCCAAAAGTTTTTCCAGAGAAGCAATTATAGCTCTGCTAAGAATTATATTCCTAGATTTATATAACGATTTTGAAAATTACATCAATCATAGAAATAATACAAGTACAACACGTAAAGAAGATTTAACGCATAGATTCTATACGCTAATGATGGACAACTACAGAGAGCATAAAGAGGTTATCTTTTATGCCGACAAACTTCATGTTTCTTCCAAATATCTGTCTGAAGTAGTTAAAGAAACCAGTGGAAAATCTCCTAAGGACTGGATTATAGATTATTCATTACTGGAGATAAAAGAATTATTGAAAAACAGTTCTCTTAATATTCAGGAAATAACAATCAGAACTAAGTTCCTGAACCAGTCTGCTTTAGGTCGTTTTTTTAAAAGACACACCAATATGTCTCCCTCTGAATATAGGGAATCGACTTATTAGTTTCATCAATACCTTGCATAAAAAGATGCACTTTTAATGTAAAAAAGTACAGAGAATATTTGCAAATACCAAAAAAAGCCGTACCTTTGCATCCGCAATTCGGGGTGTAGCTCAGCCCGGTTAGAGTACGCGTCTGGGGGGCGTGTGGTCGCTGGTTCGAATCCAGTCACCCCGACAAGCTGAGCATGAAGGAGTTTAGTGAAAACTAACTCCTTCTATTATACTACCCAACATTGATCTTACCTTACCGAAACCAATATTCGGGGTCCAGCGGAAATTTCGCATCATCAGATAAATAAAAGGGGCAGTTCTTATGTGCCTCTCTCGTATTCGTTATACAGAAATAACATTAATGAAAATATAACAAATAAAGCTGTTAAAGAACTCATCAACCAAAAACCTTTTTCATACCTTTGCTCTACAAATTTCATGAAGATGTCCGAACGCAAAATAATACATATCGATATGGATGCATTCTACGCATCGGTAGAACAGCGTGACAACCCCGAATTATGTGGAAAACCGCTTGCTGTGGGACACGCTGAAGAACGAGGTGTGGTAGCTGCTGCCAGTTACGAAGCCCGTCGTTACGGAGTACATTCCGCCATGTCATCACAAAAAGCCAAAAGACTTTGCCCAGAACTGATTTTTGTTCCAGGGCGGATGAATGTATATAAAGCTGTATCCCGGCAGATACACGATATCTTTCATACCTATACAGATATCATAGAGCCTCTGTCACTAGACGAAGCCTTTCTGGATGTAACTGAAAATAAAGCAGGCTTTTCACTTGCTATAGATATAGCCAAAGATATAAAAAAGCGTATCCGCAAAGAATTGGGATTGATAGCTTCAGCCGGGGTCTCTTATAACAAATTTCTAGCCAAAATAGCATCGGATTACCGCAAACCCGACGGATTATGTACAATACATCCCGACCAAGCATTGGATTTCATCGCCCATCTTCCCATCGAATCTTTTTGGGGAGTAGGTCCGGTCACAGCCCAAAAATGCACGCATTAGGTATTCATAATGGTACCCAATTACAAGCCTGCACTTTAGAAATGCTTACCCGACAGTTTGGCAAAGCAGGTAATCTATATTACGATTTTGCACGAGGCATAGACCTCCGTCCTGTAGAACCCATAAGAATCCGTAAGTCCGTAGGATGCGAACATACATTGGAAAAAGACATTTCTCTTCATTCTTCCGCCATCATTGAACTATATCATGTAGTCACCGAATTGCTAGAAAGACTGAAACGCACTAATTTCAGTGGTAATACACTTACTTTAAAAATAAAATTCCATGACTTTAACCAAATAACCCGCAGCATCACTCAAGACAGTGAACTGACAAGCATGGATAAAATTCTTCCTTTAGCAAAAAAATTACTGAAAGAAATTGATTATGAAAGCCACCCCATCCGCCTTATCGGACTATCCGTATCTAATCCAAAAGAAGAAAAAGAAGAAATAAAAAAACAATGGGAACAACTTTCATTGGAATTTAAAGAGTGGGATGATTAAGGTACTGGATAAATGAATCAATATAAGATTCCATTGTTTCAAACCCTTTCACTCCATTCTTTAATTCTAATCCATAATATATTCCCGCCAGCAAACCTGTCAATGCTCCTACCGCATCACTTGACTTACCTGAGTTTATAGCCGAAAATACGCACTCCTGTAAGCATTCGGCCTCGTGCGTGTTTCTCTCCAAGTTATAATAAAGTCAAAAGCCAGACGAAGCATGTCTCTGACTTTATTATAGCTTTCCTGTTTATCCTTTCCAATTAAATGGCAGTAAATCGGTGTAATCGTTTTTCTCTTCTCTTTCTTTCTCCTGTACCCTAATCAGCACGTCCTGCATCCATAGTTTTGGGT
>ENA-OQDE01000071-OQDE01000071.1-human-gut-metagenome-genome-assembly--contig:-NODE-71-length-60173-cov-32.192586_pt1 | contig 60173 bp, 64 predicted proteins | sample MGYA00242768_ERZ504595 | MGnify/ENA primary metagenome ERZ504595 (study PRJEB26092, sample SAMD00036307) | human gut metagenome | host: Homo sapiens | study: EMG produced TPA metagenomics assembly of...
CCCGGCCCGGGCGCCGCCTCTGGGACCGGGCCTCGCGAAAGCGGGCTCCCGAACGGCCCGCGGCATGACGGGTCCGAGGCGCCCGGTCCCCAAGTGCTATGGACGCCCGACAATGTGTCGGACGCCATAGGCTACTTGCTGGATTTCGGGCCTGAGGCCCTTCTGCGGCGCTTTCGGGCATCGGTGCCCGCATCCGCGTAGGGCGCCGTCATGAGCGCCATCTCCCGCAGCAGCGAGAGGTCGGCCGCGCTCGGGCTGTCGGGCGGGCTCTCGAGGAAATCGGCGACGAGCTCGCTGCCTTGGAGATGCGCCCGTCGGGGCCGGCCTGCGCCTTTCCCTCGCTCCTCACGTAGTCGGAGAGCTCCCGCTTGGTGCGCCGCCAGGGCTCCATGGCGGCGTGCATCTCCGCCTGGCGCTCCTTCGGCATGCCCGCGAGCGAGCGCACCGCCTCGGCGCTGAGGTTGCCGCGGTCGCCTCGGCGGCCCACTCGGGCGAGAGGTCCTCGGCGATCCTGCGGGCAAGCCTCTCCTCGCGCGCGATGGTCTTGCCGGAGACCTTGCGGCCCGTCTGCCGCTCGATGATGGCGGCCTTCACGTCGTCGACGCGCATGCCGGAAAGCGACGGGTCCTCGGAGCGCAGGCGCACGGCGTCGCCCCTGAGCGCCTCGGTCGCGGCCGCGCGCTCGGTCACGGTGAGCGCGCGGGTGAAGTAGTTAGCGGCGTGGAGCAGCGTCACCGCCCGCTCGTCGTCGATGCCCTCTATCACGCGGCAGGGCATCCTCTCGTAGGCGGGGTCCTCCTTCGCGAGAAGGGCGTAGGCGCCTTGCGGCGGTGCCCGGAGACCATCTGCCACGAGCCGTCGCCGACCTTGCGCACGAGCGGCAGGTCGGTGAGGCCGTCCTTTCGTATCGACTCGGCGAGGTCGGCTATGCCGACCGGGTCCATCGAGTAGGCGGCGTTCGCCGGATGGTCGGCGATGTCGGCCACCGCGATCTCGGAGACCGGGTAGCGGCCGCGGGTGCGCGACGCGCCGTCGAGCAGCCCCGTTATGGTGAAGCCCGCGGCCACCTGGCTAGGCGAGCTCACGGGACACCTCGTCGGCGAGAGCCTCGTAGTCGCGCGCGGGGCGGCTTCCCGGTTCGAAGGCCGCCACCGGCTTCCACTGCCAGCTGCCCTCGCAGACCTTGCTGCTCGCGTGGATTACCGTCTCGAACTGCTCGTCCGGGAAGAAGCCGTCGAGCACGGCCGCGCCCGTGGCCTCCGCGTTGGTCATGCGGCCGGGAACGCAGGTGCGGAGAATCTTCCAGCGGGGCGTGGGCATGCGAAGCGCGTCGGCGATGGAGCGCGTCGCCTCCACGGTGAGCGCCGTGCCGCGCATCACGGTGGAGTCGAGCTTCACGGGGATGACGACCATGCCGCCCTCCGCGGCGGCGAGGTAGGCGTTGAATGCGAGCCTGCGCATCACGGGGCTGCAGTCGATGAGGCAGGCGTCGTAGGAGCCCGAGGCGTCGTCGAGGGCGAACTTGAGGCGCTGCTCGCGCAGGAGCATCTCGTTCTGGTCGACGAGGTCGATGGTCGAGGCAACCACGTCGAGGTTCTCAGCGGCGGCGTAGGCGACCTCCTCCACGGGCGCGCCGCCGTAGAGCAGCTCGACCGAGGTGCGCCGCTCGGAGGCGGCCCGGTCGTAGAGGCCGAAGAAGTCGGTGGCGGACGCCTGCGGGTCGAGGTCGACGAGCAGGGTCCGAAGGCCCCGGGCGGCGAAGATGGCCGCCAGGTTCACGGCGTCGTCGTCTTTCCGACGCCGCCCTTGTAGTTGGAAATGGCTATCGTGCGCATGGGTCGCGTCCTCTCTAGCGTGGGGCGCGCCTCGCCGCATCCGGTCCGGCGCGCCCCGAGTCTCGGAGCATCGGGACAAAACCGTACGGATTTGTCCGACAAGCGGAGTGTACCACACGTACGGATATGTACGCTTTCGTGGTACAGGGGCCGGATTCGGGGAAAGCCCGGCCCCGGGAGCCGGGGCCGGGCGCGCCGCCTAGGAGAGCGGCTCCATCTCGCCGAAGCAGTTGACGTGGTGGCGCAGGAGCGCGCGGTTCTCCTTGACGACCATCATCGCCACCTCGTCGAAGCGGACCGGGGTGTCGGCGTAGTCGTCGCCGTTGCCGGCGAGCCACGCCGCCGCCAGCGCCTCGCGCAGCCCACGCGCCCTGTGGGCCTCGGGGAAGCCGTCCGTCCCGATCCGGACCGTGGCGTCGACGAAGACCAAGGTCCCGTCCTCGTCCACCGCCACGAGGTCGATCCCGCCGATGCCTCGGGCCCCTGCCAGCCTCGTCGACGACCTCGTAGCCCTTGCGCTCGAGGAAGGCCCTGACCGCGCCCATCGCCTTTTCCTTCATGTCGTTCATGTCTTGCTCCTTAGACTCGGAGGCCCGCCCCCGTGGCGTGCCTTGCGCCGCGTAAGTCGCATGCAGCGCGGACGTGCCCGCAAGGGAGGAAGCGAAGTCGGGCGTGGAAATAGAAGTCTCCCGACGGCAGTTCGCGTTGTTCGCGCGCGCAGCGCATGGGGCGAAGAACCCGAAAAAGTGTCGCGGCCCTTGCGGGCCGCCCGCCGGCGTGCGACCCTGCGCGTCCAAGGAGCGCCGGGGCGGGTTTCGGATCAAAGGCGCGAAGGCGTGCGGCATGGAATCGGGCATGGGCGCCGAGGCCCTCCGGACATGGGATGCGGCACGTCGATGGCTACAGAGGCTCTCACGAGGACTGACGGTGGCGACGTCGCGGAGGGGACGACGGCGTTTTCCCGAGTCGCGGTGCCGCGGCACGAATTGGGACGCCCCGCGTCGCTTACGACCGAGATGGGCACGGGATCGCTGGCAACGGTGCGACTCTCCATGCGGAACGGCTACGGTGCTTCGCGACACGTCTGTTGAGAAAAGGAGGCAAGCAGATGATGGGCTACGAGGAGAAGGTGGAGCGCCTCGAGCTGCTCGATGCGGTGGCGGATGCTGGAAGGCTGGCAAAGGGCCTGGACTAGCTGCTGGAATCTCTGGCGCACGCCGACCAGCTGGACCCGCTCGACGTCGAGGGCATCCTGGCCCTGAGGTCGATAAGCCAGAGGTGCGCCGAGCGCATCGGGGACGCCGCGCGCATCCTGGAGGCCCAGAACGAGATTCTCTACGCCGAGGAGCGGGCCAATTTCAGACCCCGCGAAAACCAAGAGATGAGAACCCGAACGAAAGAGGCCATCTAGGCCCAGCCAGGGATTTCTTCACCGTTCGCGCTCGTGCGGGGCCTGGACCTCGGCCGTCCCCGCATTTCCGGTGCCGCCCCGTGCCGCCGCGTTATAATGCTGCAAACGCATTTGTATTGCATTTCGAGCGATGGGAGCGCAGATGCCCGACAGCTACAAGGAGCTCATCAAGAGCAATCCCGACGAGACCGAGATCAGGAGCTTCCTGGTAGACGGCGACCAAGTCTCCGTGACCCTGCGCATCCCCGACACCCTGCGCGACGCGGCGAAGGAGGAGGCGGCACTCCGCGGCATGAGCTTCTCCGCCTTCGTGCGCACATGCATGATCGAAGAGCTCGCGAAGAAGGGGGCGTGAGCATGATCCGAGTTAAGACCCTCACCGTTCAGCTTATAGACGCGCAGCCGGACCGCATCCGCATCTGCCGCCTCGACGGCGAGTCGCTTGTGACCGTTGTCGTTCCAAGGGAGGACCTTACCGAGGCGAAGTCGCTGCCGAACATCCCGCAACGCGGCGTCTACTACCTGCTCGACGAGGACCATGGCAACGTGAGCCGCGTCTACGCTGGGCAGACGACCCAGGGCATCGCCCGGCTCGATGCGCACAAGGCAAAGAAGGAGTTCTGGAACAAGGCCGTCATGTTCCTCGACGACGACCAGAACATCAGCAGGGACGCACTGGACGTCCTCGAGGCGAAGGCCATCGACTACGTGCGCACCCACGGCTCGTACGAGACCGACAACTCGGCGACGCCCAAGCCCTACGTCGACCCGTACAAGGAAGAGGCCGTCGAGCGCCTGCACGAGAGGATCCTTTTCAGGATGGCGGCTCTGGGGTACGACCTCGACAGGGTCGACCGGGGTCCCGCGGGTGCGCCGGAGGTCTTCCACACGAAGAAGAACGGCATACGCGGGGCGGGGCGCTACGACAAGGCCACCGGGCACTTCACCGTGCTCGCTGGCTCGAAAGTGAACCTCTCGAGGCCCGTGCTGAAGAACGCAGGCGTCGCGGCCGCGCGCAGGGAGATCTTCGGCGATTCGGGCGCATCGCAGAGCTCGCCGAGGACCTCGAGTTCCCGACGCCCAGCGCCGCGGCGGTGTTCGTGCTCGGCGGCAGCAGAACGGCTGGACCGAATGGGTAAGCGACGGCGGGGAAACGCTCAACCAAATCTATAGAAGCGAGGAAAACTAGATGAACAAGCAGCAGCTGGCCTCCAAGATATGGGAGTCCGCCAACAAGATGCGATCCAAGATCGAAGCTAACGAGTACAAGGACTACATTCTGGGATTCATCTTCTACAAGTTCCTGTCCGAGACCGAGGTTGCCCGCCTGAAGGCGCGCGACTTCGCCGAGGAGGACCTGCCGGGCCTCGTGGAAGATGACGAGGAAACGGTCGAGTTCGTCAAGGGCGAGTGCGGCTACTTCATCGCCTATGAGAACCTCTTCTCTACCTGGGTCGCCAAGGGCGGCGACTTCGAGATTTCGAACGTTCGCGACGCCCTCTCTGCGTTTAGCCGCAACATCGACCCTGCCCGCAAGCGTGTCTTCGACGGCATCTTCGACACGCTGCAGACCGGTCTCTCCAAGCTCGGCACCGACGCACGGAGCCAGTCCAAGGCCGCCCGCGACCTCATCTACCTCATCAAGGACATCCCGATGGACGGTCGTCAGGACTATGACGTGCTCGGCTTCATCTACGAGTATTTGATCAGCAACTTCGCCGCCAACGCGGGCAAGAAAGCCGGCGAGTTCTACACTCCGCACGAGGTGTCCATGCTCATGAGCGAGATAGTCTCGTGGCACCTGGCCGGACGCGAGAACATCACCATCTACGACCCCACGAGCGGTTCGGGCTCGCTGCTTATCAATATCGGCAAGGCCGTGGCGCGACGCAACGGAGACCCGGACTCCATCAAATACTATGCGCAGGAGCTTAAGGAGAACACGTACAACCTCACGCGCATGAACCTGGTCATGCGCGGAATACTCCCCGACAATATCGTGGCGCGCAATGGCGACACGCTTGAAGATGACTGGCCCTGGTTCGACACCGTTGAGAACAAGGATGAGACCTACGATCCGCTGTTCGTCGATGCCGTGGTGTCGAACCCCCCATACTCCCAGAACTGGATCCGGAAGACAAGGAGCTCGACCCGCGCTTCAAGTTCGGCGTTGCCCCCAAATCCAAGGCCGACTACGCCTTCCTTTTGCATGATTTGTACCACTTGCGCCCCGACGGCATCATGTGCATCGTTCTGCCCCATGGCGTGCTGTTCCGCGGCGGCGAGGAAGGCACCATTCGCAAGAACCTGGTGGAGAACCGCCATATCCAGGCAATCATCGGGCTTCCCGCCAACATCTTCTTCGGCACGGGTATCCCCACCATCGTCATGGTGCTTCGCAAGCAGCGCGAGAGCAGCGACGTGTTAGTCGTGGACGCGTCGAAGCACTTTGTGAAGGAAGGCAAGAACAATAAGCTGCGTGCGAGCGATATTCGCCGCATCGTGGACGCGGTTACGACCGGGGCGACGGTTGATAAGTTCAGCCGCCTGGTGACCATCGACGAGATACGCGCAAACGATTACAACCTCAATATCCCGCGTTATGTGGATTCGTCCGAGGCCGCCGAGGCTGGGATGTGTACGCCACCATGTTCGGTGGGGTTCCGAAGGCCGAGGTCGACGCCCTCGGCCGCTACTGGAAGGTGTGGCCGAGCCTGAAGGGCCAGCTTTACTGCGACGGCGGCGGGTCGTGCCTTGCTTCCGTGACGGACGACGTGGCGGCAACGGTGAAGGCCAATGCCGACGTCGTTTCTTTCCTGGCCGGCTATCGGGATGCGTTGGCTCATCTGCCCGCAGAGCTGCGGAAGAGGTTGGTGGACGGTGCGTCGCAGGTCGACGCCGTGGCTGAAGAAGAGCATATTGCAGCGCAGCTTCGCGACACCCTTTCTGGTATCGCGCTTGTTGACGGCTACGATGCCTATCAGGCTCTTGATGATGCGTGGACGGGCATTTCCGGCGACCTTGAGGTCATTCAAACCGAGGGCAAGGAGGCCGTGCGTAAAGTCGATCCGAATATGGTGGTTAAGAAGAAGGGCGGCAAAGACGTCGAGGTGCAGGATGGCTGGACAGGCCGCATTTTGCCGTTTTCGCTTGTCCAAGAGCAGCTGCTTGCTGATGATGTCAAGGAAATCGCCGCGTGCGACTCCCGTTTGAATGAAATTTCTCAAGAGCTCGACGAGATTCTTGAGAATCTTGATGAGGAGGAGAAAAGCTCGAGCGATGCTTTTGGCGATGACGGCGCGCTTGTGGCGGCGTCCCTCAAGAAAGCCGTGAAGGGCATCGGCAAACATCCGAGTGGCGACTTCGAGGAAGGGCTCGTGCGCGCTCAGGCTCTGCTCGATGAGGAGAAAGACCTCAAAAAGGCAAGCAAGGAGGCGCTTGCCGCGATCGAAGAGAAGACCAAAAAGGTTATCGAGGGTTTGACCGACGCTCAGTGTGACGAATTGCTTGCTGCGAAATGGATAGATCCGCTGCAATCTGATTTGCTCGAGCTGCCCAATGCTGTCGTAAGCGATTTCATCGCAAAGGTCGTCGCGCTGAACGCAAAGTACGCGACAACATATTCGGATGTGTGCAACCAGATTAATGAGGCGGAAAACGAGTTGGCGGCGATGTTGGGCCAGCTCACGGGCAATGAATACGATATGGCGGGCATTGCTGAGCTGCGGAAATTGCTGGGGGGTGAATAATATGGCGGAAAGGACTAATGTACCCGAAATCCGCTTTGCCGGTTTTACGGACCCTTGGGAACAGCGTAAGTTGGGGGACATTGCGCGGCGAGTTACCCGTAAGAACGACGGCAACGAATCCGACCTACCTTTAACCATTTCGGCACAGTATGGGTTGGTTGACCAAAGGACGTTCTTTAACAATCAGGTAGCGAGTAAAGATATGAGCGGCTACTACCTTCTGAAAAAGGGTGAATTCGCTTACAACAAGAGCACTTCAACCGATAGCCCTTGGGGCGCAATAAAACGCCTGCTCAATTACGATAAAGGTTGTGTCTCGACGCTATATATTTGCTTCGATTTAATCGATGCTGATCCAGATTTTTTGGTGACTTATTACGAAACGAATCGTTGGTATAAATCGGTGCAATTGATTGCCGCGGAGGGCGCTCGCAATCATGGGCTTTTGAATATTGCACCCAATGATTTCTTCGACACGGTTTTGTCCATACCGGGTCAGCAACAGGAGCAAAAGCTGATTGGCAATTACTTCGCGAGCCTCGATTCTCTCATCACCCTTCATCAGCGTAAGTACGACAAGCTCGTTCAGTTGAAGAAATCGATGCTTGATAAGTTGTTTCCCAGACCGGGCGAGCGATTCCCCGAAATCCGCTTCGCCGGTTTTACTGACCCTTGGGAACAGCGTAAGTTGGGAGACTGCTTCGAGTTCTTGAAGAACAACACTCTTTCACGCGCTGATCTGAATGGCGAGAGTGGCACTGCTCGCAATGTTCATTACGGAGATATTCTTATTAAGTTCGGTGATTGCCTCGATGGCGAACGAAGCGATTTGCCGTTCATTACCGACGATACCGCGCTTCCCAAATTTGCTGGGTCGATACTTCGCGAAGGTGATGTCATTTTCGCTGACACAGCAGAGGACGAAGCCGCTGGCAAGTGCGTTGAACTGCGGAAACTACCCAAAGAGCCAACTATCTCGGGATTACATACGATACCGGCGCGGCCTCGGTTTCCCTTTGGGACGGGCTACCTGGGCACTACCTTAATTCCGATGCATACCACAGACAGCTTCTTCCCTTAATGCAGGGAATCAAGGTGATTTCCGTTTCAAAGGCCGCACTGCAAGATACACAAGTAAGATTTCCTGGCTTGTCGGAGCAAGCTGCCATAGGCGCGGCATTGAGTGGGATCGACAGCCTCATCACCCTTCATCAGCGTAAGCTTGAGTTATTGAGAAATACTAAGAAATCGCTGTTGGATAGGATGTTTGTTTAATAGCCATCATGAGTTGATTCTAATTTCGAGTCTCAAAACCGCCGATTTCGCTATATCGAATCGGCGGTTTTTCGTTTTGGCAAGGAAAAATTGTCGTTCGCATTGTCACCGAGCTGTCACTGATGAAGGGTGATGAGGGAATCAACCTTAGACAAACAGTCGCCAGTCGCCTCGCGCTCTGATTCACTGCGGGGACAATCGACCGGCGTATTCCTGAGTTCATCTCCATTGATAGAGTCAAAAGTCGAACCAGCGGAAACGGTAGACCAATACCCCTCGGATTCCTTTTTAGATAGGGCCTGAAACAGAAACTCATTACCGGCAATTCCGGCGACGCCGCGGCCAAGGACCACGTCATAAGCGGTTTTTCCCATTGCGCCAACGGGGGCCCGAACGCTCATGATTAAATCTCCGGATTTGGCTGTCTTTGTGATCTCTGTTGTCCAGACGCGAGGAGAAACCCAGCCATCTTTTAAATCGGCGTTTCCCTGAACGAGAACTGCATCGTTTGGATTGTCCGTGTAGCAAGCTCCATTTGGGGATTGTCCCATTGTTACAGGTGCGATCTCTCCCAACTTACGCTGTTCCCAGGCGAGAGACTGAGTGAATGGTGGCTTCACGCACTCACGCTGATGAAGGGTGATGAGATGGTCGAGTTGGTTGAACATAGACCCTATTGCATTCTGCTCATCCTTTGAAGGAAAGGCGAATTCTCCGGCCGCAAGACCTTTCCCAGATATCTCTAGGAAGGTTGATCCAGAAGCTTTCTGTTCAGCGAACTTCTTGATTCGGTCGGTCATGGAGTAGACGAAATACACATCGGTATCATCGTTCACAACTAAAGACTGAAAGCCTTGGTTTGTGCATGCTGGCCTGCGAAGAATCGCTGTATTGCCAATGCCCGCGCGACTTGTGAAGAGAATTGTTTTACCAGCTGGAAGCAATGTTGCCGAGCAGCTATCGTAACCAGCCTGGGTTATCCTTCGAACACTTCTGTCGGCGTACACCTGCTCACCTAATTCGGCAGGTGAATACCAGTCTATATCGCCATCCCAGTACGCATCGTTATTGGTGCTCGGCGTGCCGCCGCCTACAATAGTGGCGACATCTCCCAACTTACGCTGTTCCCAAGATGAAGTTTCTTGACTCAAATAACCGCTTGGGAACAGCGTAAGTTAGGGGAATTTGGTTCTGTTGCCATGTGTAAGCGCATCTACAAAGAGCAAACCTCGGAGCAGGGCGATGTTCCGTTCTTTAAGATTGGAACTTTTGGTGCGGATCCAGATGCCTTCATCTCCAATGAGCTGTTTGAAGATTTCAAGCGTACCTATCCATATCCAACCCCGGGTACGCTATTGATATCGGCTGCAGGAAGTATTGGGCGGGTTGTTGAATACCAAGGTGAAAAGGCATATTTTCAAGACTCAAACATTGTTTGGCTTGAGCATGATCAGAGATTGAACGATGCGTTTCTCAAACCTTTATACTCGCAAATTGAATGGGGCTTAGAGGGTAGCACGATTAAGCGACTTTACAACAAGGACTTACTAAGCGCAGATGTCACTATCCCAGACGGTAGAGAGCAAAAAGAAATCGGTCAATTCTTTGGCAAGCTCGACAACCTCATCACCCTTCATCAGCGTAAGTGCCAATATCGTAGCTTGTTCGGGTATCTTTCTTGGGAACAGCGTAAGTTGGGAGAATTCAGCAAGAAGAGAACCACCAAGAACGCTGACGGCACTCTTTCGGAGACGTTTACAAATTCTGCCGAGCAAGGCGTCATCAGTCAGCTCGACTACTTCGATCACGACATTACAAACGACGCGAATATCAGTGGTTACTATGTAGTTCAACCAGATGACTTCGTCTACAACCCACGGATTTCTGCAACGGCGCCTTGTGGCCCAATCAACAGAAACCGCCTGAACAGAGCGGGTGTCATGTCCCCGTTGTATACGGTGTTTTCAGTAGATGCGAGCGTAGATAAGACTTACCTGGAGCACTATTTCAAAACATCAAGGTGGCATGATTTCATGTTCCTCGAAGGTAATTCAGGGGCAAGGTCTGACAGGTTTTCAATCTCCGACGCAACGTTTTTCGAGATGCCTATTTGGTGCCCAGAAATCTCGGAACAAAAGGTGATAGCGAAGCAGCTCGAAACAGCAGATCACTTCATCACCCTTCATCAGCGTGAGCCACGGTTTGCTGATACAGGTTAAATAAGAGTCGAAAGAGCCTCATGACGATGTCAATGTCCTTGTTCTCGAGCTCTTGAATGACGTGCAGATAGGTTTCCTGAGTGGTGGTCATGCTTGCATGCCCGAGCCTTCGGGATACGCTGGCGATCGAGACGCCGGCGAACAGCAAGAGTGATGCATGCGTATGCCGCAGCCCGTGGACGGATATGGTAGCACGCCAACATTTTTGCAGTGGCGCGCTAAAACGTTGTTAGCCGTCGAGTTATAGACCTTTCCCTTCGCAAATATGGGCTCAGTCGGCGGAAGGTCTTTGAGCAGCCCGGATAGTTGCATGATGAGTTGCCAGTCGAGTTGAACCTTCCGCACAGATGAGGCGTTTTTCGTGGGGACGAATCCTCCGCCGTTCTTGTAATCCCAGGTCTTGTTCACCGAGAGCGTTTGATGGGCAAAGTCGAAGTCTTCGGGAGTAAGCCCAAGGGCCTCGGAGAAGCGCAAGCCCGTTTTAGCGACTATGAGAATGAGCCAATCCCAACTCGGCCCGCCTGATAAATCAAGGTCGCCGAGCATGGCATGAAGCTCAAACTGGTTGAGATACTTGATCTTCTTCGCACGCGGCTGTTTCCCTTTGATAATGGCCTTGCGCGTAGGGTCGCGGGGGATGAGCCTTCGTCAACTGCGTCAAGGATCGCTCCCTTAAGCTGATGATGGAAGTCCATGGTCGTCTGGCGCTCGTGGTGCTCTGCGTAACCATTGATGAGCTGCTGATACGAGGTTCGGTCGAGATCTTTTATCTTGAGGTCTGGAATCAGCTTGGCAAGCCAAGACTGCGTGAGCCGGTACTTTCCCATGGTGACCTCACGGATGGCCCCTTCTTTGTAGACGCTAATCCATTGCGAGTAGTAATCGCAGAAAAGTGATTCTTCATTGATACTGATTGGCATTTTTACCCTCTTTCATCATGTGAGGTGGCTCACGCTGATGAAGGGTGATGAGGTTATCGAGGCCGAGAACGACCGTAGATATGCGCTTCTGTTCGCTTTCCGACGGGTAAGAGATCTCAACTTCGGCGATGTCGTTGCCATGGACATGTACGACTGATTTTCCTTGTGCTCGCCTTGCTAAATCGTCATGAGCTTTGCTGTACGTTATAGCAAGCGCGGTGTAGTCTGGATCAAGCCTGCTTACTGGAGTGACGACGTTCAAATCGCCGCCAAAAATGATTCCTGACCTGCGCACGGATGATGCAACGGCAATATCTTCTGCCGTTTCCCCGGATGCAGGAACGATTACTTCGTTGCCCTTTGAAAGAAGAGATCCCTCTTGCTCAACGGCAAAAGTGTCCACGTTCTCAATACGTGATTCATATTGGGTATACAGGCGTCCATACAAGATCAGTGGGGTGCCAGCATCCCTGATGTCGGCTTTGCTGTAGCCATGCCCCTTAGAAATAGTGCAGAGTTCCCCCAACTTACGCTGTTCCCAAGATGAAGCGAGGGGACGCATGATCACATACGCCCCCTCGGATTGACAGACTCTTGATTTCGCCTGTTCAAAATCGCCGCTCATTCGTCGATATCGAAGCCGCCTTCCAGAATGAACTTCTTCAAAATCGCCGCCGCACGGGTGTTCACCTTGAACAGGGGAAGCGTCTTGCCTTCCTTCTGCTCAAAGAAGGCCTTGGCACGCGCCTTGTCCACCGAGTCCTTCAAATCGTCGAAGCGCCCGAACTCGTTAATGTTTGATTCCGACAGGTCGAGCGCAGTCATAGTGGCAAGAAGCTCGCCATCTATGCCGAGCGCCTCGACGACTCGCTCAACCTGAGCGTTTTTCGCCATGCTGGCATAGGACGTGATGTAATCCCTCAGCGTCTTGCCCTCTTCCAGGGCGGCGTCCCCTCGCTCGACGTCGTGAAGGAACAGCTCGGCGAAGCGCTGGTCATCCTGGCTCAGGGAAGCGAATGATCGGTGGAGTTCCTCGCGCGCGGCGGCGAGCCCCTCGTCGTCCTGCTCAAGGCATTTCAGCCACTTCTCGAAGTTCGCGTTCATGTAGTCGCTGTCTATGAGCCGTGTCGATCTCGGTTATATGGCCGTCAAGCTCGTAGGGTGCTTCGGGCGCATCGCCGGGGTCACCCCCTCCTGCGAACAGCTCCTTGTAGCGCTGCACGAGGATGAGATAGGTCCGCTCGTCGATGACCGGCTGCACGAAGAAGGACTTGCCACTTAGCTCGCCCTCTTCCGGCTCCTCCTCAAACTCATAGGTGTCCTGCTCCCATGTGAAGCCCTGCACCTTCGCGGCTTCGAGGAATTCGTTGAGTTCGACGAACTCCTTGGCGAACTTGCGCCTGGCTTCTTGCGATGCGGGAAGTTTCGAGAGGTCGCCACGCCCGCGGCCTCGAACACCATGAGTATCTCCTGCAGCCGCGCGTCCATCAGCGCGATATTGTCCGGGAGCTTCTGCACGAACATGTCGAGCGGACGGTCGCCTGAGTACAGCTTCACTGCGGCCTCGATGTAGCCTTCATAGTGTGGGGGCGGCGGTAGTAGCGGATGGTGCCGAAGGGCTTGTCGGGGCCGAACAGGCGGTTGGTGCGGCTGAAAGCCTGGATGATGCTTTCGTAGTCGATGACCTTATCGAGGTAGAGCGTGTTGAGCCACTTGGAGTCGAAGCCTGTGAGCATCTGGTCCACCACGATGAGCAGGTCGATGCGGCTCTCGCGGTTGGCGTCGACGTTGACGTAGGCTTCTTATGGGAAAGGCGCGCCGAGATGTCCTTCTTCATGGCGGGCCAGGTGGGAATGGTGAACTCCTGGCCATATGCTTTGTTGTAGTCCTCGATAAGCTCGACCAGGGCGTCCTCCTTAACAGTGGAGCCGGCGTCGTTGTCAATGCTTGGGTCAAAGAGGGCCGTCACCTTCATCTGCGGCGCCTCCCTCTTGAAGGCGCGGTAGTAGTCGATGGCCTCGGGAATGGAGCTCGTTGCCAGAATTGCGTGGAACTTGCCGCCGTGGGAGAGCACCGGGAAGCGCCGCAACACGTCCTCGACGACCTTGCCGTGGTGTGGCGTGTTGGGCCAGTACTGAGCGCGGGTCAGGAAGTCCTCAATGCCCTTGATGTGGTTGCCGGCGCCGTCGACCATGGGACCCATGGGGACCTTCGCCTGGTCCATGTAGTGATAGAAGACCTTGCTCTTGCGCTCGTCGGAGATGGCCTCGCCGACGCTCGAGGCCTTAGCCTGCTCGAGGGCCACGGCCTCGCGTACGTCGTGGTCGTCGAAGGTCGTCACCATGTACGGGTCGAAGCCCAGCACATTGCCGTCACGGATGCCGTCGGCGATGCTGTAGCGGTGCAGGCACTCGCCGAACACCATGGCGGTGGTGGAGCCTTTCTTCTGGTTCTCGTCGAGGATCGGCGTGCCCGTGAAACCGAAGAACAGCGCGTTTGGGAAAGCCCGGCGTATGTCCTGGAGCATGTCGCCGAAGGTTGAGCGGTGGCACTCGTCTATAACGAACACAATCCGCTTGGCAGCCAGGCGGTCGAGTTCCGCCTGGGTGATCCTGCCCTCGCCGGCCTTCAAGTTGCTCATCTTTTGAATAGAGGTGACGATGAGGCGGTTCTTGGGGTCGTCGCTCGCGAGCTTCGACTTCAGCACCTGCGTGTTCTCGGTCCCCTGCACGTCATCGGCGTCATCGGCGAATGCGCGGTACTCGGAGAGCGACTGCGTGCCCAGCTCGATGCGATCCATGAGGAAGACCACCTTGTCGGCGTCGTGTGAGTCAGCTATGAGCTGGGCCGACTTGAAGCTCGTCATGGTCTTGCCGGAGCCGGTGGTATGCCATATATAGCCGCCAGGACGCCCCGGGGCGCTGCTCTTGGGCCTCTCGTCCCACTTGCATCTGCGCACCTTGTCCGAGATGGCCGCGGCGGCGTAGTACTGGTAGCTGCGCATGACCTTCAAACAGCCGTCCGAGCTATCCGCCACGGTATAGAAGCCGATGAGCTGGTGTGCCATAGGGATGGAGAGCAGCGTAGAGGTGAAGCGCTTCCATTCGTCTGTTCCGGGTTTGTCGCCCGCGCAGACGGGCTCGTTGTTGAAGTCCTCCCAGTGGAAGAAGAAGTTCGGGTTGAACACGCCCGTGCCGGGGTTGGCGAAATAGCGCGCCTCGTCGGGGGTCATCCCCACGAAGATCTGCGTCAGGCGGAAGAGCCCGGTGAACACGCCCTCGTGGGCATACTTCTCGATCTGACCGGTGGCCTGGCTGACGGGGATGCCGCTGCGCTTGAGCTCGATATGGATGACCGGCATGCCGTTGATGAGCAGGCACAAGTCTCCGCGACGGTCGTTCAAGATCTTGCTCTTCGCAGGATAAACCGGCTGCTGTGCTATCTGGTAGCGACTCTGGCCGGCTGCGATCTCCTGACGATCATAGATCTTCAGGCTCACCTCCTTGCCCAGGTGAAGCGCATCGTCGGGGTTGTCGCGCGTGATGGCGACGGTCTTTCCGTTGATGAACCCGTTGAGCGCGAGCGGGGTCTTGAGCGTTTCGATTTGTTCGATGACCTGCGCCATCTCGCCCTGGGTGAGAGGGCAGCCGTTCAGGCGGTCTATGTCGGCGTTGTTCTGGAATAGAATCTTCGCCCAGTTGTTGATGAGGTCCTGCTCGGTGGGATAGCGAAGCACGCCCCCCGCATCGTCCCAGCCGTGCTGCTTCAGCACGGTGATGACCGCTTCCTCGAACGCGGCCTCTTTATCGAAAACCATGGCGAAACCTATCTACGAACTGCAAAAAGTTATGCACTTAACTATTGGCAATCATTATAAGACATAGATACATCTACCTGGGAACAGCGTAAGCTGGGAGAGCTGATGGATGTTACCTCTGTTCGGAGGGTGCGTCAGGAAGACTGGACGGACGAGGGTGTTCGCTTCCTACGGGCTCGTGATTTGGTTGCCTTCGCAAAGAATGAGGCTATCGACGATCCTCTATTCATATCGGATGAGATGTACCGTGAATACTCTGCGCAGTCAGGTAAGGTCGTAGTCGGTGACCTGCTTGTGACGGGTGTTGGCACAATAGGCGTTCCATGGCTTGTGACCAGCGAAAACCCAGTCTACTTCAAAGATGGAAACATCATTTGGTTTAAGAATCAGAATGCGGTTGATGGAGAGTTCTTCTATCACAGCTTCACCGCTCATGCCATTCAGAGATACATTAAAGAGTCTGCCGGCATTGGGACGGTCGGAACCTACACGATTGAGACCGGGAAAAAGACCCCGATCTGGCTTCCATCGGAGCGAGAGCAACGCCAAATCGCCGCGTTCATGACGTCTCTCGATACCCTCATCACCCTTCATCAGCGTATGGGTCCCATCTTCTGCTTTTGCGCACATGGATCAAGAACCAATTTCGCGTCCACTCTTCAAGGATAGCTTCGGATATTACGCTACCCGCGCCCCATCCCGAAGATGCTCATGTCGCCATCGGCGCCAGCTTCAGGCGTCTTCGGCACAGCCGAGGGCGCCTTCGTTTGCGGTTCTTCTTCCGCTGGTGCGTCTATCGGTTCGCTGAGCGCCAGGAAGAACCTCATCACAAGTTCGACCCTCTGCTGCAGAGACTCGCTCAGCTCGCCGTAGGAGGCCGCTATGCGCACCTCCTTGGCCAACTCCGCCATCGAAGTCCTCAGCGCCTTCTGAACGCTCACAGAGGGCCTCACCTCGACCTGGGTATCGGTGAGCTTGGCAATGATGTAGTCCTGCCTGCTCATGCCGCTCCAGGCGGCCATCTCGCATATGAGCTTGTGCTCTTCGGGCGTGCAGCGGAACGCCATCGTCTTGCTGCGCTTGCGGGCGCTGTTCTCGCACGGCATCTTGCTCACCCCTTCGCTCCGTCGAGCGCGGCGGCCATCTCGTCCTGCTTCGTCGGGAACAGGTGCGCGTAGCGGTAGGTGATGTCCACCGCCTCGTGGCCCATGCGCTCGGCGATGGCCAGCGCGGAGAAGCCCATCTCGATCAGCAGGCTCACATGGCTGTGGCGAATGTCGTGTACGCGGATGCGCTTCACGCCAGACGCCTTGCACCCTCGCTCCATCTCGTGGGCCAGGAAGTGCTTGGTGACGGCGAACAGGCGCTCGTCGGGGGCGACGTCGTCGCGCATCTCGATGAAGTCCGCCATCTCGTCGCGCAGGAAGGCGGGCATGACGATAGTGCGCACCGACTTGGGCGTCTTGGGGTCGGTCACGGTGTCCACGCCGTGGAGGCTCTGGTACGACTTGTTGATGCGCAGCCGCGAGCTCTCCAGCATGAAGTCGGACGGCGTGAGCGCCAGGAGCTCGCCGCAGCGTATGCCCGTCCAGTACAGCAGCTCGAAGGCGTGGAACGACAGCGGCTTGTCCATGACCGCCTCGCTGAACCTCAGGTACTCGTCCTTGGTCCAGAACTGCATCTCGCCGCCCTTCTTCGAGCCTATCTTGTCGACCCTGCGCACCGGGTTGTCGGCAAGGCCGTAGTAGCGCTCAGCGTGGTTGAAGATGGCGTTGAGCTGGTTGTTCACTGTGCGCAGGTACGTCGGTGCCCAGGGCTTCCCGTCGGCGTCCCTGTGTTCGGTGAGCTCGTTCTGCCACCTGATGACGTCGATCGGCCTCACGTCGCACATGCGCATGTCCCCGAAGAACGGCACGAGCTTGTCGTTGATGATGTACTCCTTGGTGATCCACGTGTGCTCGCGTATGCGCGGCTTCACCTCGGAGGCGTACACCTCGACGAACTCGGAGAACGTCATGTCCATGGCCCCGCCGTTAAGGCTCTTGAACTGGCCCTCCCACACTGCGGCCTCCACCTCGGAGGAGAAGCCGCGCTTCGTCTTGTGACGCTTCGAGCCGCGGGCGTCGCGGTAGTAGCACTGCACGTAGAACGTACCGTTGTTGTCGTCCTTGTACACGGGCATGTCAGTCCACCTCCGGGAAGTACAGGGCGTCGAAGACGTCGCTTCGAACGCGCCCGCGGATAACCACGCGCCCGCGCGCCTCCTGCTCGGCGTTTATCCTCCTGATCACCTCGTAGGCGCTGCCTTTCTTGATCCTCAGCAGCTCCGCGACCTCGTCGGCGTCCAGCATGTGCGGCCTCGGCGTCTTCGCCACCTTCTCGCCCATGGCTCCTCCTATCAATAGCGTACATATACGTACGGTTTACAGATTCAGAGTAAACGTACATATCTGTACTGTCAATAGAATTGCGTACATTTGCGTACGCTGGTAAGATGTGCGGGTACGTAATTCCAGGAGGTGGACGCATGTCCGTAGGCGAGAACATAAGGCGGTACCGCAAGTCGCGCGGCATGACGCAAGCGCAGCTCGCCGAGGCGGTCGGCCTGACCGAGGGGGCCGTGCGCCACTACGAGAGCGGCATCCGCGCCGTGAAGCCCGAGCTGCTCGAATCCATCGCCGCAGCACTAGGCGTATCCGTCAACGCCCTCAAGGATTACGGCGTCGAGACCGCGGGCGACCTCATATCGCTGCTCGTGCGGCTCGAGGACTCATTCGGCATCGTGCCCGCAGCCGACGGCACGGGGCTCTCCCTGAACCCCAAGGCGCCTCACGCGCCCAAAGCGGCGATGGCCATCAAGCTGTGGGCAGAGAAGCGCGCACGGCTCGAGAACGGCGAGATCGACGCCGACGAATACGAGGACTGGAAAGCCTCGCTGTAGCGACTCTCCGCATTTCGCAACCAATGAAACCGAATCAGGACGCCGGGCTAGGCGGTGAGCGTCGCTCGCATCTGCGTAAGCTGAGTTTTTACTCCCCATTGCATGCCGAGGCATTTCAAGCGTAAACGGGGAGTAAATGACGCGGTGGCTTACATGGTGGCACACGGCGGTACGCCGCGGCATTTCCCCTGGTTACTCCCGTTTTCATTGAGACGGCGAGATTCTTTACTCCCCATTAACCACCTGGGGAAACGCCGTGCGGAGACCGCCGAAAAGCCTATTGAGTTCGATTTGAGTTTCACGGAGCCCGAAACAGCCCCGTTTGGCCCTCGGGGACAAAAATCGAGCGCCTACTCACTTGGGATAAATCCTTACTCCCATTCCTCCGAATGCCGCTCCGTGCCTTGCCGTCTTGAAATACGGGGAGTAAATGGCGAAATCGCAGGTGAAAGGGAGTAAAAAGGCAAAGAAAAAGCCTCCGTCCCAACGCGGGAACGGAGGCTAGGAAATCGTTTTTACTCACCGCCGTCGCTGGCGGCTTTGCCATGACTGTCGTACGAAACGAAACTCAGCGGCACAGTGCGGCACTCAAAAGTGCAGGTCAGAACCCTATCAGCCTACTCCCACTCAATCGTCGCGGGCGGCTTGGACGTGATGTCGTAGCACACGCGGTTGGCGCCGGGAACCTCGGCCACGATGCGGCCGGAGATGCGGGCCAGGACGTCGTAGGGCAGCTTGGCCCAGTCGGCGGTCATGGCATCGCTGGACTCGACGGCACGCAGGATAATTGGGCGCTGGTAGGTGCGCTCGTCGCCCATAACGCCGACGGACTTAATGTCGGGCAGGACGGCGAAATACTGCCAGCAGCTATGCTCGGAGTTGCGCTCGCCGGTCTGCTCAAACAGACGCTGGTTATAGGCGTCGAGCTCCTCGCGCACGATGGCGTCGGCATTCTTGAGGATCTCGAGCTTCTCCTTGTCGACCGCACCGATGATGCGGATGGCCAGACCCGGGCCCGGGAAAGGCTGGCGGAACACGATATGACCCGGCAGACCGAGCGCCAGACCAAGCGCGCGGACCTCGTCCTTAAAGAAGTGGTCGAGCGGCTCAATAAGGTCGAAGTGCACGCCCTCGGGGAACGGGATCAGATTGTGATGGCTCTTGATGGTAGCCGTCTTGCCGCCCGTCTTGCGAGCGCCGGACTCAATGATGTCGGGGTAGATGGTGCCCTGAGCCAAGTACTTGACCGGCTTGCCATCGGTCTCGAGCTGCTGCGCCACGGCGAAGAACTCTTTCCAGAACTGCGTGCCGATGATGCGGCGCTTCTCCTCGGGCTCGGTCACGCCGGCCAGAAGCTCGGCGTAGCGGTCCTCGGCGTGGACGTGGATAAAGTCGACGTCGAACTGCTTGGTGAAGACCTCCTCCACCTGCTCGGGCTCGCCCTTGCGCAGCAGGCCGTGGTTGATGAACACGCAGGTCATCTGCTTGCCCACGGCGCGAGCGCCCAGCGCAGCCACGACGGAGGAGTCGACGCCACCGGACAGGGCCAGAATCACGCGGTCGTCGCCGACCTTCTCGCGGAACTCGGCCGTCATGGTCTCGACCAGGTTGTCCATGCTCCAGTTGGGCTCCAGGCCGCAGATCTCAAACAGGAAGTTGCTCAGCAGCTGCTGACCGTACTCGGAGTGCTTGACCTCGGGGTGGAACTGCGTGGTGAAAATCTTGCGCTCGACGCACTCCATGGCGGCAACCGGGCATACGTCGGTGCTGGCGGTAACGGTAAAGCCTCGGGCACCTCGGACACGGCGTCGCGGTGGCTCATCCACACGGTCTGCTCCATGGGCGTGGAGTTAAAGAGCTTGGCGCCAGCCGTGCGCGTGATGGTGGCGCGGCCGTACTCGCCCACCTCGGAGTGGCCGACCTTGCCGCCGAGCGTCACGGCCGTGATCTGATGGCCGTAGCAAAAGCCCAGGACGGGAAGGCCAAGGTCAAAGATGGCGGGATCGATGGACGGAGCGTCCTCGGCGTACACGGAGGCCGGGCCGCCGGAAAGGATGAGCGCAGAGGCGTTCATCTCGCGAATCTCATCGGCCGAGATGTCGCAGGGAACGATCTCGGAATACACGTTGAGGTCGCGGACGCGACGGGCAATGAGCTGACCGTACTGCGCACCAAAGTCGAGTACGAGGACCTTTGCGGAAGCCTTTTGATCCATGGTTTCCCCCTCTTGTTGGCGGGGAGCCGGTGCCCACCCGCGTGAATGAACGAAAATAACTTCCATAGTGTACACGTTATATGGGGTTTCTCGTCCCTCGCGGCCATCAGCGCACGGCAAACGCACGACCTGGCCCTTATTTGACGGCAATTGAAGTATTACTAAACATTACAGATGATGTATTACGTTTGAACATTGGACGCCCTGTGCCACAATACTGCCGAACGACTCCGCCCTTGCGGCGACAAAACCGATAGGAATACCAGCATGAAGCGCATCCTTCTCATCGCCACGGGCGGCACCATCGCATCGACCGAGGACGGCAACGGCCTCTCCCCCGCCCTGACCGGTGAGGAGCTCGCCCAGAGCGTCCCCGAGATCTCGGGCCTCTGCGAGCTCGACGTCGTGCAGCCCATGAACATCGACAGCACCAATATGCGCCCCAGTGACTGGATGCGTATCCGCGACGTCATCGTCGAGGGTTATGCCGACCACGACGGCTTCGTGATTCTGCACGGCACCGACACCATGAGCTACACCGCGGCGGCGCTTTCCTATCTGATTCAGGACAGCCCCAAGCCTATCGTACTCACCGGCTCGCAAAAGCCCATGGGCAATCCCTTTACCGATGCCAAGCTCAACCTGTACCAGAGCCTGCTCTATGCGCTCGACGAGCACTCGCACGACGTCTCAATCGTGTTTGGCGGCGTAGCCATTGCCGGTACGCGCGCCCGCAAACAGCGCACCATGAGCTTTAACGCGTTCATTAGCGTCAACTATCCGCCCATCGCCTATATCCGCAACGTCCGCATCGTGCGCAACGGGCTTCACGGCACGCATCAGGGCGAAAACCCGGTGCGTTTCTACGACAGCATCGACCCGCGCGTATTTGTACTCAAGCTCACGCCCGGCGTAAACCCGGGCATCCTCGACGCCCTTGCCGATAGCTACGACGCTGTAATCCTTGAGACCTTTGGCATTGGCGGTATCCCCGAGTTTGGCGAGTCGGGCGAGTCGTTCCAAGAGGCGATTTTCCGCTGGGTCGATTCGGGCCGCACCGTCGTTATGACCACGCAGGTCCCCGAAGAGGGCCTTGACCTGGGTGTTTATGAGGTCGGCCGTGCCTACGCCGATCATCCGGGCATTTTGCGCGGCGACGACATGACCACCGAGACGCTCGTGGCCAAGACCATGTGGGCGCTCGGCCAGTCACGCGATGCCGCCGAGATCCAGCGCCTGTTCTACAGCCAAGTCAACCACGACCGCATCCCGATGGCGTAATTCAGTTGTCGACGGGTATCCCCTATTCGATGCCCTCGAGAAGCTCTGATACCGTCATGCCGAGTGCGGGCGCGATCTTAAATAGAACCTTGAGCGTGAAATTTGCCGTCCCATCTTCGATTCGGTCGAGGTAGGGTCGCTGATTCCTGTCGCCACACAAAAATCGACCTTGGAGATACCAAGGTCCCTGCGCGTCTGCTCGACTCGCTTGCCAAGAATCTGTTTCGCACGTTCGTCCATGCAGCCGAGTTTGAAATGGAGCTGAACAAAAACGTAAACTATAGTTTACGTTTAAACGAATACACAGGAGTTTTCTATGTCGGGTTCTTCGGTCCGCATGTACCGAGCCATGCTTCGCACAAACAGCGCACCGCCCAAGCTCGTCGTCGTTGAAGCCGAATGCCTTTCGCCCGATGAGCGCACAGCATTTGCATTGCTATCAAGTCGCGTCGCCGCCGTTCTGGTCCCTTGCCCGGCGCAAGGTGAACTTGCCATCCAATGCCAAGCGCACAGCTGCTCGCTCAATCAGGCTGCCGTAATCGCAACCAGCCAACGTGGTCTGCCCCTTCTCCTGGAAGCCGGTATCGCACTCGCCCTTCGCGGCGCCGGATACGAAAACGAGGCCGCCGCCGACATGGTCTTTAAACCACGATCGAGCGGCGGCCTCGCAGCAGCCCTTGAATATGCGTGCAGGCTCGTTGCCTAAAAGGACAGGCTAGAAACCAAAGCCAAAGCCCGTTCCGGTAATCGCCGAGTACATAAAGTAAACGTTGACCACGTTGAGGAACACACCCGTGATGCAACCATTACGCAGGTAGCGCTCGCACACGATGCGCGCCATGGCGGCGGAGTCATCATTGTTTTTAGCCTGGCGTCCTGCCGTAAAGTACGTCGCCACGCTCAGCAGCAGGTTGAGCACCGGCAGTGCCAGCAACTCGTAGCTCTTGCCCCAGCGCGTCACCTCGCCGGCGGCATTAAACTTCGTTGCCACCTCGGGACCAATGTTGGGGATCACAAACGCCGCTACCACCAGCGGAAGCACCGCAAGTACGAGCAGCGCGATACCCATGTAGCCGGCTTTTTTGCCATATTTAAACATGTGCGTCGTCCTTACACGTTAAAGCGGAAGTGCACGACGTCGCCATCGGCCATGACATAGTCCTTGCCTCAATACGCAGCTTGCCGGCGGCCTTGGCGCCCTGCTCACCGCCGAGCTCGATGTAGTCGTCATAGCCAATGACCTCGGCCTTAATAAAGCCGCGCTCAAAGTCGGTGTGGATAACGCCGGCGGCCTGCGGGGCGGTCGCGCCCTGACGAACCGTCCAGGCCTTGACCTCCATCTCGCCGGCCGTAAAGAACGACTGCAGGCCAAGCAGCTTATAGGCCGCCTGTGCGAGCACGTCCAGGCCGGGCTGCTCCAAGCCCAAGCTCTCCAGGTAGTCGGCGGCGTCCTCGGGATCGAGCTCGGAAAGCTCGGCCTCGATCTTGGCGCAGATGGGCAGCGGCTTAACACCATCGATGGGCGCCAGATCGTCGTTGAGCATATCCTCGTCCACGTTGGCCACATACAGGATGGGCTTCATAGTGAGCAGGAACAGGCCCTTGGCAGCGGCGCGCTCCTCGTCGGTCATCTCCATAGACGCAGCGCGCTTGCCCTCGTTGAGCCAGGCAAGCAGACGCTTGGCGACCTCGAACTTGGGCATGAGCTCCTTGTCGCGCTTGGCCTCCTTCTCGAGCTTGGGCAGCTGCTTCTCGAGCGTACCCATGTCGGCCAGGATGAGCTCGGTCATGATGGTGTCGGCATCGCCGGCGGGATCGACGAACTCGCCCGTACGGCCCACCTCGCGCATGACGTTGGGGTCCTTAAAGTAGCGCACGACCTCGCAGATGGCGTCGGTCTCGCGAATGTTGGCCAGGAACTGGTTGCCCAAGCCCTCGCCCTCGTTGGCGCCCTTCACCAAACCTGCGATGTCGACGAACTCGACCGTCGCCGGCACAATGCGACCCGGGTTAACGATGTCGGCGAGCTTTTGCAGGCGGCTATCGGGCACGTCGACGATACCCACGTTGGGGTCGATCGTGGCGAACGGATAGTTGGCGGCAAGGCCGGTCTTTTTGGTAAGCGCGGTGAACAGCGTCGACTTGCCTACGTTGGGCAGGCCCACGATACCGATGGAAAGGGACACGACAGCTCCTTTTGGTACAAGCATTTCAAACTGCATAAGTATAGCGCCGCCGCAGCATCTGGCTAACCCGGACGCCACGGCGGCACGAATGAAGCAGAGATAGGGGTGCTGACTAGTCTGCGAGCTTTTCCACCTGATCGAGCATCTTATCGAGCTTGGCCTTTGCCTCGGCCTTGACCTTCTGGCTTCTTCGTGGGCCTTCGCCTTCTGGGCGGCCTTTTCCTCGGCCTCGGGATCGACGACGACCAGGTTGGACGCGTCGTGCTCGACCAGCTTGAGCGCATGCTCGGGACACACCTTGACGCAGGCGCCGCAGCCCAAGCAATACGTGGACTCCAGCGCAAAGTGGCCGCTTCCCACCAAATCGCAGGCGAACGTGGGGCATACATTGACACACTCGCCACACGACGTGCACTTGTCAAAATCGCACTCCGGCGTGCTCACCTGCATGTTCTGGGCAAGCTCGGGGTGGTTTTGCAGCGTTGAGAGCACCAGCTGTCGCCCGTGCGTAAGCGAACGGCGACGCTTGGTCGTCGTGGTACCGCACATGGTGTTGAGTGTGCGCTCCAGCTGGGTAATCTGATGACGATGGGCTTTGAGCTTCTGTGTCACCGAAGCTAGCGCCGCCGTCGCCGGGTTGAGCTTAGTCACGGTCAGGCCCGTGGTGCGGGCGATCTTTTCCATGTACTCCTTGCGCTCGTACTCGCGGCGCTTATGGCATTTGAGGCTCTTGGGGTCGACCTCAGACCCATGCCCATACCGGCCCATTCCTCGGCCTTCGCAATCGCCTCGCCCAAGATGTCCTCGCCACCGGTGTTGCGGCATTTATCGCACACGCCCAGCGGCAGGTACACGCTCACGTTGGGATAATCGGCAAGTACCGAGAACCAGGTCTCGGCCGTAATATCGCCCACGCAGGCAACGACGACCTCGTTTTCGCGCGGCATGCGCTTGAGGGCGCGCGTGCAAGTGACGTAGGCGGTCTCGTGGCTCGTAGCTGCAGAGACAATGTCGTCGTAAAGGTTTTTGGGCGCCAGGCGCGGCGAGATGATCGCCTCGGTCGGACAGGCAGCGGCGCACAGGCCGCACTTGCGACAGGAGTCGAGGATCTCGATGGCGTCTTCCTCGACCTCGATAGCGTTGACCGGGCACACATCCATGCACGCGGTGCAGCCGCTCTTTTCGTTTTTGCAGGTCAGGCACGGAATGGTGTTGCCGCGCGGACGCTCCTTGTAGTCGGCAGGATTCCACTGCGGCGCCGACGGATCGAGTGCGTCGGTCACACCGCCAAGCGGGTTTTTAAGAAAGTCGAAACCCTTGCTGATTTCGATAATGTCATCAAACAGATCGTGTTCCTGCGCCATGCGCGGCCCCTCCCTGAGCAGTGCAAACAAGCAAGAGATAATGATACGCCATCGGCCCGTGCCTCGAGCAAATTACACGCGGAGCACCTTTGGGACAAATAGCCTATGGCCTATCGCCGCCTCGATTGCACAAGGTCAATCAAGCGCCAAACTATGCCTCGCACATGAGCTGCACGAGCTTTTGTTTGGTCACCTTGGCCTGCTCGTTGGCCATATTACGCTCGTTTCTAAAGGCCGCATTTGCAACACTCTGCAGGTCGCATCGGAAATCTCGCCAAGGCCCAGATCCTCGAGCGTCTCGGCAGGCCGACGCGCTGGCAAAACTCGAGCACCTGTTCAAGCTCGGGAGCACGCTCCAAACGAAGCTGAACCACCAGCCAAATGCCACGGCCTCACCATGCATGGCCTTGCACTCGGGCAGAATCGTCAGACCGTTGCGATGGCATGAGCCAACGCCAAACCACCGCTCTCAAAGCCGACACCCGAAAGCAGAATATTGCACTCGATCAGCGCTCAACCGCCGGCGTATTCGACCCTTCTTGAGGTCACGCTTAGCGGCGATGCCACATTCCATAAGCGTGTCGTAGCAGGCACGTGCCGCGACCAGTGCCAAGTGCCCCGGCGCGCCACCGTGCTCGTTGGCGCCGTGCGCCGCGGCGCACGAACGCGCCTCGAAGTACGTTGCCAGCGCATCGCCCATACCAGCGACCGTCATACGCAGTGGGGCCGCCGCGACCACGTTGGTATCGACCACGACCAGGTCTGGATTCTTCTCGAGCATCAGGTAGCGGTCGAACGACCCATCCTCGTGATACAACACCGAAATCGCGCTGCACGGACCATCCATTGAGGCCGCCGTGGGGCATACACACAACGGCAGCTCAGCATAAAACGCAACGGCCTTTGCGATATCGAGCATCTTGCCGCCGCCAATGCCCACCACCATGTCGCAATACTCGGCCTGGGCTTCCTTGGCCATTTCGACAACGGCATCTTCCGTACACGGACCGTTGTAAATCTTAAAGAACGGCTCGCTTAGATCTTCATCCAGAAATCCATCGACGATCTGCCTGCACAGCCGATCCTCGGTGCCCTGGTCAAACAAGACATAGGCAGCGCAGCCCAACCATGACAAATACCTGCCCTGACGCGAAAGTTCGCCCGGCCCCTGAACATACCGGCCGGGACCGCCGTAAACCATAGGAAGCGCCATACGAGAATCCGCCCTTCATCAAACAACGATTGGTACAAACTAACCTGACCCCTTTGCACCATAGCAAAAAGGGGCAAAGCCATCTGTCGGCTTTGCCCCTTCCTTACCTTAGTTTACTCATCCATAAGGTAGTAGTGACCCAGTGCGTCGGCACCCAGGATGGCGTTGGCGACCATCTCAGGCGTCACCTCAAACGGCATGTTGCACATGGTGTCATTGGGCGCGCACGCAGCTCGGCAACAATCATGGCCTTCTCGCGCGTAAGCTCAGCAACGCCAAGTTCCTTCATCGTGACCGGCAGGCCCAGCTCAATGCAGAAGCCCAGGACTTCCTCGAGTTTCTCAGTCGGAGCATCCTCGAGTACCAGCTGGACGATGGTGCCAAAGGCGACCTTCTCGCCGTGATACATGCCGTGGCACTCGGGCAGCATCGTCAGGCCATTGTGGATGGCATGAGCAGCAGCAAGGCCCGAGCTCTCAAAGCCAATGCCCGAAAGCAGCGTATTGGCCTCGATGATATGCTCGACTGCAGGCGTGAGCGCACCCTTCTCCAGCGCGACCTTGGCCTTGACGCCATCGGCCATAAGCGTCTCGTAGCAAAGCTTGGCGAGCGCCAGACCGGCCATGCCGCCCTTGCCGCCAGCGCAGGTGCCACCGTCGGCATCATGCGTCGCCTGGGCCTCAAAGTAGGTTGCGAGCGCATCGCCCATACCGGAAACCGTCAGGCGCACCGGGCTCGCCGCGATAACCGTCGTATCCATCAGGACAATGTTGGGGTTTGCCTTAAGGAAGAGATATTTATCGAACTGGCCATCGTCGGTGTAGAGCACCGAAAGCGCCGAACACGGGGCATCGGTCGAAGCAATGGTGGGGCAAATGATAACCGGGAACTCCAGGTAATAGGCGACGGCCTTCGCGGTGTCGAGGATCTTGCCGCCACCGACGCCGACGATGATGTCGCAACCGTTGTCGCGAGCGAGCGCGACCAGGCGATCGACCTCACCCTTGGAGCACTCGCCGTTAAAGTCCTCAAACAGCAGCTCGGCCTTAGCTCGGCAAAACCGCCCTCGATCTTGGCACCGACGCGCTTCTTGCCCGAAGGCGTCACGATGACGAGGGCCTTAGCGCCGAGCGGCTCGACATAGGAGCCGAGCTTGGCGAGCTCGTCCGGACCCTGGATGTACTTGCTGGGGCTATTGAAAATTGCAGCCATAACTATCCCATTCTCTAAAAGAAAAAGAAAGGGGCTCCGTACAGATACGTGCGGAGCCCCTCGTTACGATAACAAGAGTCGATTAGAAATCGATGTCGGTGTCGTAGTAGCAGGCCTTGAGAATCTTCTCGAAGTCGGCAGCCTTGGTCTCACGCGGGTTCTCGGGCGTGCAGGCGTCCTGCTCGGCGTTCGCGGCGATCTCGGGGAGCTTGGCGAGGAACTCCTCCTCGGAAACCATCTGCGGGTTCTCGGCGTCGACCTTCACGCCACCATTCGCGTAATCCTTGATGGACTGCGGAATGTTGAGCTGGTCGTTGAGGTCGCGGATCTTCTGGACGAGCGCAGCGATAAGCTCCTCGTTGGTCTCGCCGGGAAGGTGCAGGATCTCCTTGGCCACGTAAGCGTAACGCTCGGCAGCGCGCGGATCCTTGGAGTTCCACTGGATGACCTTGCCAAGGTACATAGCGTTAGCAGCACCGTGGATGATGTGGCCGTTCTCAAAGGCTGCACCGGTCTTGTGAGCCATGGAGTGAACGATGCCGAGCAGGCCCGAGGAGAAGGCGATACCGGCGATGCACTGAGCCTCGTGCATGTGCTGACGGGCCTCATGGTCGCCAGCATAGGACTTGGGCAGCCACTCGACGATCTCGCGGATGCCGTGCAGGGCGTTGGCGTCGGTGAACATAGAGGCGCAGGTGGAAACGTAGGCCTCCATGCAGTGGGTCAGAGCATCCATGCCGGTGTGAGCGCACAGCTTGGCGGGCATGGTGTAGGTGAGCTCGGGGTCGACGATGGCGACATCAGGGGTGATGTTGAAGTCGGCCAGCGGGTACTTGATGCCCTTGGCGTAGTCGGTAATGACGGAGAACGCGGTGACCTCGGTAGCGGTGCCGGAGGTAGAGGAGATGGCGCAGAAATGAGCCTTCTGACGCAGCTCGGGGAAGCTGAACGGCTGGATGATGTTATCGAAGGACTCCTCGGGATACTCGTAGAAGACCCACATGGCCTTAGCGGCATCGATGGGCGAGCCGCCACCGATGGCGATAATCCAGTCGGGCTCGAACTCGCGCATGGCCTCGGCGCCCTTCATGACCGTCTCGATGGACGGGTCGGACTCGACGCCCTCGAACAGCTTGACCTCGAAACCGCCTTCCTTAAGGTCGTTCTCGACGTCCTGCAGGAACCCGCCGCGGCGCATAGAGCTGCCGCCAGAAACGATGATGGCCTTCTTGCCCTTGAGGTTCTTCACCTCGTGGCGAGCGCCCTCACCAAAGTACAGATCGCGAGGATTGGTAAAACGTCCCATACTGTGCCTCCTAAACAAGCCCCTCTTAGACTTGCGTATATAACGGAGCACCCGATTGGCTCCGTTAGGACCGTTTTGCGCGTTGCCGGCGATGACAATGCGCGATATCTAAACGTCTCAACGCTCAGACAAACACTATTCTACCGTTCTGGTTGGTCAGTTATTCACCTAAAGCCGACAATGATGAAACGTTTTTTCTATCCCTGAAGGCCCTTGTGGGGCATTCATACTCCCAAGCTGGGAAAACGTTTTATCAAGGTTGACCACATATCCCGGGCAGGACGGTGCTCCTCCAAAATGTGCCCCGTTCGCCGCCAAAAATCGACCGTTTGCGGCACCGTGATACCACTCGGTCGTCCAAGGTGCCGACATTTGTGCGACATCCGTCTTCGTGGTGCAAAGGTGCAAGTCCAAGTGCGGCACCCCCGGTGTGCCACATGCGGGTAAACTAGAACTTTATATAGAGACATTTGAACCCTAACCGCAGCAAAGGAGGCCCCATGCATTCGATCCCATTCAAGAGGATTGCCATCGCCTCGTTCTTGAGCCTTGCGCCGCGACAATATCCCGCTCACCGACGGCCCCGCCGTCGAGCGTCTGATGGAGCAATTCACCCGCAACCCCGCGCCGCTCATCGTGCACGACCGCGACCGCGCCGGGCATCTCATTGCCAAGGTGGTCGAGGCTGTCGACTACCGCATTCCCTTTATCCCTGACGATACCCAGGCAGAGCAAGAAGAGGCGCTGCCGAGAACATGCTTCGCGAGGCAGCCGCGCTCGACCCCACCAACTGGGACGCCCAGCGCATGCTGACCGCCCTCACCGCCAACTCCAACGAGGAGTACGTACAGTACTTGGTATCTAAGCGCGATGAAGTCGAACACGACCTGGCGCTCAAGATCGCCTCGGCGCAGGACCCCTACGAGCGCGAGGCCGCAGGCGACCTTATGCGCCGCCCCTACCTGCGCTGGCTTGCCGCCTTGGCATCGCGCGCGCTCATTAGCGGCCGCTACCGCATGTCGCTCGAAGCCGCAAACCGCAGCCTCGACTTTGCCCCCAACGACCCCGCCGGCGTCCGCCATACTGCGATGCTTGCCATGGCAAAGCTCGAATACCCCGCCGAGGAGCTCAAGCGCTTTCGCTCTGCCCACTCCGTCCCCTATCTCGCTAACACGCCGCTGCGCCGTCGTCCCAAGGACGCGGAGCGTGACTTGGACCCGTGGACGCTCATCGCGCTGATGAGCGCAGCCTGGCGCGAGCTGGACTACGAGGGTGCCGAGCACTACCTGCGTATCCTTGCGCGCTCGTGCCCGCACGCAGCCGAGGCGCTCTACTTCCAAACCGAGTTTCCCGATGGCGTCTATGCCCGCGTCAACGTGGGTGCAGGCTCCACCGACGAGCTCGTCCTTGCACTCTCCGAGGCGACGCCGGTACTGCAGGAGGGCCTGGGCGCGCCCGACAACGCCAGCTTTGCCGCCTGGGTCGCCACCAACGACATCGTGCGCTCCCAGATCGACGAGCGCATACTGCGGGCGGCCGAGCAGGGCTTGCCGTTTAAGGGAGGAGACCTCTAATGGATCCGAGCGTCTACATCCCCGCCTACCTGGAGCGCACCTATCTGGCGTCGCACCCCGAGCTCACCGATGCAGCACGCGAGCTTGTCCATAACGACATTAGTGCGAATCCCCAAAAGTATGCGCAGTCCGAGCATGCTCAGGCGCTGCTGTCCTATGCCGGTGTTCATCACCACCTGCTCGACGAGCTCCATCGCATCGAGGACATGGGCAGCGACGAGGAGTTTGAGCAGACGCGCAACCGCCTGTTCGATGACATGCGCGATGAGCTGCTCAAGATCGTCCGCGTCGATGGGTTGGCTGTCGATGCCCAGCTGCTCGCCATCATTTTGGCGGACACACCCGTCGACGCCTGTCTGGGCGACCTGATGAAGCTCGAGGCGACCACGGCCGACTATCTGCAGCAAAGCGTGCCCGGGTTTGACATGGAGACCCCGCACTACTGGGCCAACAGAGTGCTGGCAGACGGTGTGACGGCTGCGACCTCACCGTAAGCGAGCCGGCTCTCATCGGGTGGCTCCACACGCTCGAGGCCATCTCGCAGCTGTGCATGGCGAGCGCTCGTTACCGTGCTGCCGCCAACTATGCCCACCGCGTTCTTAAGGCGGAAGGCTATCCCACCCGAGCCGCAGGCACCGTACTGTTCGCCCTCGCTCGCCTGGAAGACCAAGATGGCTTTTTTGCCTTGGCCCACCAGCTCGAAGAGCAGATGGGAGCCGATGCCCTCGAGAACTCCCCCTGGTATCTGCTCGCCCGCACAATCCTGTTGTTCAAAACCAACAAGATGCGCCCGGCGACACGCGCGCTGCGCGAGTTTGCAAACCGCTGCGAGGGCGGCGCGTTCTTTTTGCTGAACCCCATGTATCAGACGCCCTACCTTCCCTGCCGGCCCGAACCGCACGACCCCTGGGACCTTTCGCACCAGGCGGTTTGGGAGGCCGACGGCATCATCTCGGATACTCCCGACTTTGCCCCTGGGCCAACGCTTGCGAAGACGTATCGCAGCTTGCCCAGGAATTTGCGCGCCGTTACGGCTTTTAACGGCACAATCGCCACGACCATGTCATTTACGTTAGGAACGACTTCATGAACTTCCGCTCATCTCTCGCCTGCACCTCGAGCGATATCGCCCGCTGGGGGCTGCGCTCTGTCCTCAAACGCCAGGGCGGCGTACTCCCCGGCCGCATCGCCATGAAGATCAACCCCGAGCTGCTAAGCGACCTCGCGAGTCTTGTTGACCGTAGCGTGGTGATCACCGGCACCAACGGCAAGACCACCACCTCCAACCTCATCGCCGATGCCGTTGCCGCCGGCGGCGCCACCGTGGTATGCAACCGCGCCGGCAACAACATGGAGCCGGGCGTGGTGGGCGCGTTGCTCGAGGCGCGCGGCAACCTTAAGCGAACAGCCAGCAGCAAGCGCGTAGGCATCTTTGAGTGCGACGAGCTCTACACGGTGCGCGTCCTGCCCAAGCTCAAGCCGACCTACTTTGTGCTGCTCAACCTGTTCCGCGACCAGCTGGACCGCTACGGCGAGATCGACCACACCCAGGACGTCATCGCCCACGCGCTGGAGCTTTCGCCGGCAACGACGCTCATCTACAACGCCGACGATCCGCTGTGCGCCTCGATCGCCGCACGCGTCCCCAACACGAGCATCGCCTTTGGCATCGACGGTGCCACGGGCACCGAGTCCGATCGCATTAGCGACTCGCGTTTTTGCTCACAGTGCAACGCGCCGCTGGAGTACGACTATGTGCAGTACGGCCAGCTCGGCGCCTATCATTGTCCTTCGTGCGGTTGGGGTCGTCCCGCGCTGGTCCGTCGCGTGACAGGCGTTGAGCTCACCTGCAGTGGCTACGGCTTTGACCTGAACTTTGGACCCGATACCGACGCACCTGCAACGCACATCGTCACGCGCTACAACGGCCTGTACATGGTCTACAACGTTGCCGCTGCCTTCTTTGCGGCGCGCGAGCTGGGCGTGGACGTGGCACATCTGCAGCCAACGCTCGATGCCTACGTCCCTGCCGGCGGACGCATGGGCCGCTGGGAGATCGCCGGCCGTACCGTCGAGGCAAACCTGGCCAAAAATCCCGTGGGCTTCGATCGCCAGATTCAGTCCATTAAAACGGCAGGCGGCAGGCTCTGCGCCTTCTTCCTGAACGACAACGACGCGACGGTCACGATGTCTCGTGGATCTACGACGTCGATTTCGAGCGCATCGCCGATACCCCAGGGCTTGTCGCCTTTGCCGGTGGCACGCGCGCGCACGATATGCAGGTACGCCTGAAGTACGCCGGCATCAACGCCGCCATCATCTCGAATATCGAGCAGGCGATCGGCGCCGTGGCAGACGAGGAGGCTGGTGACACTTTCTATGCCGTCGCCAACTACACGGCCTTCCCGCCGCTGGTCAAGGAGCTCGACGGGCTTAAGGGCACCGATGCGAGCTCGGTTGCCTCCCACGCCGTAACGCGCGCCGATGGTAGCGCTGTCCCCACCGATATTGCGCCGGTCGTGCTCTCGCGCCCGCTGCGCATCGTCTACCTGTATCCCGATGCCCTCAACCTCTATGGCGACGGCGGCAACGTCATCGCCCTCGAGCGCCGCTGCGCCTGGCGTGGCATTCCCGTGCGCGTGGAGGAGGTCCGCATGGGCGAGACGCTCGATCTCACCGACGCCGATATCGTCATGATGGGCGGTGGCTCCGACCGCGACCAGTTGGCTGTGGCACATGAATTGCTCGCTCAAAAAGACAAGGTCGCGGCCTATGTTGAGGACGGCGGCTCGCTGCTCGCAATCTGCGGCAGCTATCAGCTGCTCGGCCGTTCGTACTATATGGGCGAGAATCGCATCGATGGCCTGGGCGTCATTGCCGCCGAGACCGTGCGCGGCTCCGACCGCCTGATCGGCAACGTCGCCGTCAAGACCGACCTGGCACCCGAGCCCTTTGTGGGATTCGAGAACCACGGCGGCCGTACCCTGCTCGATGCAGAGGCCACGCCGCTCGGAACGTCCGTCGTCACGGGTACCGGCAACAACGGCGACGATGGCTTTGAGGGCCTCATCTACAAGGGCGTCATCGGCACGTACCTGCATGGACCGGCACTGCCCAAGAACCCCGAGCTCGCCGACTGGCTGATCGCCCACGCCCTCGAGCGCCGCGGCGACGCACAGGCCAACGCTCTGCTGCCGCTCAAACCCCTCGACGACACCTACGAGCACGCCGCCCACGACGCCGCCATGAAGCTCCTCCCCTAACGCCCCAACCACCACAAAGGGGACAGGTACCTTTGTGGTGGTTTTCCAGTTGCCAACGATATACGCGCCGGCAAAAAGTCTGCTATACTCTTTCCCGCTGTCCCCATCGTCTAGCGGCCAAGGACGCCACCCTTTCAAGGTGGATATCGCGGGTTCGAATCCGCTGGGGGCACCACAGAATCTGAGAAGCCCGTTACCAATTCGGTGACGGGCTTTTTGCTACCCATACGCCGGGATTGAACCCCGAAGGCATAAAATCACACTGTCATCCAAGGGCCCGTGGACAAAAAATAGCAAATATGAGTACTGTTACCAATTTAGTAACAGCGATTTCATGCCATCAGAAGGCGATTTGGACACAAGGCGTCCTACGGCGGAGGAATTGCAGGCATTTATCAGCTAAGTACTTGGACATATGTTGCGTAACACTGCATATTTTGCAAAAAGATAATGCTACAGGGCTTGTGACAGTACTCATATTTGACGTTTTTTGCCCACGACCCCTTATTGTGTGGGCGAATCAGTTGCAAAGCGGGATCCAAAGCGTCCTTCGCAAACAAATAGCCGGGGCCCGCGCGATGCGGACCCCGGCTCAACACCGTGACGATATGTCAGTTACGCTCTACACGTAGAACAGGATGTCGTCGTAGGTCGGGACCGGCCAGTAGTCGGCGGCCACGATCTCCTCCATGGCGTCCACGGCAGCACGCAGCGTATCCATAGCGGGAACGACCTCGTGCGCGTACACGTTGGCCTGCTCCTGGCCATCGAGAGCCTCGGCCTTCTGATGTACGGCGTCGAGCGCTTGATGGAGTCGTTGATGGCGGTGATACCGTTGCAGAGCTTGTTGAGCGTGTTCTGCTCGCACTGCATGGCGGCCTCAGCACCGGCGGCACGAATAGTCTCAAGGCCCTTAGCGACCTTGGTAGCATAGGCGGTAATGACCGGGCGATAGGTACGACGCGCCTCGCGAACCATCGTGGTAGCCTCGATGTTCATGAGCTTGTTGTACTTCTCGAGCTTGCAGTCATAGCGGCACTGGGCCTCGGCGCGGGTCAGGACACCCGTCTCCTCAAAGAGCGCAATGGCCTTATCGGAAACAAAGGCGGCAGGGCGTCGGCCGTGGTCTTGTTGTTGGCAAGGCCGCGCTTCTCGGCCTCGATGGGCCACTCGTCGGAGTAACCGTCGCCGGAGAACAGGATGCGCTGGTGATCGGTCAGCACCTTCTTGCAGTACTCGAGCGCGGCGTCCTGGAACTTATCCTCGGGCGTACCCTCGAGTGCGTCGGCGAAGGACTTGAGCGACTTGGCCACGGCGGCATCGAGCACCAGGTTGGAGTCGGAGACGTTCTGCTCGGAGCCGCAGGCACGGAACTCGAACTTGTTGCCGGTGAAGGCAAACGGGAGGTGCGGTTGCGGTCGGTGTTGTCCTGCATCAGCTTGGGCAGGGTATCGGCGCCCAGGTCGAGCACGCCGCGCGTGGCATGGACGGAAGCCTTGCCATCGATGATCTTCTCGACAACCTCGGTAAGCTGGTCGCCCAGGAAGATGGACATAATCGCCGGAGGAGCCTCGTTGGCGCCCAGACGATGATCGTTGCCGGCCGAGGCAACGGAGGCGCGCAAGAGCTCCTGATAGTTATCGACGGCCTCGATCACCGCGGTGAGGAAGACGATGAACTGCAGGTTATCGAGCGGAGTGTCGCCCGGGTCAAGCAGGTTCTCGGACTCGGTGCCAAGCGACCAGTTATTGTGCTTGCCCGAACCGTTGATGCCCTCGAAGGGCTTCTCGTGCAGCAGGCAGACCAAGTCGTGGCGGGAGGCGATGAGCTTCATCTTCTCCATCATGACCAGATTCTGGTCGATGGCCTCGTTGACCTCGCCGTAGACAGGGGCGAGCTCATGCTGGCAGGGAGCGACCTCGTTGTGCTTGGTCTTGGCAGGAATGCCAAGCGCCCACAGTTCATCGTCCAGGTCCTTCATATAGGACGAGACGGTGGGGCGGATAGCGCCAAAGTAGTGCTCCTCGAGCTCCTGGCCCTTGCAGGGAGCAGCACCAAAGAGGGTGCGCCCGGTGATGACCAGGTCCCTGCGCTTGCGGTAAGCGTCCTTCTTGATCAGGAAGTACTCCTGCTCATCGCCCACGGAAGGAACGACCTTCTTGGGGGTCTTACCAAACAGCGCCAAAACGCGCTTGGACTCACGCGAGAGTGCGGTCATGGAGCGCAGCAGCGGAGTCTTCTTGTCCAGGGCCTCGCCCGTGTAGGAGCAAAAAGCCGTGGGGATGCACAGGACATCGTCCTTAATGAATGCGGGGCTGGTGGGATCCCAAGCGGTGTAGCCACGGGCCTCGAAGGTGGCACGCAGGCCGCCGTTGGGGAAGCTGGAGGCGTCCGGCTCGCCCTGGATGAGGTTCTTGCCCGTAAACTTGGTAATGGCGGTGCCGTCGTGGTTGGGCTCGAGGAAGCTGTCGTGCTTCTCGGAAGTAATGCCCGAAAGCGGCTGGAACCAGTGCGCGTAGTGCGTCGCGCCCTTGGAGATGGCCCAGACCTTCATGGCGTGGGCAACGGCGTTGGCCACATCCAGGTCGAGCGGCTCACCGTCCTCGAGGGTTGCAGCAAGGCGCTTCCAAATGTCCTTGGGGAGGTAGTCCTTCATGACTTCCTCAGAGAACACCATGGTCCCGAAGCGGTCAGTAAGTTCGGCCATACGGAACTCCCTTCGTATCGGCACCGCGTGAGAAGCGGTGTTGATTACTAACGAACGAGTCATAGATTAGGCTCGTCGTGTTTCCGCAACATTACCGTTATGTTGCTGTCACGAAACCAATCAATGAGGTTACCGCATCGCGGCGGCGTTGCCGCCCTCAACAGCCAATCAACTGTATAAATTGCAGACCTCTCCCCATGGTTTAAGGGTAGTCAATTTGGGATGGGCTCTATTAACTGGTATTTCGCATCAGATACCAGTCTTTATAGCCCCATCCTAGATTGACCGCTCTGCTATAGGGAATGTCGATAGCAAGGCATCTTTGATTGGTATCCCCGAATAGCGAGTGAAACTCCACCGTGACACAGTGGTGCTGTAGAATCCTTACAACACATCACACTATTACGTATCTAAAGGAGCACGATATGCGCGTCGACGAGGTTTTTAAGCAGGCAGCATCCCAGGGCACCGCACCCGTTTCGTTTGAGATGTTCCCGCCCAAGGGCGAGCTTACCCTCAACACGGCTCGCGAGGTGGCAGGCAATCTGTGCAAGCTTTCGCCGAGCTTTGTCTCGGTCACTTGTTCCGCTGGCGGCTCGGGCAACGGTGCCACCACCGCCCCCATCGCGCATATGATTACGAGCGAATTCGATACGCCCTCGGTGGCGCACCTCACCTGTGTGGGCCGTACCCACGCCGATATCGCCGCCAAGATCGATGAGTACCGCACCGCCGGCGTGGAAAACATCCTGGCCCTGCGTGGCGATCTCCCTGCCGGCGCGACCGAGGACGACAAGCCCGCCTCGGACTACGCCTACGCCCGCGACCTCATCCCCGAGCTCGTCGACGCCGGCTTTTGTGTGGGCGCCGCAGCCTACCCCGAGGGCCACATTGCCTGCGAGGATCTCAACCTCTCGGTCGAGCACCTCAAGCAAAAGCAAGACGCCGGCGCGAGCTTCTTTGTGACGCAGCTCTTCTTTGATAACGAGTGCTTCTATCGCTTCCGCGAGCTTGCCGACAAGGCCGGCATCACCGTGCCCATTACCGCGGGCATCATGCCGTTTATGGGCAAGTCGCAGATCAGCCGCATGGTCTTTATGTGCGGCGCGTCGCTGCCCTCCCCCGTCATCAAGATTCTCGCCAAGTACGAGACGACCCCGAGAGCCTGCAGGCAGCCGGTGTAGATTATGCCGCCCGTCAGCTTTGCGACTTAAGGAGCACGGCGCCGCCGGTCTGCACCTGTACACTATGAATCGTCCTGCGATCGCCGCGACTATTATGGAGCGCCTGGGGTAATGGAAAAACCGCACATCGATACAACCGCTGTCGAAGTGCCGGCCGACTTTGCGTCGCCGGCGCTTTACCGTGTCGATGCTGCGCACCATCCCCGTGTCGACCGTGCCGAGATGCTGCGGTATCTGGGTTACGGCGGCCAGCAGATTGAGCCCGAGCTGTCACGACGTATTGAGCTTGTGGTCGAGCGCCTTGAGCTGGACATTGAGCCCCGCGGCGTGCGGCGCGTGTTTACCGTCGATGCCACGGGCGTGGACGAGCAGGGAGAGCCTTGCATCCGTCTGGTCGGCACCAACGTTGAGCTGCGCGGTCGCGACATCTATCGACATCTCAAGGACGCCCGCATGGCCGCGCTGATGGCCTGCACCCTCGGCATGGACGCCGAGCGTCGTCTGCGCACCACGGGAGCCCAGCAGCCCCTGGAGGGAGCCGTGCTCGACGCCGCATGCTCTGCCTATGTAGAAGCCGCCGTCGAGCAGATGGACCAGCAGGTTAAGGCTGCGGCCGCCGCACACGGACTCGCCGGCAACTGGCGCTTTAGTCCCGGCTACGGCGACTGCCCGCTCTCGGCCCAGCGCTCGATCGTCAATGCGCTCAACGCCACGCGGCTCATCGGCCTGACCGTCACGCCCACCAGCCTGCTCATGCCCACCAAGAGCGTGACCGCGGTGATCGGCCTGTTCGACGGCGAGGTCCACGACGCCAGAGCCGCCCCACCTGCAATATCTGCCGTATGCGCGAGCACTGTCGCTTCCGCGCCGCCCACACCACCTGCTATTCCAGCCATTAGGAGCCCTCGATGTTTACTCCGCTTATCACTCATGATTCTGACGGCACTGCATTGGCGGCACCCGTTGATGCCGCACGTCGCAACGGTGCCACGTACAAGACGCGCACAATCGACGACCTTCGCATTAAGGACGATCGCCTGCGCGCCGCCATCGAGGGCACGGGACACCTGCTGTTCGACGGCGGCATGGGCACCATGTTGCAGGCCGCTGGCATGAAGGCGGGCGCCCCGCCCGAGCTGCTCAACTTTGAGGAGCCCCAGGTTATCACCGATATCCAACGTCAATATGTCGAGGCAGGCTGCGACGTGATCACCGCCAACACCTTTGGCGCCAACGCGCACAAGCTCGATGGCGCCGCCACCGTGGCAGATGTCTTTGCCGCCGCGGTCTCTTGCGCCCGCGCGGCCGGTGCCCATTACGTCGCCGGCGACATCGGCCCCATCGGTGCGCTGCTTCGCCCCCTGGGCACCCTCAGCTTTGACGAGGCCTATGACCTCTTTGCCGAGGAAGTGCGTGCCGGCGTCGATGCAGGCGTGGACCTCTTTATTATCGAGACCATGACTGACCTTGCCGAGATCAAGGCGGCGGTCCTCGCCTGCCGCGAGAACTCCGACCTGCCCGTCTTTGCCACCATGACCTTTGAGGAAGACGGCCGCACCTTCTTGGCACGAGCCCCGAGGTCGCCGCCATCACCCTCGACGCCATCGGCGCCGACGTTTTGGGCATCAACTGCAGCCAGGGCCCGGCCGAGCTCCGAGGACTCGCCGCTCGCATGCTCACCGTCACCGACAAGCCCGTTATGGTGCAGGCCAATGCGGGACTGCCCCGCGTGGACGATGACGGCAATACCGTCTTTGACATCCAGGCACCCGAATACGCCGAGGCCGTCGCCGGCATGATTGAGGACGGCGTGAGCGTCGTGGGCGGCTGCTGCGGCACCACGCCGGCGCACATGGCCGCCTTGCGCACGCTTATCGATAACCACACGCCCAGCCCGCACCACCGCAAGCCCAGCATGTCGGTCACGAGCGCCCAGACGGTCGTGGACCTTCCCTGTGACGGTCACAAGATCGCCGTCATCGGCGAGCGCATCAATCCCACCGGCAAAAAGCGCCTGCAGCAAGCCCTGCGCGACGGTGACCTTGACTACGTCGTGAGCCAGGGCATCAGCCAGCAGGAGCAGGGCGCCGACATCCTGGACGTCAACGTGGGCCTGCCCGAGATCGACGAGGTCAAGATCATCCAACAGGCGACCGAGCAGCTCCAGGGCTCCACGCTGCTGCCGCTGCAGATCGACTCCACCGACCCCGCAGCCGTCGAGGCAGCCGTGCGCCGCTACGCCGGCAAGCCCATCATCAACTCGGTCAATGGCAAACAGCAGATCATGGATGAGATCTTTCCACTGGTCGCCCACTACGGCACCAACGTCGTCGGCCTTACGCTCGACGAAGGCGGCATCCCCGATACCGCCGAGGCCCGCTTCGCCATCGCCGAGCGCATCGTGGCCGAGGCCGCCCGCTACGGCATTGGCCCGGACCGCATCCTCATCGACTGCCTGGTCATGACCGCCTCGACCAATCAACGCCAGGCCGAGCAGATCCTGCGCGCCATGTCCCTGTGCAAGGAGCGCCTGGGCGTCAAATGCGCGCTCGGCGTGTCGAACATCAGCTTTGGCCTGCCCGCTCGCCCGCTGCTGGGTTCGGTCTTTTTGGCCGCCGCTTTTGGCGCGGGTCTGGACGCCCCCATCATGAACCCGGGCTCCAAGCGTTTTATGGATACCGTCTACAGCTATCGCGTCCTGAGCGTTGAGGACGAGGGCTCGACCGGATACATCGAGCGCTATGCCGGCTGGACCGATCCGTATAAGATCGCCGCCAACCCGGCGGCGGCTCAGACCGCATCGACCGACGCCGCGCCCGCTGCTGGCACCGCCGGCACCGACGGCAACGACGACCCGATTCGTCGCATGGTCGTCTCGGGCCGCAAAGGCGAGATCGCTGCCGAGACCGAGCGTCTGCTGGCAGACCACGACGCCATGGACCTCATCAACAATCACTTTATCCCCGCCCTCGACGAAGTTGGCGTCCTCTTTGACCAGGGCAAGTTCTTCTTGCCTCAGCTTATGGCCTCGGCCGAAGCCGCACGCGTGGGCTTCGACACCATCAAGCGCCTGATGCCCGCCGGCGAGATTGCCGACAAGGGCAAGATCTGCGTGGCCACCGTCAAGGGCGACATCCACGATATCGGCAAGAACATCGTCAAAATGCTGCTCGACAACTACGGCTACACCGTCTTTGACCTGGGCCGCGACGTCGATCCGCAGGAGGTACTCAAGACCGTCAAGGAGCGCGATATCAAACTCGTCGGCCTCTCGGCGCTTATGACCACCACCGTCGTCGCCATGGAGGAGACCATCAAGCTGCTCCATGCCGAGGTTCCGGGCGTCAAGATCATCGTAGGCGGCGCCGTGCTCACCCCCGAATACGCCAAGCAGATCGGCGCGGACTACTACGCCAAGGATGCCGCCGAAAGCGCGCGCATCGCCGAAGAGGTCTTTGGGCAGTAACACAACGGAAACAACCGAGCACTAAAACGTGCCGCACGCGCCACTTGGCACGTGCGGCACGTTAGAATAGATAAGACTATGCTCGTTTTGGCAGATAGGAGCGCAAGGATGGCGATCACGCCTGCAGAAATCGCGGAAACCCGCGGCATGGTTGAGGAACAGAACCTCGACATCAGGACCATCACCATGGGTGTTTCGCTCATGGGTTGCGGTGACGAGAACCTCGACCGCATGTGCACGAAGATCTACGACCACGTGACGTACACGGCTGAGCACCTGGTCGAGACCGCCGAGAACCTCGAGCGCGAGTACGGTATCCCCATCGTCAACAAGCGCGTTTCCGTCACCCCGGTGGCGCAGATCGCCGCATGCTGCAAGGATGAGGACCTCACCCCCATCGCGCATGCCCTCGACCGCGCGGCCGAGACGCTCGGCATCGATTACCTGGGCGGCTTCTCCGCACTCGTCCAGAAGGCATCGGCGACGCCGATCGACGCGTCATCCAGTCCATCCCCCAGGCGCTCGCCACCACGAGCCGCGTCTGCTCCAGCGTCAACGTCGCCAGCCTGCGTGCCGGCATCAACATGGACGCCGTGCTCATGGCCGCGCAGACCATCATCGACGCCGCCAAGCTCACGGCCGACCAGGATTCCGTCGGCGCTTCCAAGTTTGTCTGCTTTGCCAACATGGTCGAGGACTCCCCGTTTATGGCGGGCGCCGTCCACGGCGGTGGCGAGGCCGACGCCGTCATCAACGTAGGCGTCTCGGGCCCCGGCGTTATGGCCGCAGCCCTGGAGACGCTGCCCGATTCCGCATCGATGATGGAAGTCGCCGAGAAGATTAAGCAGACCGCCTTTAAGATCACCCGTGCCGGCGAGCTCATGAGCCGCGAGGCCGCCCATCGCCTGGGTGTCGAGAAGGGCATTGTCGACCTGTCGCTGGCTCCCACGCCCGCCATCGGCGACTCCGTCGCTCGCATCCTCGAGATCATCGGCGTGGGCACCTGCGGTGGTCCCGGCACGACCTGCGCGCTCGCCATGCTCAACGATGCCGTCAAGAAGGGCGGCGTCATGGCTAGCTCCAGCGTGGGCGGTCTCTCGGGTGCTTTTATCCCCGTGTCCGAGGACGCCGGCATGATCGCCGCCGTCGAGGCCGGCGCGCTTTCGCTCGAGAAGCTCGAGGCCATGACCTGCGTGTGCTCCGTTGGCCTGGACATGATCGCCATCCCCGGCGACACCCCGGTCGAGACCATCGCCGGCATCATCGCCGACGAGATGGCCATCGGCGTCATCAACAACAAGACCACGGCCGTCCGCGTGATTCCTGCCATCGGCAAGGGCGTGGGCGACTGCGTCGAGTACGGTGGCCTGTTCGGCCGTGCACCCATCATGCCGGTGAACCCCAACGCCGGCACCGTGCTTGCCCACCGCGGTGGACGCTTCCCGGCGCCGCTGAACTCGCTGAAGAACTAGCTGAGGGGGACTGGCGAGGAGCCCCGGGAGGGCAAATATATAAGGTCGCCTGCTCGGACAGTCCTGACTCGCACGGAGAGCACATTAAGTGCTCTCCGGCTCGTGCGGAACTCGCGATCGACCTTATATATTTGCCCTCCCCGGGGCTCCCGCACAACGGGACCTCGGTTGGGTTCTATCCCTTTGGCAGTCGCTTCGCTCCTGCACCACTTGGCTGATACGGCGGTTTGGCGTTGGAACGGTTCTTTTTCTGATATATGCTGGTTGCGGCTCTTCTTTTGGGAGGAGTCGCTTTTTTGTTGCTAGGAGGTTGGCCCGTGGCTGATGATTTGATTCGTTCTGAGCTGCTTGCTGCGGATTGGAATGGCGAATGGATGCGCCTGCAAGCTGCTCGGCGACGGGCTGATGATTCTTTTGAGTGGGATAAGCGGGCTCGGCATTTTCGGCCGCTTGAGACTGCCCCTTATGCTCGGGATTTTATGAAGCTGTTGGCGCTTGAGCCAGACGAGTCGGTGCTTGATATGGGGTGTGGGGCTGGGTCGATTGCTATTCCGCTTGCTCAGGCTGGGCATTCCGTGATTGCTGCCGACTTCTCTCCTGCCATGTTGGGCACGCTTGATGCCGGCATTGAGTATTACGGGCTCGAAGATCTTATTACGCCGCTTGAGCTTGCTTGGATGATGATTGGGATTTGGTTGGACCGGTCGCGAAAGCGGTGGATGTTGCCTTTGCCAGTCGCTCTGTCACCACGACCAACCTAAAAGGCGCGCTTGCCAAGCTCGACCGCACGGCTCGCCGGCGTTGTGCTGTCACGATGGTCGCTAACTCCAGCCCGCGCTACGACCTGCACGTGATGAACGCCATCGGCGCCTCGGTTACCTGCAGTAATGGCTTTGTGTACGCCTTCAACATCCTCATTCAGATGGGTGCGTTGCCGCAGGTTACGTACTTTGAATCGCCTCGTCGCGATACCTTCGATAGCCTTGAGGCAGGTGTGGCAGACTTCTCCCGTATGCTTGAGCATGGCAACGAGGATAAGGTCGACCGTCTGCGCGACTACATCGCCCAGCACATGATCGAGAATCCCCATGCCGGTGAGCCGGGCTCCAAGGGCGTGCCGCAGGGGCGCTATATGCTCGATCATGTCCGCAAGGTTCGTTGGGCGTTTATTGCATGGGAGCCGGTCTCTGCGCCCAGCTCATAGCCTGTTCGCAGCCCGCACCGCCCACTCACTTGGCATCCGCATTCTTTTTGAACTGGGCAAACGCGCCCCACACCGCGCCGTTCCTGCGCTATCGTGGGACAGCTCACGTAGATTAAGGCCCCATCGTGGGCGCCCCATACATAGAAAGCGAGAACCATGGCACTGACAGGAGCCCAGGTCAAGCAGCTTCGCAGCATGGCCCATCACCTCAACCCCGCTATCATCATCGGCAAGTCCGATGTCAATGAGGCACCGTCGAGCAGACGGTCGCCTACCTGGAGAAGCACGAGCTCGTTAAGTGCTCCGTGCTCGATGGCTCCAGTCTTTCCGCCCGCGAGGCCGCCGAGGAGCTCGCCGAACGCTGCCACGCCGACGTCGTTCAGGTTATCGGCCGCAAATTCTCGCTGTATCGCGAGTCCTCGCGCAAGGATATCGAGAAGATCAAGCTCGTCTAAGAGCCAATGATCCGGCGAGCCAACACATAGCAAGCTTACGGGTGCCCAAGTACTTCGGGCACCCGTTTTTTATCGCTCGACCAGCACGCGATTGAGCCGCCCCTCCACCAAGCGCTCGTATAGGCGCCGCGTCTCGGGCTCGGGCACACCATTGACCTGCTCCCTCAGATGGTGCATATGCCCGCTGTACAGCTCGACGATATCGCGCCGCCGCCCCGCCGCACTGTAGACGCGCATGGCACAGCGCACCATATCCTCACGCGCCGTTTCCTGCCGAAGCCCCGACTCCGCCAGCCAAATCGCCGACTGCAGATCGTTTTCTTCTAGAGCGGCATTTGCTCCCTTAATCATGCAATCGATGTACTTTGACTGCATAATGCGTCGCATACGCAAAAGTAGTGGGATTACAGCCATTGGGAACATACAGCGGTCCGGCATAAAGCTGCTCAATCTTAAGGCACAGCTCAACTAAATGGGGCCCGCGCGCACCCGTGCGATTTCCCAAAACCTCGCGGCTTATCTGGTCAAACAGCCGCACATCGGTCTTAACGTAGTCGCCATTGAGTCCGATGCATTCATTTTGGATGAGTACACACGACTTGCCGTCTGGCGTCGGTCCCAAAGCCGACCGTAAGCGCGATATCGTCGAGTACAGGTTGTTGCGGGCGCTATTGAACTCGGCATGGGGCCACAGCTCCATGGCCAGCGTCTCACGATCGACGAGCGCATCCATGCCCAGCGCAAGCCGCTCGGCAAGTGTCGCCGCCTTCTTGCGGCGCCACATTTTGTCCGTGATGGGAAACCCGTCGCGCTCGGCGCGAAACGCACCAAACATGCGAATCTCGATATGGTCGATGGTATCAACGGCTTCAACCTCGCCGGCCTGGAACAGCGCTCGCCCTCCCCTTCCAAATCGTCGCGCAGCGAGTACCGCGACAGTTCGCGCACGGGAAGCTTCTTGCGTATCCTGCCCGCCGGCTCGCCCAGACAATGCATGGCAAGGCGCGCAAAGAGCCGATACGATGGCTCTAGAATCCCCGCACGATTCATGGACATCCAGGCCGCAAGGTCGCTGTCTCGGCCTGCACAGGCCAAATGCAGCGCCACCATCCAGGCCTCCGCTCCACCAACCTGCGTCTGGCTTATATCGAGCAACTCCGCTTCCTCGCGTACCGAAACCATCGAGGTGTTACGCAGATATGCCGCGCGCTCCAGCAGCAATGCGTTATCGCGCATGTACGCAATCGACTCCTCGGCAAGTTTGAGCACTTGGACCGCACGGAACTTTGCATTAACCGGCCGTCCCTCTGCCAGCGACTGCCAGCCTTCTAGCAACAGGCCAAACAGCTGAATCTGGTTGTCGCGCATGCGCACGGCAAAACGATCGAGCTCGTTGAACGCCGCGTCGTCGGTTACCGGCAAGCCGGAAAGGAGCCGCCGTGCCGCCAGCACCATGCGCACCCAGATAGCCATCGCCTTAAGCCCACGTACGTCGAGCGCCTCCCGCACCACCGTCATCTCGTCGTCGCGCTCGTCGGTTCCCGCAAACGACCCGTCAAAGAGCTCCACCAGCATGCTATCGGCCCGTATAACAATCCCCGCGACATCGAGCTCGCAGTCGTAGGCCTTGCTCGTTTTGAGCTGCTGTAGAACGCCGCCGTCATCTCCCCGCTCGGTCAGACAGCGCTTGACCTCGATATGCGCAGACAACATATCGAGTGCGGTATGGAATGTCTCGATTTCTGGCACGGCCAGGTTCGTAGGAAGCCCAAGCCCGTTGTCCCCATAGCAAACTGCCGTCAGTGTCTGGGCCACCCTCCATGAAACAGGGTCTATTTCGCAGGCCGCCCGTTCGCCCCCTCGCTCGATAACCGATGCCATATAGCGAGCGAGCTTTGTATTGGACACGCTGACCGACGCCAGATATACGCCAAGCGCCTCGGCAGGCGTTGGCTCTGGAGCCGGATCGTCGGCATCGATCGTGCCCAGCGCTGCTCGGCAGATATCGGCCCCGTGCCCCGTCAGAGCAAGATCGACCCCATACTGTCCAGCAAGTTCAAGGACCGCCTCGCGGTCCAAAAAGGCGTCCGCCAGGCCCATCGCCGCATCGCATCGGCCCGCCTTAAGCAAAATCCGGGCCGCCCTCGGAACAAGTTCGGGGCGAACCTCGGCCACCAACTTACGCAAACGCAATCGTCCGTTATCCTCCGTGCCCAGACACGTAAAACTCCGCTCGGCGGGGTCCAAGCCAAAGATCGGGTAGTCGCGTACAAAGTAAGACTGGTCGACCATCGACAGCCTTACCCCACAAGCCTCGAGTTCTGCTATATTGCCCTCGCCCATCAAAACCATGAGACATGCCACGCAAAACAGCGCATTATTGTCGAGCGAAGCCAGATCGACAAGTGCCGCGCCATATACGTTGACAATCTCGTTTTCGAGCAGGCCGGCTACGTCGCTTGGCCATACAGACCCGTCTGCAATGCCGAAACGAGTTCGGGCACGCCCTGCGTGAGCTGATAAAAGTCGAGCGATGTGCTGATCGAAAACGCCGACGCCCACGCCGAATACTCATAGGCATGCACCTTGAGCATCTGCGCATTGATCTTAACCGAATCGCCCAGCCCATGAATCAGCTGACGATTTGAAGGACGGCAAGAGATAAAGACCCCTACCCCCATAGCGCGCAGGCCGCGAATCCTGTCGATGAGGTCTTCGGTATCGTGCTGATCGAGGTTTGGCACATTATCAATCGCGATAAGGGAGTGCGGTTTGTCTTTGAGTTCTTCGGTAACCACCTCGAGCTGCATAAACACCTCGCGCCCAGTGGCGCGATCGGCCTCGATAATCCGCACGGGGCCTCGCGTCGGGTCGCATTTAACCTCATGGGTGTACTGCAGCAGCACCGAGGTCTTCCCAAACCCGTCGGGTGCATAAAGAACCACGATGCCGGCCTTTCGGCCCTTGGCGATAAGCTCATTCATCAAGCGTTCGCGTCGCACCATATAGCCTCCGCCTAACGGCATCAGCTCGAGGTCGTCTATACCGCTCAAATCGTTTACCATGCCCGCTCCTCAACTCGACCGTATGGACACTGTAGCCGCAAGACCATACAAGCCGCTCTATGAATAGAGCGACCTTGTGTTTTAGGTTGTCTTTTGGTACGCAAGCGGCAAGTTTTTGTACAGCGAGGTCCGATTGTTATTAATCCCCCGACTAATCGGTCTTTAAGCAGGTAAATGAGCTTGTCAGCTTGTCCCATCTAAGCGGCAGTGTAACGCAGATGAACAAGGTTCAGCCATGTCATTCAACTCGCCTAGCACCCGCTACCGTCTACGACCTTCTGGTGGCATTTTTGCATAGAATCTGGTATAGGATGAATCAAGCTGTTGGACATCCGGCATTCGTCAAGCTTGCGGCAAGTTTTTGGTCAAGTGGGCAAAAAGGGATAGCAAAAAGGCCCCCGCAAAGCGGAGGCCTTAGGCAAGGCTATGTCGAGCTGCAGGATTCGCGCTACTCGCAAAGCGAAAGGGCGGCCTCGTCGGCAACGACAACGCAGTTGGTGTGCAGCTGCAGGATCGAAGCCGGGCACTCGGGCGTAACCGGACCATAGCACATGTCATGCACGGCCTGAGCCTTGGCCTCGCCGTTGGCGACGACCAGGATCATGCGAGCATACATGATGGTCTGGGTACCCATGGTGTAGGCTTGACGGGGAACATCGTCGATGCTGTCGAACAGGCGGCTGTTGGCTGAATGGTGCTCTCGGTGAGGTCGACGCAGTGCGTGCCCTTGGAGAAGTGGTCATCGGGCTCGTTGAAGCCGATGTGGCCGTTGTTGCCAATGCCGAGCAGCTGCAGATCCGGGTAACCGGCGGCGGCGACAATCTTGTCGTACTCAGAGCAGGCAGCGGCGGCGTCGGGGTTGGAGCCATCGGGCACATGCGTGTTGTTCAGGTCGATGTTGATGTGATCGAAGAAGTTCTCGCGCATGAAGTAGTGATAGCTCTGGGGATCGTCGTGCGAAAGGCCGCGATACTCGTCCAGGTTGTAGGTGCTGACCTCGGCAAAGTCGACGTCGCCCTTCTCGTACCAAGCAGCGAGCTGCTTGTAGGCACCGATCGGGGTGGAGCCGGTGGCAAGGCCCAGCACACAGTCGGGCTTGAGGATAACCTGGGCCGAGATGATATTAGCGGCCTTGCGGCTCATATCCTCGTAGTCTTTAGCTTTAATGATCTTCATTACGCGTCCTTTCTCGTACAAGAGAGGCAAGGCTCCCTTACAAGCACTTGCCCGCGGCCCGCGTCGGCCGCAACCAACGTGTGCGGCCACCAGGGCGAGGTCGCGTAATGTATGTGTCTCGTGTCTAGCCGCGTCGAGGCCCCTGCCCGTCCACGGTGACCCAAAGCCTTTTAGCTTCGGACAAATCCCATCTTGCCACTGAGGGCGTCCTCTTTCAAGGGCGCCTCCGTAAACGTGTTTGAATTGTAGACTAATGGCCACGTGCACTTGCTAGCGCTCGCGAGCAACGATGAGCTGGTCCATCTCTTCGACATGCACGCCAACGGAGCCCTTGATGCTCGAGAACTCAACGGAGTTGCACACCAAGATGGGAACCGTCACATCGTAGCCCTCGGCAGCAATTGCCTCGCGATCGAACTCAATGAGCACATCGCCCTTATGGACGATGTCACCCACTTGCGCATGTACGGTAAAGTGCTTGCCCTCGAGCTGAACAGTGTCCAAACCAACGTGGATGAGCACGTCCAAGCCATCGACCGTGTTAAGCGCAACGGCGTGTCCCGTGGGAAAAATAGCCTCGACCTTGGCATCAGCCGGCGCGATCACGCGCGTACCCGTAGGCTGAATGGCAACGCCCTGGCCCAAAAGGCCGGTGGCAAACGTCTGATCGTTTACCTCGGAAAGCGGAATGACATCGCCCGAGATGGGAGCATCCAGCGTAAGGACTCGACCACGCATACCAAAAGACCTTAGGACTTTAGTGAACATGCTCCCCCTCGGACATACCAATCAATCAAAATAACCTTAACAGTTTACCACTTGGCAACGGTTTTTGACCATTAGGGAAGTTCGCGCTTGACAACCTCGACGATGTCGTCGACAACGCGCTGGGTCAGCTCGTGCGTCTCGGCCTCGGCCATCACGCGGACCAGCGGCTCGGTGCCGCTCGGGCGCACCAGAATGCGGCCGCGGCCGTCAAGCTCCTTCTCGGCAGCAGCAACGGCATCCCAGATGGGCTGGCAATCGTCCAGACCAGCCTTGTTGTCGGAATGCACGTTGACGAGTACCTGCGGGTACTTCTTCATGATGCCGGCAAGATCGGTGAGGGTACGACCGGTGCGCTTGAGCACGGCCAGCAGCTGCAGAGCCGTCACCAAGCCGTCACCGGTGGTGTTGTGCTCCAGGAAGATGATGTGGCCGGACTGTTCGCCGCCGATGACGGCGCCGTCCGCGAGCATGCGCTCCAAAACGTAGCGGTCGCCCACGGCGGTCTGAACCATCTCGAAGCCCTGCTCCTTCATAGCGATGGAGAAGCCCAGGTTGCACATGACGGTCGAAACGATCTCGGAGTTAGCGAGCTTGCCGCGAGCGGCGAGGTCAGAACCGCAGATAGCCAGGATGTAGTCACCGTCGATCTCATTGCCCTCGCTGTCCACGAACAGCACGCGATCGGCGTCGCCGTCGTGGGCCAGGCCGATGTCAGCATGGGTGCGCAGCACGAGCTCGCGCAGGGGCTCGAGGTGCGTAGAGCCGCACTCGACATTGATGTCGGTACCGCAATAATCGGTGTTGATAGCGTGCACCGTGGCACCCAGGCGCTGCAGCGCGGCGGGCGTAGTCTGGCAGGAAGCACCGTGACCGCAGTCGACGGCAACGACCAGGCCGTCGAGCCTCAGGCCATCAAGCGTATCGATGGCGTGGTCGACGTATGCCTTGCGAGCGTCCTTCATCTTGATGATGTGGCCCACACCGGCACCGGTCGGCAGCGTGTCGGCAGCCATGGCTTCCTCGGACATGACCCAGGCGCTGATCTCTTCCTCGACAGCGTCGGGAAGCTTCATACCCTTGCGGCTAAAGAACTTGATGCCGTTGAACTCCGGCGGATTATGCGAAGCGGAGATGACGATGCCGCCATCGAGCTCGTTTTGAACGGTGAGCAGCGCCACGGCCGGCGTAGGAATGACGCCGCAGCAGTGCGGGCGGCCGCCCTCGGCCATAATGCCGGCGGTCAGAGCGCTCTCGAGCATGGTGCCCGAAAGGCGCGTGTCACGGCCGATGCAGATGTCCGGACCAAGAAACTTGGTCGCCGCGCGGCCCAGGCGAAACGCGAGGTCGCACGAAAGATCGGCGTTGGCGACGCCACGGACACCATCGGTACCGAAGATGTTCTGGGGCATAGGATCGTTCCTTCCCTAGCAGGCGATATGCAACCGCCTACCCTAGTCGAAAAAGAAAAGCGGGACCCGCCGAGGAATCGGCAGGCCCCGCTTGTACATTGTATCTCGAAAGGAGATAAAACCTTAGCGCTTGGAGAACTGGGGAGCGCGGCGGGCCTTCTTGAGGCCGTACTTCTTGCGCTCGACCACGCGAGCATCGCGCGTAAGGAAACCGGCCTTCTTGAGGTCAGCACGGTAGTCGCCAGCGTTCAGAAGAGCGCGAGCGATGCCCAGGCGCAGAGCGCCGGACTGACCGGAGATGCCGCCGCCATCGCACAGAGCGATAACGTCGAACTGACCGGCGGTGTCGGTCACCTTGAAGGGAGCAAGGGCGTTCTCAACGAGCTGATGACGGCCGAAATACTGCTCGGCGTCACGCTTGTTGATGGTCACCTTGCCGGTGCCGGGGACGAGACGGACGCGGGCGACGGCGTTCTTACGACGGCCGGTACCCTGGTAGACAACGGTGTTCTCAGCCATCTTTAAGCCTCCAGCTCAATCTTCGTGGGGTTCTGGGCAGCGTGCGGATGCTCGGCACCAGCGTAGACCTTAAGCTTGGTCATCTGGCACGGCCGAGGGTGGTCTTGGGCAGCATGCCGCGAACGGCGCGCTCGATGACCTTCTCCGGGTGCTTCTCCATAGCCTGGCGGAAGCTCTCAGCCTTGAGGCCGCCGTTGTAGCCGCTGTGGCGATAATAGGTCTTCGTGTCGGCCTTGTTACCGGTAAGCTGGACCTTATCGGCGTTGATGACGACAACGAAGTCGCCGCAGTCGCTGTTGGGCGTGAACTGGGGCTTGTTCTTACCGCGCAGAATCATTGCGATCTGGGTGGCAAGACGGCCCAGGACAGCACCATCGGCGTCGACGAGAACCCAGTTGCGCTGGACCTCGCCCTGCTTGGCGTAGTGAGTCGATTTCGAAATCACTTAGACTCCTCCATGTACAGTACGTGTTGTTACAGAGATTCACGGGGCTCTGCAAGTAACCCGTCCATATTACCCCGCTCGCCGTCCGAGTCAACAGGTATTTTGGTTCTGACCAGACTTTCTGCACATGTCGTCCATGGGTCATGACGTCGCGACACTAGCGCTCGACAAATGCCTCGATATCACTCAGTAGGCGCTTTGCCTCCTGGCGGCCCTGAATATACAGGTCGAGGAGCTTTGCCGGATCGTGCTCAACGTGGCCGACCTCGACCGGCTTTTGCGGAGCAATGACCAGCGCACGGCCCTCGCGCTCATACTTCCACAGATGCATGCGCTGGATGTTATAGCGGTCGTGGCGCGTCTCGATAGCCTCGAGCAGGTAGGGGTAGTCGGCATAGCGGGCGCGCGCGGCGGGCATAAACTCGTAGGGCTTTTTCTCGTACGAGCGGTCCTGCGTGACAATGACAACCGCGCGATCGAAGCCCGCCTCCTCCAGCACGTGCTCGATGGGAACCGAATCGGCTACGCCACCGTCGACGTATTTGTGTCCGTCAATCTCGACCGGCGGCGTCACCAGCGGCAGCGACGTCGAGGCGCGCACGGCATCGAGGTCGAGCACGGCGCTTTTGACCGGCAGGTACGCGGCAGTTCCAAAGAGCATGTCCGTCGCGACGGCGTACATCTCGATGGGGCTCGCATCAAACGTCACGTTGTCAAAGGGATCCAGGCGGTCCTGGACATCGTTGAAGATAAAGTCGTAGCCCACAATAGAACCCGTGGACGCAAACGATGCGGCACCCATGAAGCGGTTGTCGTTGCAGAAAGCCAGGTTGATGCGGTTGGCACGGCCGATCTGGTGCGACTTGTAGTTCACGCCGTTGAGGGCACCGGCCGATACGCCATATACCGCCGGAATCTCGACGCCAGCTCCATGAGGACGTCGAGCACGCCTGCGGTAAACTGCCCGCGAAAACTACCGCCCTCCAGGACGAGCGCGACCTTGCCGGCGTTCTTTGCTTTATCTTCTGCAGTCATGTTGACCTCCTGCTGTTTCGTTTTGGCTTTCTTCTACCAGTTTTACAACGGAGGGCGCATGTGTTTTGGGAGTTGAGAGGTCTGGGCAGTCGAGCCACCCTCCCCAGAGTAGTCAATTCGGGGCGGGGATTCGATCGGCATCGCATCCCTTCCGGGTCGGCGGGTTGCGCGGAGAATCCGCGTATTTGCTTCGCAAATCCGCACCGGCTTCGGCCGCCTGCCGGCGTCCTCGCCCGCGGGCTAAAAACGCTCACGCGTTTTCTTTACGCCCGCGCCCTGCACAGAGTTCGATTCTCCGCGGTATCTGTAAGTAATAAAAAAAGGCAGGTAGAAACACTTCTCTACCTGCCTGTAACTATTGGTGGAGGCGCGGAGAATCGAACTCCGGTCCACGAAAGCCCCCTGATTGGCATCTCCAAGCTCAGTCGCTGGTTTTGTCTCGGACGCTTTGCGCGCAGCGACACGCTCGCGGCGTCCTAACCGGTTCGGTCTTAGCCTGCGCCATACCGATTACGTGCGCAGGAGCATTCCCCTAACATGACGTCGCGCCGGTGTCGGGGAAATCACCGGGTTGACGCGCCGCTATAAACTAAGCAGCGAGAGCCATAGGCTCAAAAGAAGAGTTGTTGTCAATTCAATTTGACGGTACCCCTATTTAACGAGGCGAGGAGACCTCGGCTTGCTTCCTCTCTCAGAGCTATCGTGTCGAAACCAGTCGCCCCCGAATGTCGGGAAAGTCTGGATGGTATCGGATCTGCAAACACCCGATAACCGTCGACTTTTCAAGGAACACGCGGGGTGAACCCCGCTCGTGGATAGCTATCTTACCACGTTCTAAAGGCAGACAGCTGCTCTATGCACGAGCTGTGAAGACCTAATGTGCGCCGCACTTCGCACTTTGCTACCGGACACGTCACGTATATTTCGCCGAGCAAACACTTCATCGAAAGGACCGCTATGGATACCAAGCAGCAACTCGTCAATGCCCTCGCAGGCCTGGGCTCAACCATTACCGAAGCTATGGATGTCATCGAAGGCTTTGTCCCCTGCGGACATCCCGCCCTCACGGTATCGAACGCACTCGTCGCGCTGGACGCTGACGATGATGCTGCTCTCGCCCAGCAGCTTGAGACCGTCGAGGGCTTTATCGACCATGTGAGTGAGAACCGCGGCGTGTCCGCCTACCACGGCATCGAGGTCGAGCTCGCGGGTCCCAAAGCCGATCTGTTCGCAGCAATCCGCGAGGTAGGCGCCCTTATGCAGACCGCAGGCGTCAAGAACACCCAGGTCAACGAGTGGGTCTACCGCAGTCTGGCAGCACTCGACAGCTCCGACGAAAAGGCAGCCGAGCAGCTCGCAGAAAGTCCCGCCATCAAAGCTGCACTTGCCTAAAAAGGCCTGCACCCTGGCGGCTGCGGTGCCGCCCGAATGCAGGCCATATACTCAATCGAAAACGCTAATGCAGGTACGCCTTTGCGTTGCTCAGGCTGTAGGCAATCGTCGAGCCGTTGTGCAGCAGCGACGACGTCTGCGGCGTAATCGTGCCGGTAATGCCCAGCGCCAGCAGCGCCGAGTTGGTGAGCATTACCTTGGAATACGAGCTTGTCAGACGGTCGATGAGACCCTGACTCATACGGCGCAGGCGCACGATCGCGGCGAGATCCGTATCGGTCAGGATGATATCGGCGACCTCCTTGGCGATATCGCTTCCGCCACCCATCGCCAGGCCCACGTCGGCCAAACCGAGCGCCGGCGAATCGTTGACGCCGTCGCCCACCATGGCAACGTGGCGCCCCTCGCTCTTAATGCGCTCCACATAAGCGTACTTGTCCTCGGGCAGCAGCTCGGCCTTAAACTCGTCGACCCCTGCCTCTCGCGCAATACGCTCGGCCGTGCGCTCGGAATCGCCCGTGAGCATAACGACATGCTTGACGCTCAGCGCATGCAGGTCGGCGATGGCCTCACGGACCCGGGCTTGAGCGGATCCTCGATTCCGAGCACGCCGACAACCGTGCCGTCGACCGCCAGATACAGCGGCGACAGGCCCTGCATCTGGGACTCAATGCGCTCCTTAATGTCGGAATCGAGCTGCGCACCCTCGTCCTCAAACACAAAGTGTGCCGAGCCGATAATCGCGCGACGCCCTTCGATGGACGAAGCGATGCCGTGCGCCACAATATACTCGACCGCAGCGTGACGCTCGCGGTGCTCGAGCCCGCGATCGCGGGCGGCGTTGACCACGGCACGCGCCACCGGATGCGGGAAATGCTCCTCCAGGCAGGCAGAAAGGCGCAGGACCTCGTCCTCGCTCCAGCCGTCGGTCGTGAGCACGCAAGCTAGGCGCGGCTGGGCCTCGGTCAGCGTACCGGTCTTGTCAAAGACAATGGTATCGGCCTTGGCAAACGACTCAAAGTACTTCGCGCCCTTGACCATGACGCCCATCTTGGCAGCATCGCTCATAGCGGTCATGACGGCGACGGAACCCGTGAGCTTGAGCGCGCACGAGTAGTCGACCATCAGTGCCGCTGAGGTCTTGATGAGGCTACGGGTGGTAAGCGCGACCAGGCCCGCGAGCAGGAAGTTCCACGGGACGATCTTGTTGGCGAGGTCTTCCATGTGCGACTGGCCCTCGGACTTGAGCGAGTCGGCCGTCTGCACGAGCGAGACGATTGAGCGCAGTTTGGTTTGCGCCGTATTGGCGCGCACGCGCACCAAGATGCTGCCGTCTTCCACGACGGTTCCGGCGAACACGTCGTCGCCCACGCTGCGCTCGACGGCCAGCGGCTCGCCGGTCAGGGCCGCCTGGTTGACCATAGCGCTCCCCTGCTCGACAACACCGTCGATGCAAATGGACATGCCAGTGCGCACGGCGACCAGATCGCCAGACTCAAGCTCGGTGGCGGCAACGCTTACCTCGGTGTCGCCGACCACTTTTTGTGCCTTATCGGGCACGTCGAGCAGCGAGTTGATGAGCTCGTTTTCGCTCATGGCGCGGGTGTAGTCCTCGAGCAGCTCGCCCACGTTGAGCAGGAACATCGTCTGGCCTGCGGTGTCGACGTCGCGTTTGACGAACGAAATGCCGATGGCCGAAGCGTCGAGCACGGGAACGGTCAGGCGTGGCTGCGCCAGCTCATGAAGGGCAGCGCGCAAAAATGCCATGTAACCGGCCACGACAAACACCGCACGCAGAGGCGTCGGCAAGAACCAGCGACGTGCGTAGTGGGCACCGACGAGTGTCGCCAGGTCCATAACGAGTTTGTGCTTGCGCGGCTCGAGTTGCATCACGTAGCCCGTCTTTGCGTCGGCAATGGCCTGGGCATCGAGCGCACCGACGGCGGCCAGCACGGCATCGCGGTGCGGCTCGTCGTATTCGAGCGCCATCTGGCCGATGCGGCCGTAGACGCGCACCTTGCGCACGCCGTCGATGTCGCCGCTGAGTTTAAGAAGCGCATCGAGATCGCTCTCTGGCACAGGACCCGCCAACTGAAGACGGGTCCTACCGGGGATCTCGCTGATAATCGAGAATCTCATAGTTTGTGCCTGGGAGTGCTACTCGGCTGCCTTGTCCGCAGCGGCCTCGCTCTGGGTGAGATAGGCAGCCTCGGCAACCATATCGTCGACCTCGGCCTTGGCCTGCTCGACCATGTCCTGGTAGCCATTCTTGATGCGCATGCCGCACGCGATACCCTGCACGCAGGCATTCTTTACCGGAGCGCTGGTAAGCAGCTTGATGCCGGCCGTGCCCAGCAGAAAACCGCCACCGACAAGCAGAGTGTTAAACGTCGACTTCTTCATGTTGCTTCTCCCTTTTGCCGCATTGGACGCGGCACGGTGCCTCAGCACCCGAGTAAATAAGTTTGCTCGAGCACACTTTTGGAAAATAGTTTAGTTTATCTAACTATTGAGGTCAACAAAGGTTAACTTTTTGGAAATCTTAAGGTGCGGAGCAGCCAGCTTCTGGCGATCCGCCCGCCGCAACGTACATCTCCGGCATCCAAGAAAGGCTCTCCCCCGACCCAACAAATCGAGGTCTAATACTTTTCCGCGAAGTGAACGAGCAAAATTGGACCCCCGAAGCATCCGCATTTTTCGCCAGCAAAACCGCAGGAAACACTCGACAAAACCGCAGGAAACAGAGCCCAAAAAGTGTCGATGCTTCAGGGGTCCAAATAAGGTCGTTCACTTCGCGGAAAAGTATTAGACCCCGATTTCCGTCACTCCCACAATGTGGCAAAGGGACAGCCCCTTTGCCACCCGCACAAAAAATGAGGGCGCCAACGGCGCCCTCATTCACCAAATTCCATTCAGCCTACCTGACCCGAACGGCCGAGTCGTCACGAAACCCGGGAGCCCCGGCAGGCGGGTGCTTGCTCAAAATGAGTTCCGCACGCAAAGAAGGCCACTTAATGTGGCCTTCGTCTTGCGCGGGACTGTTTGAAATTCTGAGGAAGCACCCGCTGCCGGGGCTCCCGGGTTCCCGCTTACGAGAGCGACGTTCTCAGCAACTCGTTGAAGAGCTTCGGGTTGCCCTTGCCGCGGCTCGCCTTCATGCACTGACCCACCAAAAAGCCGATGACCTTCTGGTTGCCGTCGCGGTACTGCTGCGCCTGCTCGGCACAGTTTGCCAACACCTCGTCCACAATCGGCTGCAGCGCGCCGGCATCGCTCACCTGACGCATACCGCGCTCGTCGACGATCTTGTTGGGGTCGTCACCGGTCTGGGCCATAGCCTCAAAGACCTCGTGCGCTTGGTTGGAGCTGATGGCATCGGTCGCCAGCAGCTTGGCAAGAGCGGCCACCTGAGTCGCGCGATGCCGGACTCGGCGAGCGACACGCCCGCGCCCTTAAGGTAGGCGATCATCTCGTTGACCAGCAGGTTTGCGACCGTCTGGGCCTCCTTGCCAGCCATACCAGCAGCAGCGGCCTCAAAGAACTCGGCAAACTCGGGGTCGCCGGCGATCTGCTCGGCGTCGGCCGCCTTAATGCCAAAGTCGGCCTCAAAACGGGCGCGCTTGGCATCGGGCAGCTCAGGAATCTCGCCACGGCAGCGGTCGATGAACTCATCGTCCAGATCGAACGGTGCCAGGTCGGGATCGGGGAACAGACGATAGTCGTCGGCCGTCTCCTTCACACGCATAACCACGGTGCGCTTACGGCTGGGCTCCCAGTGGCGGGTCTCCTGATAGATGATGCCGCCCTCCTCGAGCACCTCGGCCTGACGGCAAATCTCGTAGGCAAGGCCGTCGTGTAGGCTCTTAAACGAGTTGAGGTTCTTGAGCTCGGTCTTGGTACCCAGCTTGGTCTCGCCGCGGCGGCGCAGCGACACGTTGCCGTCGCAGCGCATGGAACCCTTCTCCATGGAGCAGTCCGAAATGCCCAGCGTCACAAAGATGCGACGGAGCTTCTCCATAAACAGGCGCGCTTCCTCGGGCGTGCGCAAGTCGGGCTCAGTCACGAGCTCAATCAAAGGCGTGCCGCAGCGGTTGTAGTCGACGAGTGACTCGGCCGCGGCGGTAATGCGGCCCTCGGCACCGCCCACGTGGACCATCTTGGCGGCGTCCTCCTCCATGTGGATGCGCAGGATGCGGATGGGCACCGTGTAGGAACCGTCATCGCTGCGCTCGGGCATCTGCAGGCTGGACGCATCATAGCTGGCCAGGTGACCGGCGCGCTGGTTGCCCTCGCGCATGGTCGACGTCATGGACGTGGACAGGCCCTCGCGTTGGCCGAGGCGCTCGCCAGGCTCTGAGCCTCGGCCTCGCCAAACGCGCAGTCGGGGCGCTCGGCGGCACCGCGACCGGTCACGTCCAGATCCAGGTGACCATACATGGCAAAGGCGACCGGACCTGCGTGGTCTGGAAGTTCTTGGCCATATCGGGATAGAAGTAGTGCTTGCGGTAGAACATCGAGTGGCGCTGGATCTCGCAGTTGGTGGCGAGACCGGCCTTGACGATGCTCTCGATGGCGCGCTTGTTGGGCACCGGCAGGGCGCCGGGCAGGCCCAGGCACACCGGGCACACGTTGGCGTTGGGCTCGTCATCGTGGCTGAGCTTGCAGTTGCAGAACATCTTGGTATCGAGTGCGGTGAGCTCGGTATGGATCTCCAGACCGATTACGGCCTCCCAATCCTGCAGGACCTCGGAAAGCTCCTTCATTACAGCTCGCCTCCCTTCCCGGCAAAATCGGGCGCGACGGAAAGCGCGGGCGCACCCGTGGCGGCATCGGCAAAGCCGCGCTCCAGGGCGCGGGCAAACGTGAGCAGCTGACGATCCTTAAAGGCCGGACCCACCAGCTGGGCAGAAACGGGCAGCTTGCTGTCCTCGCCCAGGCCCAGCGGCACCGAGATACCACCGTTGCCGCAAATGTTGAGCGAGATGGTGTACAGGTCGGAGAGATACATCTGCGTGGGGTCGCTGATCTCGCCAAACTTAAAGGCCGTGCGCGGCGAGGCGGGCATGAGGATGGTGTCCACCTTGGCATACGCGGCGTCGTAGTCCTGAGTGATGAGCGTGCGGGCCTTTTGCGCGGCGTAGTAGTACTTGTCGTACACGCCCGAGCTCAGCAGGTAGGCGCCGAGCATCTGACGGCGCTTGGCCTCGGCGCCAAAGCCGTGGGCGCGCGAAAGCGAGCTCTGGTCGGACAGGTTGGCGCAGCCCTCCTCCTGATAGCCGTAGCGAATGCCGTCGAAGCGGGCCAAGTTGGAGAACGCCTCGGCCGGGCCGATGACGTAGTAGGCGGCGATGGCGGCGTCCAGGTGCGGCAGGTCGACCTCGACCAGCTCGGCGCCTGGTTCTGCAGCTCCTGGGCGGCGCGCTGAACGGCGGCCTTGACCTCGGGCGTCAGACCCTCGGCTCCATAAACGCGGGATGATGCCCACGCGTTTACCCTCGATGCTGTCGTTGAGATGCTCGGTAAAGTCGACGGCGCAATCCTGGCTGGTGCAGTCGTACGGATCATGGCCCGCGCCGGTAAGCGCGTTCATGGCCAGCGCGACATCCTCGACCGTGCGGCCAAAGGGGCCCACCTGGTCGAGCGACGAGCCAAAGGCAACCACGCCGTAACGGCTCACGGCGCCATACGTGGCTTAAAGCCCACCACACCGCACAGCGACGCCGGCTGGCGAATGGAGCCGCCGGTGTCCGAGCCCAGCGAGAGCGCGACCTCGCCCGCGGCGACGGCTGCAGCGGAGCCGCCCGAGGAGCCGCCGGGCACGCGCTCGGTATCCCAAGGGTTGTTGGTGCGGTGGAACGCCGAGCTCTCGGTGGAGCTGCCAAAGGCAAACTCGTCCATATTGGCCTTGCCCATGGGCAGGCAGCCGGCATCGAGCATGCGCTGGACGCAGGTAGCGGTGTAGACGCTCTGGTAGTTCTCGAGCATGCGGGAAGCGCAGGTGGTGCGCGTGCCCACGAGGTTCATGTTGTCCTTAATGGCCAGCGGCACGCCCGCGAGCGGGGGCAGCGGCTTGCCTGCGGCGCGGTCGGCATCCA
>ENA-OQDE01000072-OQDE01000072.1-human-gut-metagenome-genome-assembly--contig:-NODE-72-length-59828-cov-5.856351_pt1 | contig 59828 bp, 73 predicted proteins | sample MGYA00242768_ERZ504595 | MGnify/ENA primary metagenome ERZ504595 (study PRJEB26092, sample SAMD00036307) | human gut metagenome | host: Homo sapiens | study: EMG produced TPA metagenomics assembly of...
CTTCCTTCACGCGGCGTCGCTGCATCAGGGTTTCCCCCATTGTGCAATATTCCCCACTGCTGCCTCCCGTAGGAGTCTGGGCCGTGTCTCAGTCCCAATGTGGCCGTTCACCCTCTCAGGCCGGCTATGGATCGTCGCTTGGTGGGCCGTTACCCCACCAACAAGCTAATCCAACGCGGGTCCATCTTATACCACCGGAGTTTTTCACACTGAGCCATGCAGCTCTGTGCGCTTATGCGGTATTAGCAGCCATTTCTGACTGTTATCCCCCTGTATAAGGCAGGTTACCCACGCGTTACTCACCCGTCCGCCACTAGAAATAGATCAAATCCACCGAAGTCTCAATGAAATATTTCCCGTTCGACTTGCATGTGTTAAGCACGCCGCCAGCGTTCATCCTGAGCCAGGATCAAACTCTCTGATAAAATGTTTGATTCACTCAAGATAACAACTAGCTATCTCTCGTTTTACTGTTTTTGGTTTTTCAAACCGTTCTTAAAAATGTAAAGAATTTTCGAGAATCGTATGTGTTTCACTGTTTAGTTATCAAGGTTGTCTGTCTTGCGACAGCTTGTTTACTTTATCACATCTCTTTTTCTTTGTCAAGAACTTTTTTCAAGTTTTTTCAAAGTTTTTCGAACTCTTCCGGATTTCCGAACTGTTCTTTCGATCTGTGATTGTCGGCTCTGTTCAAGCGACTTGATTACTTTAACATATTTGTCTTAAGTTGTCAAGCACTTTTTTTAATTTCTTTTTTCTTTCAGAAATTATCTTAAATTGTCTCTTTTCAAGAAACAATTATTTCCGACAGCTCAACTAATATAACACCGAAAGCAGCCCCTGTCAACAGTTAATTTCATAATTTGACAAACTTTTTTATTTCCACCTTAGAGCATGTTTCAAACACACTCCACGATCCACCCAGTCCACATCAGACATTCATCCCATCTGACACCTGGATTCCATCCCTCAGCGCCATGTACAGGAATTGTTAATACACTGACAACCATCGCTATGCCTAATAATATTTCTGATCTCTCAACTGAAAAGCAGACAACCGGATTATAATTCCAATTGTCTGCTTTGTATAAATCAACCTTTCAGTCTGCACACCATATCCCACAGTGCTTTTGCAGAGTTAAAATTCTCCGGGATAATATCTGCCGGAGTGATAGTAATGTCATAAGTATCCTGCAGTTCACTTACAATAGACAGGATTGCAAAGGAATCAAGAATTCCATCGTCAATCAAAGTATCACAGTTTTCAAAATCTGCATCCGGCTGGATCTCTTCCAGTAATTCAATTAATTCTTCCATTTTTTCATATCTCCTTATTTTTTGTTTTTTCAGCAATTCCATTATTTTTCGGTATTGCCACGGTCTTTTATTTCTCTGAATTTAAAAGATCTGTATGTACACCATCCCGCACCATGCGCAGTCCTTCTCCCTCTGTCCAGAAATAGATTCTCGGAAGAGGACGGCTCAGGAATAAATAGATTCCTTCTGTAACGGAATAAGCACCTACCCGTTCAAATACCAGTATATCATGAAGTTGCGGTTTGTGAAGTGGAAATCGCTTTACGACTACATCGCTGACCGTGCAGAGTGCACCGCAAAGATTCCAGGATTCTTCTTCTCCCCCTGTCTTCTCATTTCCTTCTGTATCAAGCTGTGTACAGTATGGCTGCTTCATAGCCATTGCCTGACCATAATAATTCAGGTGATTGATCCCACCGTCCATGATCACATACGGCTGTTCTTTATTCACCTTCATATCCACGATTGATGTCACATAATATCCACAGGCTGCTGCCAGAAATCTTCCCATCTCAAGAACAACCTTACCCTTGAAATTAAGACTTTCCAGAAGTGCTCTGAACTCACTCAGAACATTCTCCACGTCCTCACTCTTATCCTTCTTAAAATATGGAACAAAAAATCCCGGTCCATACTCAAGCACCTGTGCTTCAAATCCACTTTCAGATTTCAGCTCCCCGATAAATTCATCCAGATGCTCCAGCTCTGTTTTCATCTGACTGAGCTCTTTCTTCTGAGTTCCGGAATAGAACTGAAGACCTTCTATCTCAATCCCCCGATAATCTGTTCTGTCAGAAATAATCTTCCTGATATCAGATTCATCTACACCAAACTGATTTCCGCTTGTCACGCGGATCAGCACCGTAATCTTCATGCCAAGTCTCACTGCAGTATCATTCAGAATCTGTAAATGCTGCAAAGACTCTACAGTATACACTCCCTTTCCGCCATATGTAGAAAGTACATATTCCACATCTTCGGGGTTCTTATACACACCCGAAAGAACAATTCTTTCCATTGGCACACCAACACGCTCGCAGATTCTGAATTCACCTGGTGAGCACACTTCAAATGTCGGAACTACATCCATCATGGGTCCTGTAAGAAAAGGATTTGCCTTCATAGCATAACATAACTGTGCGCTCTCTCCAAGACAGCTCTGCACTTTTTTTACAAATTCCTTCATCCTATCCAGGTCAAAAACATAAGCTGGAGTTGGAGTATGTTCTTTCTCAATCAGTTCTTTTATAAATCCATAGGAACTCATTTCTTTTCCTCCTGATACATAGCTGTAAGAGCTTTTCTGTCAATCTTTCCATTCTTTGTAAGAGGCATTCTCTCCACCTGGCGGAATACATTCGGAACCATAAAAGCAGGTACATACTGCCCCAACGCTTTTGCCAGCGGTCTTCTCTCAATATCTCCTTCATAAAAAGCTACGATTTTGCTTTTAACTGTATCAAAAATACAGCAGCTTCTCACAATCTCCGGAACCTTATCCATAGCAGCCTCGATTTCTCCAAGCTCAATACGATGTCCCATATGCTTAATCTGGAAATCCTTACGTGTTGCAAAGCACAACTCACCACGTTCATTATAATAAGCAAGATCACCGGTTCTGTACATTGGCTCCAGATATCTGTCATTCAGTGGATTCTGAATAAAAACCTTCGCAGTCTGTTCTCTATTTTTGTAATATCCCAGTGCAAGTGCACTTCCTGTTACGCAGAGTTCACCATTTTTATTTTTCTCTGTGATCAGCTTGTCTTCTTCATCCAGAAGGAACACTTTTTCATTTGGAAATGCCTTGCCCATAGGAAGTACATCTCCAGGCTGGAACTCCCTGTCTACAATATAATACGTACAATTACATGTGATCTCAGTTGGTCCATAAATATTTACATACATAACATCCGGCAGATATTTTCTCCAGATATTCAGATGTTTCACAGGCATAGCCTCTCCTGAGAAAAGAATCTTCTTAATCTTATCCGGAACTTTATATTCAAATCCGTTCAAAGTTGAGATAATACACAGCGCAGATACCGCCCACACCAGCGTGGTCACTTCCCTCTCGATCAGATAGTCAATCAACTTCATCGGGAAAGAGAATAGCTGCTTCGGAATAATCTGGACAGTTGCTCCTGTCTTCAGTCCGGAATAAATATCCTTAACAGATACATCAAAATCCCAGGGTGCCTGATTTCCCATCACATCTTTATCTGTAATATCAAAAAGCTCTGTAAAACAATCGATAAAATCAAGCACTGAACGATGACCTACCACAACTCCCTTGGGAACTCCTGTTGACCCGGAAGTAAAAATTCCATACAGCGGATCCACATCCAATGCCTGTTCTCTGATCTCATTTAACACAACTTCATTCTCCTGCTCGGCTGCAAGATCCGGAGCCATCAGAACCTTTCCTTTGAACTCCAGTTTCTCCAAATCCTTCAGATATTTCTCAGATGTAACGATCACATCACTGTCCAGAATTCCAAGAATCTGCTGAAGTCTGCTCGCCGGCTGTTTGGTATCCATCAGTACATAAAAACATCCTGCATAAACAGCACCCATGAAAACTCCGATGGTTTCTACGCTCTTCTCCATAAATACAGGCACCGGATTTCTCGGTGTGAAATGTTTCGCAAGTGCAGTTCCTGTTCTGCGTGCAGTCTGCTCCAGTTCTTTAAATGTGCAGGATGTATGTTCATCTGCAAAAGCTGTCTTATCCGGATATTTCCGTGCGGATTCTTCAAGATATTCCAGAATACTTGTCTTCATATGTAATTCCTCCCCTCTGTACTTCACAAGGTTTTTTATTCATTTTACTACTGTCTGTCCTATTTTCACAATATCAACAAGTAAATATTTACAATTAAAGCAGGATACTTATTCGATTCAAACTAAATCTGGTAAGTTCCTGCTTCAATTACCAGTAACGATAATCCGTAGTTACTATTAACTGATCAATTTTTCTGTCCAGTGCTCTCTAAAACTTGTGCCAGCACTTCAGAATATTCTTTTGCGGCATCTCCATTCATATGTCCGTCATAATCTGTATATGCTTTCAGGTCATGTGTAAATGCCTTAAAATACTGCGTATTAAAGTTAAGATACTCTACGCCCTGTTCTTCAAAGAACTGCCCGAAATATTTCCATGCTGCATTATAACTGTCACTGTAATCCTTCAGAGTATTTATTGGAATTGGCGTAGTTACTGCAACAAACTCTATATCATTTTCCTTGCAGAATGTGATCAGCTTCTTCAGATATTCCATGTTCTCTTCGTTTACCTTACCCTCTTCATAGAGCTTAGGTTCTGATTTCTTAAGCTTTGTCACATCCACCGGATATCTCTCAATAAATCCACTTTCATGATATTCCTGAGAATCACTCTTCAGATGAGATACGTCATAATCACCCGTTACTTTCTGAGTAAATGTATCTTTGACTTTCGGCAATTCATAGCTGAGAGAATATTCATACCATGGGAAAAGCACAGTACGGAAATTACATTTCGCAATAGAATTCCAGAAATATTCTACCTTTGCTTTTGAAAATGGAAACTCATGATAAAAAAGCAGGTAGTTATTTCCTTCTTCCTTTTCAGATACAAAATATCCCGGGTCAACCTCATAGATAATTCTCTTCGGATTCTGTTTCTCTTTGATCAGTTTAGTCAGATAATACGCATCGATTCCATACTCGCCGCCGACGCAAAGATTATGTCCACTGCGTCCGGTAACTTCCTGCATCACCTCCGGATCAATATCCATCTTTCCATGGGAAGTTCCCACGATAATGTCATCAAACTGCTGTGTCACAACTGCATGCACATCATTTCTCATAAATGTACATGGATAAAGTGCCAGATCAAGTGCTGCCAGAAGAGCCACACACACGACCAATACCAGGAACGTTTTTAAAACTTTCTTAAAATTGTGCATAAATAAATCCTCTCGCCACTGCTGTTGATCCAAAGAATCCGATGGATGCCAGCAGACAAAAATAAATTGCTACAGTAATTGGCAGACTCAGTCCTGCAAGTGATTCTCTTATCTTCATGCCACGTTCCTGAAGGACACTTACAATAAACAGAATGATGCAGCCTGCTGCCAGGATTGCCAGCGCATAAGGAGTAAAAGCAGTTCCTTCTTTACCGGCCGGGATCAGCAGTAACTGTGACGGTGCAAACTTTGTGACAGAGAGCTTCATCATATGAAAAGCCTGTCCTACTGTGTCCGCTCTGTCAAAAAACCAGCTGATATTTACAAGGATAAAAGTACGGATGATCATAAATACATGATACCAGTTCTCTTTTCCAGTGATGTTGAATTTCTTTTTCCAGTTTCTGTAATGCTCTGCCATAAGTCCGCTGAAAGCAATGATAATACCATTGTACATACCGTATACAATGTACTTCCAGGCAGCACCATGCCATACACCAACAACGAAGAATACGATCAGATTCGCCAGACAGATTGGTAATGTACGTCCGGTCTTTTTGCCAAATACCTTCTTGCCCCATTTGCCAAATTTTCCCATCCACTTGGATAATGTCACAGGATAGAACACATAATCCTTCATCCAGGTACCAAGAGTAATGTGCCAGCGGTGCCAGAAATCTGTAATGGAAATGGAGAAGAACGGACGCTTGAAGTTCTCATCCAGCTCAATTCCAAACATAGACGCAATACCAATTACCACATCCATACCACCGGAAAAATCTGCATATAGCTGAACTGTGTAAAATAATACACCAAAGATTGCCAGTCCGCTGTACTGATCCGGATTGTCGAAAATCGCATCTACAAACACTGCTGCCCAGTCCGCCAGGATCATCTTCTTAAAAAATCCCCAGAGAATGCGCTCAAAGCCTCTGGTAATATTCTTACCTTCGAATTTATGAGGTTCATAAAGCTGATGTGCCAAACGACTGTATCTTCCGATTGGTCCCTGCAGAATCTGTGGAAAGAAAGAAACAAACAATGCATATTTTACAGGATTCCTCTCCGCATCACATCTCTTCCAGTACACATCCAGAAGATATCCGGAGGATTGGAAAGTGTAAAACGATATTCCCAATGGAAGCAGGATTTCCATTCCTCTTAAATTCATATGAAACAAAGCATTGAGGTTCTCAATCATAAAATTTGTATACTTTATCACTCCAAGCATACCAAAATTCAATATTAATCCAAGCACCAGAAAATTTCTTGCACTTTTGTGGCTTCCACCTGCCTCTGCCTTTTCAACTGCAAGTGCAATCCCCCAGGTAACCAATGTGGAAAACAGGATAAATCCCACGTAACGGACGCCACCTGCCAGATAATAAATATAGCTGAAACATAACAAAACCAGCCACTGAAATTTGTGCGGCACAATATAATAAACAAGCACACTCACCGCCACAAACAGTAAAAACAAGTTTGAAACTAATGACATGATCTTTCTCCCTAAATATGTACAATTCTTCAGTTGTACTTATAATAAGGGCACTGCACTATGTTATTCCCTCAGATAATGCAGTGCCCTGTTTTATTATACTTTTTAATGCATTTTCCCTTTACAACTGCTGAATCTGATTAATTTAATAACCCATCATCCAGACATCCGTCTCCACCGTCATCAGAACCACCATCATCAGAACCATCATAATCACCGGAATCATCATTACCATAATCATAATCATTACTGTAATCATAGTCATTACTGTAATCATAATCATTACTATAATCATAGTCATTGCTGTAATCACTACTGTTATCATAACTCTGAGTTGTTTCAGAAGTTGCCTGTGCAACTGCCTCAGTTGGCTTCGGAGCTAATGCTTTCTCTGTTTCCAGAGTATTGTATTCTTTCTTCTGGCTGATACTGTCAAATACCAGATATGCCACTTCATCTTCCAACTTAAGTTCTGCTTCCTCTGTATCACCAATGGGAAAGTGTGGATCTCAGCAGTTGTTCCATCCTCGAAAGTTAACTGAATATTATATTTCGGGATTTCCTTCTCAGCATCATCCTTATCTTCGCCTTCTGCTTTTTCATCTGTTTTGGCATCTTCTGTTTTTGTTTCTTCAGTATCTGTGGTCTCTTTTGTATCATCTGAAGAATCCTTGTTTTCCTCATCTGCTTTATCTTTAGCATTGGGATCAAACCAGAGAACTCTTTCCTCATCTGCTTCGAACTTATCTTCTTTCAGGAAATTATCCGGATATTCTTCGTCTTTTTCATTCTTAACAGTAACACCTGTGATAACTTTACCTGTAAGATTTTTCAATTTTACAGAAAAAACACCCTCTGTGTCCTCTTCCGGTTTCTCACCAATTGTCTTTAAATCTTCTTTCTCTTCATCAGCTTTATCTGCATCTTCTGCTACATCTTTATCTTCAGATTCTGTGGCATCCTTATCCGCATCTTCTGAAGTTTCTGTTTTTGCTGTAGTATCTGCTGCCATCGCTGCCTGACTGAATACAAGACTGCTTCCAAGTGCTGCCATCATAAATGCTGTTACAACTTTTTTCTTCATTGTCTTTAAATCCTTTCTGGTCATTCTTTATAGTTCTTGTTTGCCTTACTGTTAAACAGATAAAATCATTCACTTCGTTACTTGCTCGTAACCAAAGTCAAAAACATTTCAATGCTTAGTTAACTCTCTTATAATTTACATATTTCAGAGTACGTTTCGCACCATATGTAAGTTTATAACCATTCAGTTTGTATTCCTTCTGGAAATTTGGATCATACACATAAGTTTTCTTTTTACCCTTCACCTTCTGATCTATTTCAACCCACGCATGTGCTCCCTTCTTACCACCGGATTTCTGGAAATATCCTTTTACATAATGAGCATCATATCCTGCGACTTTAGCCATCCAGTAGAAAGTAGCTGCCATTACATAACAATCGCCACTGCCTGTTTTAAATCCATATAAACCATATTCTGTAGGTGTTTTTTTAAAAACCTTTACATTGCCTGCATACTGCAGAGAAACAGACCAGTTGAATGCCTTCTTCAGATTTCCTTTACACTTCTGAAGTCGGACTGCGGCCATTGTTTCAACTGTTGACAGCTTTGTTGCCTGTCCATTCTTTTTGATCTTATAATATGTTTTTGAATTGACCTTATAATACGGTTTATTAGTTACAAGCTTTCCGGTTTTATCAAAACAATAAGTGTATTTACCAATCTTCTTTACCTTATTTGTAATCTTCTCACCATTTACATAGTAATATTTAACTCCATCAACAGTTTCCCATCCTCCTTCTTCTCCGGAAGTGGTGTCGGAGTTACATCTGGTGTCTCAACTGTACTATCAGTTGTTCCATCCATATAATCAATGATCGTTGACTGTTCTGCCATAGCCGGCATGGCAGGTGTAAATGCCATTACTGAGCTAAGTAATAATGCTGTGATTTTTTTCCTGTTCATAACTCTGTTCCTTTCTTTTTTGTTAACTTACTATCTGCAAATTGCTTCAGCTGCTTTATAATTTTTCACAGCCGAAGCAACCAATTAACCTGGATAATTATCGTCTTACCGTGATACTCGCAACAACTTCTGCGCTGCTTCCTTTTCCTGTAGGACGCACAACATTTAACTGTACATAATCGTATGTGTAGGTGACATCCTTGCCGTTTCCATCAAGCATACAGGTATTACTCTTACTTATCGTACATTTTTTATATTTTCCCAGAACCTTCTTAATCTTTGACGCATTGTTCCGTTTTGCCATAGTAGATGTTGCCGCATATTTTCTATATAAAGACGTTTTCTTTTTATCTACAGCTCCTGTTTTTGGATTAAAGTAATACAGCTTCGGAATCTCATACATGCTGACACTTCCTACACGTATTCCCTTTACTGTGTGACCACTTACATCAAACCCATAGTACTTACCATTAATCTTCTTCATCAGAATACCATACTTACCAACCATATCCTGATCAGCCTGATAAGCAGCTCCGTTTTTTCCGAAATAATAACGGAAACCTTTTGCTGTTACTCCCCACTGCTGAGTAACCTTCTGGTTATTCTCATCATATCCATATCTCTTTCCTGTCTTTTTGTCCAGTTTTACCTTAACAGTCTGCGGCTCTGCTGCCTGTACTGTCACTGTTTCTGCTACAACAGCCAACGGTGTCAGCATAAGAAGCATACAAAGTACAACTGCAAGGAATCTCTTTGTTTTCTTCATTCTCCATACTCCTTTTCTTAAAATTTAATTTTATGTTCTATTGTATATGCAGGACGTGTAGCTGCGCCAAACAACGTTCCGTACATATTATCGTAATAGAGCCCGTTAATCATAACAAAGCTGTGTCCATCCGGAATTGTAATAACATAAGGTTCATATCCCAGTTCCTTCGCGATTGCAGCCACACTGCTGGCAATTCCATAACAGTTTCCTGTAAGACCGTTCTGGAACATCTGAAGGGAATATTTATAAACCCAGTCTTTTGTCTTAAACTCCTGAGGTGTAGGATCCATGTATCCTACAAAGTTTGTATAGGCCATAATATAATAGAAGCAGGAACGGAATTTTTCATAATTACTTGCATTGGCATTACTGTGACGCGCAATGAAATTTCTCGCTGCAAGCTTGCATCTCGCCTGTGTCAGATTTGAAGCATATCCGTTCTTATTAAATTTAATTCCACCTACTGTCTCATTTGTGGCGCATTTACCGTTCTTATATACATAGTACATTTTGCCATTTAGTTCATTCCATCCGGCAACAGCTCTTCCTTTTGCATCAACGAAATATTTGACGCCATTAACCTTTACAACTGCCTTCTTACCCGGTGCTACTCTCCTGGCATATTTATCAAACACATAATAAACACCTTTTACTTTATAATATCCATCATGAGCAGCAACTCCATTGGATTTAAACCAGTAGTATTTACCATTAATCTTTTTCCATTTATTTCTGACTGGTTTATTATTTACGTAATAGCGATATACTTTCCCTTCCTTCAACAGTCCGTTTTTAGGCACTGGTGTCGGTTTCGGTGTTGATGTCGGTAATGGCAGTTCCGGTGAAGGTGTTATTGTAACTATCGGCTCACTTCCACCCTCCTGTGTCAGGTCAGCCGCATAAGCACTTCCTGCTCCAAATGTAAGTGCTGCCGTCAGCATCGTCGCTGTGAGTGTAACCTTCAGTGCTGTAAGTCTTTTCCTCTTCATTTTCTATTCCTCCTGAGAAATTTTGCTCGAAGTTTCCTCCCTTCCTTTTGAAATATACTCTCAGAGTACATTTGAATTTTATACTACAATTATAGTATATTGAAGAGTTCATTTCAATTAATACGACAACTTTTTATACAAAAACTTCCAGTTTTTTATAATCAACCTTTCACAAGATTCCACCACTTTTTTCTCTGTCTTTGTACAATTCTTCCCTTGACGCTAACTCCCTTTCAAGATGTATCATAGTCCTGTGTTAAAGGAGGTAAACTATTATGTTTGATGAGTCTTTCCTGCGTATGTGAAATTTTTACCTGTCCGCATATGCAGCTACTTTCCATAACGGAATCATTGATCTTCGTTTCTGCTATATTGACACAGGATGATTTTTCATCTGCCTAATTTACTAAAAAGAAGAGGCTTCGTTACCACAAAGTTTAACGAAACCTCTTCTTTATATTGTCAAACGTATATTCTCGATCGCCGCATCAATCCTGTCACAGTAGCAGTCGCAGACTTCTTTCATTTTGGAAATATTCTTCCTGTTTTCTTCATCATAGACACCAATAACCACAAATCCTGCTTTTTTTGCAGTTTCCGCTGCGTGAAGCGCATCCTCAAATACAAGTGTCTCATTCGGTTCTGCCTGCATAGATTCTGCTGCCTTCAGGTAGATCAACGGTTCATCTTTTCCTGCACCTGTTTCTGTACAGGTGTAAATCTGCTCAAAATAATCCAGAATCCCGTTTCTCGCAAGTGCTGCTTCTGTCAGTTCCCGGTTTCCAGATGTTGCAACTGTCATCTGTATATTTCTCTCTTTAAACCATTCCAGAGTTTTCTTCACTCCTGGTTTCAACGGTGCTTCAAATCGGTAAAAATCACTTACAATTTTCAGAACCTCTTCTATAATCTGTGAAATAGACTTATCCAACTGGTATTTTTCTTTCATCCAGGTGGCTCCCTGCTCCAGACTCATAGTGTGCAGAGCAGCCCGGAGATTTTTCTCCGCTGTGATATTCTGACTCGCAAGATAACGTTCTCCAATATCCTCCCACACAGACATAGAATCCAGCAACGTTCCATCTACATCAAAAATCGCTGCCTTCATCAGTCTTCCATCATATGAATCGCATCTACTGTATTATTGTACTGCTCTTCCACTTTTGCCAGAAGTTCTTCACAGCCTTCAGTATCTCTTCCTCTGAGCTTCTCTGTAATATCAAAGCTTGCCTTATACAGATTATCAAATCCAAGGTTCTGGCATACACCTTTTAAGGTATGAGCTGCACGAAAAGCTTCTTCCCCATTTTTCTGTACCAGATTATCCTTCAGACTCCGGAAACTTCCATCATCCAGAAATTTCTTTGCAAATTTCTTAATAAGAACCTCACTTCTCAGTCTTCCAAGTACACCTTCATAATCTGCACCCATCTGTTCATAACATTCTTTTACTGTCATATTTTTCTCCTCTTTATCCCCATCTGCACTGTTAAACCTGCGTTTTCGCAATGATATTATTATATCACGCCATATAGCTGTTCTCAAGTGCTCTTTCACAAAAGCACCTTAGAATCTTTTTCCAAATATAAGCAACCCGCCGCAGTGTGATCCTTGCCCGGAGGCTTTATTATGCTATAAGAATATTATGGAATGGTTTCCCATAGCATAATAAAGCACTTTCACATGTAATTCTCTCACATATGAAAGTGCTGATATCAGGCAGATGAAATCATCCGCATCACTACACACTATCACAGATTTTATATCCGGATATCATATAATTTTATTTTCTGCCGGTATTATCTGAAAAATCCCTGATTCTCAAAGTACTGGATAAATGGATTCTCACTTTCCTCTGTATCATCGGAGTCCATACTATCCTCACTGTCTGTATCTTCGTCTACATCTTCATCAGCATCTTTTGAGGATTTCTTAGAATCCTTTTTAGATTTCTTACTGTCTTTATCGTTATCATCACTGTCATCAGCATCTGTATTCTCATCCAGAGTTACTTTAACAGTCTCTTCTTTATAACTTGTTCCATGAGGAATCTGCACAGTCAGTTCTACCTCTTCATCTGGTTCATAATAGGAAAGATATTCGATCAGCTGATTAATACTTGAAACAGTTTTTCCATTAAATTCAGTAATAACGCTGTTTGCTTTCAGACCTGCTTTATCAGCAGCTCCACCTTCTGTTACTTGTTTTACAAAAACTCCTGCCGGAATGCCATACATCTGAACTGCCTCAGAACTTACAGAAGAACCTTTGATTCCAAGTACACCATGTTCAGAATCATCCAGTTTATCTCTTGATGTCTCATTCATCAGATTCTGAAGAATGTCAGTCACGTCTGAGATTGCAATTGCATAACCCATACCTTCTACTTCAGTAGAAGCAAGTTTTGCAGAGTTGATACCAACAACCTCGCCTTCCATATTCAGAAGAGCACCGCCACTGTTACCAGGGTTGATAGCCGCATCTGTCTGGATCAGGTTTACACCGTCACTGCTGTCATCACTTCCATCTGTTACTGTGTTATTGTCAGAATCCATTCTGCGGTTCTTGGCACTTACGATACCGGTTGTAACAGACTGTCCATATCCAAGAGCATTACCGATTGCAACTACCTGCTCGCCCACCTTCAGATCATCAGAACTGCCAATATTCGCAATTGAAATGGCGTCCATTGTATCATCTTCAACATCATCCAGAGATACAGATACAACTGCAAGATCTCTCTCTTCATCAAATCCCTTTACGGATGCCTCCACTGCATTTCCATCTGTAAATGCAACTGACAATGTATCCGCACCTTCTACTACATGATAATTTGTAGCAATCAGAAGTTCGTCATCATTCTTACCAACAATAATACCGGAACCACTGCCCTCTACTTCCTGTTCCTGCTGCTGTGGCGCATATCCATACATTCCATACATTCCGAAGTAATTCTGTACCTCCTGAACTGACTTGGTTGTAATAGATACAATAGATGGAAGTGCTTCTGATACGATTTCAGACACATCAAGCTTCCTTTTGCTGTGCTGCCTGTATCTTTGCCGGTATCTGATTTGGAATCACTGGCATCTGCATCCTTCTTCTCGGATTTTGCATATGTCAGGGTTGTCTCGTCCTTATTTGAAGCAGCTTCTACCGTTGTGGCTCCGCTCCATCCTGCAAGTTTATTTACTCCCTCAAAGCTTCCTGCTGCCAGTCCTCCTGCAAGTACTGCACATAAGCTGAATGTAAGACCTTTCTTTGCAATCTTTCTGATTTTATCATTTCTGTTATCTTTGTTCATCATAATAAAGTCCCTCCATGAATCTATGTCATTTATCTATGTCATTTATTTATCTCTGTTTCCTTTTGATGCTTCTAAGTATAGGAATGATTTGTGTTCTTTGTGTGGGAAAAATGTGTTTAATTTGTGACAATTTTATACATTTCCAATATGACAGCAATTTTTAAAAACAGTCCTGTCTGTCAGTTACATCACTTTCGATACATGGAGGAAATTTTTCCGGTACTATATCCCGGAACCAGTGATTTCCAGTTTCCAACCTGACTTTTTAGTACCTTTTCTGTATATTTCAGGGAATTGGAACTATCCATATTTTTAAAGACATTATACGCTGTTTTCTTTTTCCCATTGGCATCCTTCAATCCCATTGCCAATCCCTGAGCCACCTCATGGGCTTCATCTTTATAGCTTCTTATAATAAATGCATCAATCATTGGATTGCAGGCAGCCTTATAATAGGCCAGTGCAATTGCTGCCGCCTGATTTGCCTGTCCTCCATAAGTGGAAGAAAATCCCTGTTCCGAAAGAATGATCCTTGTATTGGAACCAAATCTGTTTTTCACATAATCTGTAAGTGTCTGGATATTACGCATAGTGATAAACGTGGTGGTGTTCGCATCACTGGTAAACATGGATGCATTTGCACCTGACCAGAACTGTGAATCTGAAAGCGGCTGATTATATGCATGATATGCCAGATTCCAGTTCACATCTTTCTGCATATCAGAAATCTTCGCCGCAAAGCTTTCCAGAGTTGATCTTGCACTATAGCAGATAGTAAAGGCATTTTTCTGATTCCAGCAATTATCCAGACAGATAAATACTTTGGAACTTCCCCGGCTGCTTTTCACTGCATTGTAAAGGCAACGAAAAGCTTCACTGTACATGGAGATAAATTTTGAAAAACTGACATTCCCTACATAATAATATCCGCTTGCACTGTTTACTTCATTTCCCAGGATCCAGTTACTTATATAACAGTTATTTTTTCCAAACTTCTCTCCCAGATATGCAAACATTGCTTCCATAGTCTGTCTAGTTGTGCTGTTATCTGTGTTCCATCCATAATAAGCTGTTTCTGTATAAGGACTGTTTCCTGTAATAAAGCTCTGCGTACTGGCATTCCTGTCAATACTGATCTGTGCAGTCACCTGGATTCCCTTTGCATTACATTGCTGAACAAGATATACATATCCGTACAGACCATTAAAATGATATGTTTTCCCATTATATTTATATGTTTCCACACCACTGTCTTTTCGCATCAGGTCTGAAATATATAAGTTAAAAAATACTGTTTTGGATTTTGTATCTGTCAGCTCGTTGATATCTGTAGCCTGAATTCCTTTTTTGGTCCCCGGAACAAAATATGCTGCTGTATTTGTACTGAGTTTCTCCGGATTGCTGACATAGCTTTTCGGACTGATCACACTATACGCAGATTTAGATTTTTTTATCCCTATGGCAAATTTTCCCTGTGCATATTCCGGATGTCCGGAAATGTTCAGCTTAAATGTGATCTTCCTTTTGCCTTCTCCGGCTTCTTTACTTTACCCACCGTTTTTTTCACTTTACCGGAATTAGAATCTACATACACCAGATAGTAATAACCATCCGAACTTTTCACATAATTTGAAACAGTTGCGGATACAGTGATGGTATTCGCCTTTGTTCCTTTTACATAATCCAGTGATGCAGCTTTCGCCGAAGGACTGATTTCCTTTGTCCATTTTGCATATAAAGTAAGGGAACCTTCTGAACCCTTTTCAATCACGCTTATCTGATTTTTATACTTACTGTCTGTATACCATCCCACAAAATGATATCCGGAACGCGTCGGCTTTTTAAATTTAATCTCATCTTCTGAAGTATAAGTTTTGGGATTAGCAGTATTATTTTTTCCTTTATTAAGTTTATATGTGATTTTATATTCGGATGCTTTCTCCCAGATTGCATACAGGGTTATTGCTGTTGTATCTCCTGCTGCAATAGCCTTATCTGTAGATATATCCGGACTTGTTCCATCATTTTCTGTGTCTGATATCTGCATTTCTGCCTTATCAGTCTTTTCTTCCCATGATACGCTGTCCGTCTGTGCCACATCATTTTCTTCCTGCATCACATCTTTTTCTGGTTTTATTTCTTCTCCGGCTTCTGTCCTCTCACTGGTTTCCTGAGCCTGCTTTGCCATATCTGCTGTTTCAAGAAGTTTCTTAATAGAATCCCCCGGTTTATAAGTTTCACCGGTTCCATCTTCTTTCGTATTCCACTCTTTAAAAACATAACCTGTCTTTCCCCTCAGTGCTTCCGGTACTTTAGCAATATCCGCATCTGCATAGGGTATCACATATGTTTTTTCCAGTTTACCATCACTGTAAAGCAGAATGTTATAACCTTCCGCACTCTGTCCGGCATTTACTGAATCTTCTGTCTCCGACTGTTCCGGTTCCTGATCTTTTAACTCTCCTGTTCCAAACTCATCTCCACTGTTATTCTCATCAGATATTTTATTTCCTGACTCATTTCCTGTCTCATATCCGGCACCATCTTCAAAAACATCTGCTGCTGATTCAACACTTCCTGCCGAAAACTCTGAAGCCCACAATGTCTGCGGTATACAAGACGGAACTATCATAGATACCGCCAGTCCCATTGCTATAAACTTTTTCCATTTTTTCATATTCGTCTTCCTTTCTCCTTTTACATTTTACGGAATTGTTGTAACTATCCAGTATTCCATTTTCTTCATTTTCCTTCTGTCTTACAGTATAACATTTGAAAAATCCACAGACAACAAAAGACTGTCAAAATCAGGACACTAATATGTGATTTTCCTGATTTTAACAGTCTTTTATAAAATTTCCAAACTGCGAAGCAGTTATTCGGTGTAGAGCTGCGTAGCGAAGCGGATGATTTTATCCGCTTGACTTTTGAAAATATGGAACCGTCACGATTATTTTACAGTTCCTATCTTATTTAACGGCCAGTAACGAACTGCTACTTCTGCCTCTATTGCATCTTCCTCTACAAACGGATTTTGCCAGTATCTGGAATCCATACTGTGGTTTCTGTTATCTCCTAACATGAAATAACATCCCTCCGGAACTGTATACGGTCCAAAGCTTCCTTCCGGTGTTTCCGGACAAAAGCTGTCATCCAGCGGTTCTTCGGAATCATTGATATACACTTTTCCATCTACAATGTTTACAGTTTCTCCCGGAAGACCAATTACTCGTTTTACAAAAAGCTGAGATGGATCATCCGGATATTTAAATATTACAATATCAAATCTCTCCGGATCATCTTTTATATATGCCAGACGATTTCCAAATACTCTGTCACCTGTCATAATTGTTTCTTCCATAGAACCTGACGGCACTCGTGCATTAATATATACAAAGTGTCCCAACAGAAACGCTATAACAAAGACTGCAATGATAATCTTTGCATAGTCCCACAACTCCCTCCACACAGACCTGCTTTTGTCTGACTGTTCTGTCTGGTTTTTTCCTCATTTCCATTTTTCGTCATACCTCCAGAAATTTATATCACAGCATCATTTGATGATATCAGGGGCAAAATACTTTTAAACCTAACCTCATTTACTGTTATCAGAATAATAACTATTTCGCAAATAACGCATTAAACATAGTTTATCACATCTGATAGTTATTCACCACTTAATTTTTTATAAAATTTTGTCACTATTTGATTCTTGGTTACTGTTCACTCCGTTCTCAGCAACACGCTTCGCGATGCAGGAAATATGAACCTCCTTGTGCAATGCCCAAGGAGTATCGTTTGCTTCGCAAACTTAATTTATGCTAATCGCATAAATTCGCGCAGTATGTCTTGGGTTTTCTGTGACCTTCGCTCACAAAAAACACCTCGCGGGATATTACCAGTGAACAGTAACGATTCTTGGACAATCTTGTCGGCACATTATGTTTCACGTGAAACAAACATATTGTATTCCTGTAGTAATTCCACAATTTAACCGAATCAAGTAAATCCCCTGCGGAGGTTGCGAAAAGCAATAAGCAATGGGTGAGGACTTGCTTGTATCAGGAGAAGTGTAAACTCCTTCTGATAAACTGCGAAAGAGTTATTCGGTTATGAACAAGCAGCGAAGCGGATGATTTTATCAGCTTGACCCGAGTCAAACAAATCTACTGCAGCACAATTATTCTATGTAGAGCTGCGTAGCAAAATGGATGATTTTATCCGTTTGACCAAAAGTTTTTATAATATCAGGAAATGGGTACTATGTTCACGTGAAACATAGTACCCATTTCTCACTGACAGATTATATTTCCTGCTGGTAATATTCCAGAAAATCTCTGATTTTGCCGGCTGCTTCTTTTAATACTTCTATTCTTGGTAAATAAACCACTCTGAAGTGATCCGGCTGATGCCAGTTAAATCCACCGCCATGTACAAGCAGAATCTTCTTCTCTTTTAATAAATCTAATGCAAATTTCTCATCATTTACGATATTAAATTTCTTTGTATCAATCTTAGGGAACATATAAAATGCAGCTTTCGGTTTCACAGCAGTAATTCCCGGAATATCTGTCAACGCATTATAAATAAATTCTCTCTGCTCATAAATACGTCCACCAGGAACAATATAACTCTCCACACTCTGATGTCCGCCCAATGCAGTCTGAACAATTGACTGCGCCGGTACATTAGAACAAAGTCTCATATTAGAAAGCATCTTGATTCCTTCTATATAATCTTTTGCAACTGCCTTATTGCCACTGAGAATCATCCATCCGATTCTAAAGCCCGCGATCATATGTGATTTGGATAAACCGCTGAATGTTACACAGAATAAATCCGGAGCCATTGAAGCAATGGAAATATGTTCTGCTCCGTCCATTACAAGACGGTCATAGATTTCATCAGAGAAAATGATCAGATGATGTTCTCTGGCAATATCTACTATCTGTTGTAATACCTCTCTCGGATACAACGCACCAGTTGGATTATTCGGATTTATAATAACGATTGCTTTTGTTCTGCTGGTAATTTTCCTTCTGATATCATCCATATCCGGATACCATTCTGCCTGCTCATCACAAATATAATGTACTGCTTTTCCACCAGCTAAAGTTGCACATGCTGTCCACAACGGATAATCTGGAGATGGAATCAAAATCTCATCTCCATTATCTAACAGAGCTGACATACTGAGATTAATCAGTTCACTGACGCCATTTCCCGTATAAATATCTTCAATAGATACATTAGGGAGCTTTTTCAACTGTGCATACTGCATAATTGCTTTTCTGGCAGAAAATAAACCTTTTGCAGGGGAATATCCCTCACACTCTGTCAACTGCTGTCTCATATCATAAATCACTTCATCCGGTGTTCTGAATCCAAACGGTGCCGGATTTCCGATATTCAGTTTTAAAACCTGAGTTCCTGCATTTTCCATACGTGCAGCTTCTTCTACAACCGGCCCTCTTACATCATATAACACATTATTCAGCTTAGACGATTTTTTAAATTCACGAACTGTGCTTCCTCAACTGCCTCTCTGTCATTTTCTTTCATATTATTATAATTGTAATCAAATTTCATATTTTCCATTTGAAATCCTGCCTCATTTGTCTCTTTCTTTAAAGTGTCTACAGATACATCGGTTCCTTTCAGCCATTCAGTTTCTACCCCTAATGTTGCCGCCAGAAAATTAAGAATTTCTGATCTGGGAGTTGTTTTTCCACTCAGATACTGACTCACATGGCTCTTTCCAAGTTTCACGCCCTGCTCTGCTGCCTTTTTTACAAGGTCGATCTGCTTCATATTCTTCTGTTCCATCGCTTTTTTTAATCGTTCAGCAAATATATTATTCATAAATACTATCTCCGTTCTCTGTAAAAAACAAATTACATTGTTATAATCAATGGTTATTGTTATATTTCTTAATTCTTTCGCATATATGTTATAGAAAGAACAGATATATTATATTGTTTATACGGGAATCAAAATACATTCAGACATACAAACATTAATTAAGTTCAAATGTATTTCTTTCAGCATCATGCACGAATATATGTTCTGTTCATTTTTAAATCCCGCATTTTATCAGCTTTTTCAAGTTTTTTTCTTTGCTATTATACTATAATTGAACTAATAATTCAACGGTAAATTTTATTGTTTTCAATTTCATCAGCAAGGTTCAACTTTTAGTTCATTTTATAGTTCATTGTTAATTGAACTACATTGAACATGTTAATTGTTTTTGTTACACCGGTTCAATTAGTTTAATTTATATTTTAAACTATATGTTGAACTAAAATTTAACTTTTCTTATTTAGGTTCAATATATGTTCAATTTTAGTTTTGATGTTTTTGAAATTTCTTTTATTTATGCGGCTTTCTTGTCATTTCGCAGATTCTTTTTGTTCAATTTTAAGTTCAAAAAGCACATGTTTTCGTCGGAGATCAGACTCACACTGGACAATTCTGTCTGAGAAACTTTTTCTATGCAATCAAATTTACAGGCTTTTCCACGCCTTTTCTTTCCTTATTATCCCGTCAGATGATTTATTATGTGATATGAAACATATTACAGTGTCATTCTCTGACACAAGAAAAATCCTGCAAGCAAGATTCTCCGTCTGCGGCAGGTAACTTCAGCGATATAATTCCTCTACACCGCAGTGCACTCCTGCCTGGAAGGCTTTACTTTCTCTGCACCTTTATGTATGTTATAGGAACATTACAAAGTAATCTCCTATAACATAAAATAAGTCCACTGCTTACTCTTTTTATGAATAATGCAGTGGACTTATCTGTTAATTTTATTCTTTTGTTATTCTGTAGTTTTGTTGCTTATCTGTACGATTTATATCGCATTGATTTTATTGTACGTTTTATTTCTCTGGATTTACAATTTTACCAGCAATTGCACACGCTGCTGCTGTTTTTGGTGATGCAAGGTAAATCTCTACCTTAGATGTTCCCATTCGACCAAGGAAATTTCTGTTATTTGTAGCTACTACACGTTCACCGTCGGTAAGGATACCTCCTGCACGTCCACAGCATAATCCACATCCGGGATGTGTGATCATTGCACCTGCTTCTGCCAGAGTATCCATAATTCCCTCTGCAATTGCCTGACAGTATATTTTACGACTTGCAGGAGTTACAATCAATTTAACGTAATCTGCTACCTTTTTGCCCTTTAACACCTCTGCTGCAGCTCTGAGATCCTCCAGACGGCCATTTGTGCAGGAACCGATAAATACCTGATCTATTTCTGTTCCTTCAATCTCACTTACATTTTTAATCTTATCTACCTGAGACGGACATGCCATAACCGGTACAAAATCCTCTGCGCGATAAGTGATTGTTTTCATATAGGTTGCATCTTCATCTCCTGTAAGGCTCTTCTGGAACTCATTCAACTCTATGTCACAATATTCTGCAGTTTTTTCATCCGGTGTAAACAGCGCACATTTTGCCCCTGCCTCAATCGCCATATTTGCCATAGTCATACGGCTTGCTACTGTCATATTCTTTACTGTACTGCCGGTAAATTCAAGTGCTCTGTATGTAGCTCCATCAGCTCCCAGATCACCGATCAGACGCAGGATGATATCTTTGGACATAACATTTTCCGGAAGTTCTCCCTCAATCACAATCTTAATTGTCTCAGGAACTTTGATCCACATAGTTCCTGTTCCCAGAATACTTGCCATCTCTGTATATCCGATACCGGAAGAGAAAGCGCCTACACATCCGTAGGTAGTGGTATGGCTGTCTGTACCAAATACAATATTTCCCGGTTTTACATAACCTGCCTCTGTCATTAACTGGTGGCAGATTCCATCACTTCTGTGAACATTTTTCATGCCATATTTCCTGGCAAAAGCATCTCCCGCATGGAAATGTCTGGTATCATCTAACTGACTTGCAGGAACCAGATGGTCATATATGAGTACTGCTTTATCTGGATCCCAGAGCTTCGTAAAGCCCATTTCTTCAAACTTTTCTGCTACAAATGGAATAAATATATCATGAATCATAACCCTGTCTACATTGACCGTTACAATGTCTCCAGGCTTTACTGTTTTTCCAACATTGTTTCTTATAATTTTCTCAATAACTGTCTCGCCCATTTTCCTCTCCTTTCCAAATCAATCCAGCCCATTCAGTTTGCGCATGGCTTTTACAAGTCCGCCAGCCTGAATAATGCTCATCAGATTTTCCGGAAGAGAAGCAATCGGGTACTGTTTTCCATTATAATCTACATGTTCATTCATTACCACAGTGACTTCATCACCTTCTTTGATATCATCATGAAGATCTGGCTGCTCGATCAGTAACAGACCATTATTAATAGAATTTCTGAAGAAAATTCTCGCAAAAGATTTGGCAATTACACACTGAATTCCCAGTGCTTTGATAATTTCCGGTGCCTGTTCTCTGGAAGAACCACATCCAAAGTTCTTTCCTGCAACAATAATGTCGCCTTTCTGAATCTGTCCTGCCAGTTCCGGACGCAGAGGACTGAATCCGTACTGTTTCATATCGTCGATTGTTTTCAGTGCGAGATATTCTGTTGGAATAATAATATCTGTATCAATGTCATCATCCAGAACCCACACTTTTCCTGTGAATTTTTCCATAATCTTACCTCTTATCTTCTATCTTCACTTGTAACTGTTCAGTACTTTCACAGTCACAAGTTAAAATTCATTCATACGAATTGTGAATATCCGCTTTGCTACGCGACTCTATACCATACCGAATAACTACTCCGCAGTTTATCAGGATGAGCTTGCTCTCCTCCTGATACAAACAAATCTCCACCTGCTGTCTATTGCTTTTCGCAACCTTCGCAGGAAATTTACTTGATTCGGTTAAATGTTTCACGTGAAACACTTATAATTAGCATCACACCTCACTTGCCAGCGCAATCTTTCCTGTAATGGCAGATGCTGTAACAGTAGCTGCTGATCCCAGATATACTTTGGAGCTTGGGTGTCCTGCACGACCTTTGAAATTACGTGTTCCTGTACTGATCAGACTTCGTTCTCACCGATCACGCCCTGACAGCTTCCCCAGCATACACTGCAGTTCGGATTCATAACAATGGCTCCAGCTCCATAAACGTGTCAATAAGCCCTTCTTTTAATGCCTGGCGGTAAATAGTCTGGCTTGCAGGCACAACGAGAAATCTGACGCCATCAGCAACCTTCTTGCCCTTGATGATTTCTGCACCGACACGCAGATCTTCAATACGTCCGTTGTTACAGGATCCCAGAAATGCTTCATTGATTTCAATTCCGCAGGCTTCTTCTGCAGGCACAACATTGTCTACAAAATCAGGTTTCGCAACTACAGGACGGACTTTTGATAAATCAAATGTATATTCTCTCGCATAAACTGCATCCGGATCACTGTGATATACAGCCTTTGGCTCACGTCCATGTTCTTTCAGATATTCAATAGCTTTCTCATCTGCTTCAAAGATACCTGTCTTTGCACCGGCTTCTACTGCCATGTTGCAAAGCGCCATACGATCACTGATACTGAGTGTTTTCGCACCCTCGCCTGTAAATTCCATTGCCTGATAGTTACATCCATTTGCTCCGATTTCCCCAATGATTGTAAGAATCAGATCTCTTGCGTAAACTCCTTCCGGAAGTTTACCTGTCAGATTAAATTTTACGCTCTCAGGAACCAGTACCCATGAAGTACCTGTTACCATACCATAAAGGAAATCTGTACATCCTACGCCTGTTCCAAATGCACCTAATGCACCGTATGAACAGGTATGGCTGTCTGCACCAAAGATCAGTTCACCCGGACGGATATAATTCTCGATCATAACCTGGTGGCAGACACCTTTTCCTTCCCAGAAATCAATGTTATGTTCTTTTGCAAAATCTCGCATCTTCTTCTGGGATGCTGCTGTTTTCGGGCTGTCAGATGGTACATTATGATCCACGATAAACACCAGCTTGCTTGTATCTGCAATGTGCGGATTTTTCAATTTATTGTTATACATATCAACCGTAAGATGTGTGGTTCCATCATTACTCATGAGACGATCGAGTTTAACTGTATGGATATCTCCCGGTTTTACGCTGTCAACACCTGCTGCCGCAGCAATAATCTTTTCTGCAATTGTCATTCCCATTTTACTTCTCCTCCTTGTTCAGAGATGCGATCAGACCACCCTGATTCAAAATATTCTGCATATATTCCGGAAGCTTTGTACAGGAATATGTTTTTCCGTTAGCTTCAACTGTTCCCTCTGACATATGAAGAACCATCTTATCTCCGGTATTTACTTCGTCCGGAAGATCTTTGCAGACAATTACCGGCAAACCAATATTAATAGAGTTTCTGTAAAAGATTCGTGCAAAAGATTTTGCTACAACTGCCTGTACTCCCAACGCTTTCAGAACACCAGGCGCCTGCTCTCTGGAAGAACCACATCCAAAGTTTTCTCCACCTACCACGAAATCTCCCGGTTTTACTTTCTTTGAAAAATCCGGATCCAGAGATTCAAATGCATGACCTTTCATCTCATCCAGATTAGGAAGTAACAGATACTGTGATGCTATGATCTGGTCTGTATCCAGGTCATTATGAAATTTAAAAATTGTTCCTGTTTCCATAAAAACTGTTTCCTTTCTGTATCATTTTATCTTTTTACAATTTATCACTTGTCTCTCTTTAACGATTTAGTCAGATAAATTCTTTTCCTATTTTAGCACAAAAGACAGGAGATTGAAAACGCCTGTTTTCAATATTCCTGTCTTTTTTTACAATCGTTATTACATTAACTCTTTTAAAACAGAATGTCCAATTGTTCCCTCAGGCATTGGCACTCCAAAATTCTCCGCCACAGAAGCACCTATCACAGCAAAAGTATCTTCGTCTTTTATCGCACCGCCATTTTTCATTCTCTTTGAGTAAGCAATGAATGGTACATATTCTCTTGTATGGTCAGTTCCTGTATAAGTCGGATCATTTCCATGATCTGCAGTGAGAATAAGCAGATCATTCTCTCTCATTTCTTCTAACAACACACCCAGATTTTTGTCAAATTTCTCAATCTCTTTTCCGTAACCTTCCACATTTCTTCTGTGTCCCCATAATGCATCAAAATCTACAAGATTAACAAAACATAACCCTCTGAAATCTCTCTTGCAGATTTCAATTGTCTGCTCCATTCCATGTACAGAGCTGTCTGAATGATGAGTTTCTGTAATGCCTTCTCCGCAAAAAATATCATGAATCTTTCCAACACCGATCACATCAAATCCATGATCTTTCAACACGTTTAACGTGGTAAGTCCGGTGGGTTTCAATGCATAATCATGACGGTTACTGGTACGTTTAAATTCACCTTTTTTCTTACCAATGTACGGTCTTGCAATAACTCTGCCAACTCTCCATTCATCCTTCATGGTAATTTCTCTTGCAATTTCACAGCAGCGGTACAGATTCTGAAGATCAAAAGTTTCTTCATTTCCGCAGATCTGAAGAACAGAATCTGCTGAAGTATAAACAATCATTGCACCCGTCTGAATCTCCTCTTCGCCCAGTTCCTCAATAATCTCCGTTCCGCTTGCGCTCTTGTTTCCTATCACTCTTTTTCCGCATCTTTTCTCCAATTCTGCGATCAATTCCGGCGGGAATCCTGTTTCTGTAAAGGTTTTAAATGGTTTTTCTGTTTTGATTCCCATCATCTCCCAGTGTCCGGTCATGGTATCTTTTCCATTGCTAGCTTCACCCAGATGCGTATATCGCCCCTTGGGATTCTCAACACCCGCCATTTTTCCTGCCGGATGAAGATTCAGCATTCCCAGTTTTCTAAGATTTGGAATCTCCAGAGAACCCATTTTCTCAAGAATATGTCCAAAAGTATCCACCCCGATGTCACCAAATTTTGCTGAATCCGGCATTGCCCCGATCCCCAGAGAATCAAGTACAATTACAAAAATTCTGTCGTAATTTTTCATTTATGTTTACTCCTTCTCTTACATTTTATTAATCGCTGACCTTTTCCTGTTCCCTTTTATTGGTCATTCACTTTTTTTACTTTTCGCAATTAAAAATCACTTGCAATGATGGGCGTTTACCTTATATTTCTCGGGAATTTATCAGATTTCGTAGTCCAAATCCCAGCGGTAGCAAATCCTTCAGTGTGTAGATATCATAATGCTCTTTATCTATTGCCAGAATAATCCGAAATGTCTCCGGATCACAGAACTCCATCATTACCTGACGGCAGACACCACAGGGAGCTGTATACTCTGTCAAAATCCCATCTTTTCCACCCACAATACAAATTGTGTCAAACTCTCTGACGCCTTCGCTCACTGCTTTGAAAATTGCAGTTCGTTCTGCACAGTTCGTAGGTGTATATGCTGCATTTTCAATGTTACACCCTGTATAAATCTGTCCGTTTTTTGTAAGTAATGATGCACCAACCTTAAAATTTGAATAGGGTGTATAAGAAAATTTGAGCTGTTCCATTGCAGTCTCAATCAGTTTGCTGATCATTGATTTTTCCAGATTCTGCATTCTCTGTCACCTCCGTCCTTACAGAACTTGTCCCTGATCTTCTTTAATCATTCTGCGGATTGCCTCTACAGCTACCCGGATTGCCATGTCTGTGTCATGTACAACCGGATTCTCAAGACCCAGCTTCTCTCTCTCCTGATTTGCCAATACCAACAGACAGGAACCCATCCTCGCCCTGAGTTTACCGGCTACGATGAAAAGTGCCGCAGATTCCATTTCAGAAGCAAGACATCCCATTTGTTTCCAGGCTTCCCATTTATTGATCAACTCATAACCTGCCGGCATTGCTTCCGGCTCATGCTGTCCATAGAAAGAATCTTTGGACTGTACCACACCTGTATGATATATAAATCCCTTCTCCTTTGCAGCTTCAACAAGAGCATTGGTCACATCCAGATTTGCCACTGCCGGATATTCAATTGGCGCATATTCTCTGCTTGTTCCTTCCATACGTACTGCTGCTGTCGCAATTACAATGTCTCCACTTTTTATTTCCGTCTGCATTCCACCACAGGTTCCGATTCTGACAAAAGTATCCGCTCCGCAGCGATACAGCTCTTCCATTGCAATGGACGCTGATGGGCCACCAATACCGGTTGACGTTACACTGACCTTCACTCCATCCAGTGTTCCTGTATAAGTGATATATTCCCTGTTGTCTGCGATCAGCACAGGATTATCAAAATACTGTGCAATCTTTACACATCTTTTCGGATCTCCCGGAAGGATCACATAACGGCCCACTTCATCTTTTGCCACTTGAATATGATACTGTCTGTTTACATCTTCTGAGTAATTTTTCATAGTCATCCCATCCTTTTCGTTTTCACGTGAAACATCGGTTACCACTGTTTACAATCATTCCTGCTATAGTATCTTCTTTTTATTATGATTATAAATCATATACCTGTATCAGGAAAGTTCTTTTTTCCATCTGCAGATACCATTTTACTGTTACTTATGTCATAAAAATTTTCACTCCAGAATCTCTGTAATTACTGTCTGCCATAAAACTGCTGATTTTATAACAATCCTCTAAAAAATGACTTCTTCATCAATATTGGTTTATGGATACAAAAAAACTGAAGTCGCCGCTCCACGATAAGGAACTCTGACCTCAGTGATTGCTAAGCGGATATTCGCAATCCGCTTCGCTACGTAGCTCTGCACCGAATAACTGCTTCGCAGGGGACTTACTTGATTCAGTTAAAATAAAAGTTAGAAAGTCCCATTGCAATAATCCACATATATGCACAGGTCTTCGGAATCATTAACAGTCCAACCTTTGGTTTTGTTTTACTGAATAAAGTTACCGGAAGATAGCCGCCAAAAGAAATAATTATCGCTGCAACCATCCTTGTCATATGATATCCATAGGTGTTTCCTGAAGTTAAATACAGGATAATTACCCCTATACCGGTAACCGCAAAGACTGCATTTCTGATAATAGATAATTTCATATTTCCTTCATCTGTACACCAGTTGTTCTGCGGAAACATACATATCACAATTCTGACAACTGCGGATATCCATATAACAGCTTTAATTATCACCGGTATTTCTAATTCCGGGAATGTAAATTTCCAGATATACATCAGAATAATATAAAATACTGTCATTGTAATTGACGATACCTGCAATCCAATTCCCAGCTGTCTCTTTATTTTATCATTACTTCCGCGTACTGCCCTTATAATTCTTGGCACCAGATGAAAAGCATCTCCTCCACAAAGTGTCAATGTTAATATTCCATAAAGAATAAATAACATATTTCCCTGTGAGAATATAAAAAATAAAATTGCGGCAACTAAGGCAAAAATCAAATACCCTGCATCAAATATTGCTTCCATCACATCTGGAATCTGTGGTTTATAATTGTTTTCTCTCATTATTAAACATACTCCTCTTATACTCTCTTAAATGTTCTTCTGCATTATTACAGATCGTATCCAGGGTTTCATTATCAATCATATGAATTTTTTCATCTGAAAAAGCATTAAAAAAAACTTCCACGCAGAAGGAATCAAACAATTTATCTTTTGACTTTATTACAAATTCTTCTGTTCTTTTCCACTCATCCGAATCTGATTTCATAGATTGGCAAAATATATCTATCGTATCACACATATGGATAATCCTTGCAAAAAACGGTACTTCATTCCATTGTTTTCCAAAAGGTTCACTTCCATCAGCGTTTTCATGGGGGGTACAGTATGACATTAGATACATCATTATGAAACGGTATATTTTTCAGAATTTTTTCTCCTATGGTACAATGCCTTCCCAGCTTCGTCACCCCGTTACGTAAAGCGTCATTTTGAAGCTCTTCCTGAATATATTGTGCCACTGCATGTCGTGCAGCAATGCACACTCTGCCAGATCCTGCAGGCTTTGACCCTGTATACCCATTTTTTCAGCAGTACAAACCGCCATATATGCCACACGTTTAGAATGATTGTTTGTTACTTTAATCAGCTCTGCCTCTACACAGTCCAATGCATATGAGCAGGCTGCTAATAACCCCAGCACATCAAATTTCATTTTTGATCTTGTCTCCTCCTTTGTTCTGTTTTCTGAGAAATCTGGAATATGCTTACCATGACAGATTTCTCAACCTCGGATCAATAAAAGCATATGTTTTGTCTTTTCTTTAATTTTTCCATGACCGTTGGATATTTTTTATAATCTGTGTGAGGTAAGGCCTGGGCAGCTACCATCTGTTCCAGAAAATCATCCACTTCCGCAAATTGTATATAAGTCATTTCTTCCAGTATCTGATCAATATCTGCAAGAAGTTCTTTGTTCAGCAAAAGCTTTTGTGCTCCTTCCAGCGAAGAATTTCCAGCATTGATCATCTTCTCCCGTTCCATGTCAGGATACATCCCAATGGTAATGGCTGATTCCACAGATACATATTTTCCAAAAGAGCCGGCTACATAAAATCGATCTGCCTGATTCAGTTCAAGTCCAGATTCCCGGAGCATGATCTCAACCATTATATGTGCTGCGGCTTTGGTAAGAATAAATTCGTCGATATCTTTCTGATAAAAATACAGACCCGGAGCATATTCTATGCAAAGCTGACCTTCTCGTTTCTGAATAAGATTCGTTTTTTCAGGAGAAAACTTACCACGAATATCTATCCAGCCTTCTAAAAAAAGTTCCGCAATCAGATCGACAATACCGGAACCGCAGATACCCTTAGGCTAATTTTTCCTGAAGAGTTACCAATTACATGAACATGGATTTTTCCACCTCTTATCCTCACGCTGTCCACTGCTCCGGCATCTGCCTCATCCCGGTGTGTACTACACCGCCTTCCAATGCAGGCCCCGCCGCACCGGCGCCGCAAAGAAGAAAATCTTTATTTCCTATCACAAGTTCACCGTTGGTTCCAATGTCAAAGAAAACACTGATTCCATCCTTTTTATATAATTCCGTTTCAATCATTCCACTGATGATGTCACCACCCAGATAATTAGACTTCGCCGGATAACAATATACATAACCATTCAGCGGAATGTCCAGATCTTTTGCCGGCTGGAATCCCGGACGGTCTGCATGAACAGCATGTGGCGTATAAAAGACACAGAAAGCATCTATTCCCAAAAGAAAGTGGATCATGGTGGTATTGCCTGCTACTACCATAGACAGACATTTTCGTGACACCGGATGCTTTACATCCAGCTTATCCATGCACTCTATAATAGACTCAACTGTAGCAAGCCGTATCTCTTCCAGTTTTTTCCCGTCATCTTTGCAGAAAAAATACGTGATAAAATATCGGTTCCCCACTGAATCTGTTTATTAAAGCAGCTCTCTTCTCCCAATATCTCACCACTATTACAATCTAAAAGTCTCACCACTACCGTTGTACTTCCAAGATCCACAGCCAGCCCATAATGCTGTCTGGCTGTATCTCCGCTTTCTATATCAACCAGCTCCCATTTTTCTCCATTCCAGGAAAGCGAAACGGTTATTTTCCAACCTGCACGATCAAGTAATGGATATAGTTGTCTCAACATGCGAACCGGAATATGAACCTCCTCTTTCACGCCCTCCGCGGATAAAGCTTCCAGAATGCGCTGCTGGTCTGAACGCTGATCCTCTTCGGTTGGAACAGAAAGATCAAGATATAATTTTCGGCTAAGCCTCTCATAGTATTCATCTCCCTACAATTTGTGCATTTTTTATTCTGTAAAAAAAAGAAGGTCATCCGTTATATCACATACTTGACATCCTTCCTTACCTCCGCTTTCTTTATCACTTTTTCAAAATCTGATGCCGGATGTTTGCACAAAGGACATACAAAATCATCCGGTAATTCTTCTCCTACATACTCATATCCACAGATCCTGCAACGCCATATTGTCTGACCATCTTCTGTTTTTCCTACTGCCTGTGGCTTAGGTTTTATGTGATTCTGATAGTACTCGTATGTTACAGAAGGGATATCACTTAAGACTTCCATGTCTGTTATTTCACCAATAAACATCGTATGGGAACCCAAATCTTCTGTTTTATTAACACTTACAGAAATATACGCATTTGTTCCTTCTGTGATATAGTAAATTCCATTTTCGCCCCTTGCACATTTTTCAAATTTTTCAAACTTATTCATATCCCGCCCGGATTGAAAACCAAAATGTTTAAATAATTCAAACTGGGCACTCTGGCTTAATACTGACACTGTGAATTTTCCGGTTCTTTGGATCATTTCATGTGTATAATTTGCTTTATTTACACAGATACTTAATTGATTAGGTTCTGATGCCGCCTGGATTGCAGTGTTAATGATACAGCCATTATCCTCTTGGGCTTCTCTGCAGTCAGTACAAATAATCCGTAACTCAGCTTATACATCGCTTTTTTATCCATTCTGCTCCTCCTTCATCTTCTCCCTGCATCTCGGACAAATGCCTTTAAAGGAAATATCATATTCCAAAAAATCAATTCCATGCGTATCATGAATTCTTTTCATTAAATCCGGTATTTCCTCCATATCTACATCCGATACCTCACCACATTTTATACATCTCACATGATAATGATTTTTCAATGTGATATCGAACCGATTTGCTCCATCTGGCACTTCAACCTTTCTCAGAGCACCTTCTTCTGACAGTATATCAAGATTTCTATATACTGTTCCTTTTCCAATGGTAGGATATTCTTTTTTTAGAAATTCATATACTTCATTTGCTGTAACATGCCTTTTCATTTCATATACAGCATTTTTCACAAGATCTTTCTGAATTGTATTTCTTCTGTTAGTCATTTTCCCTCCTTATTAGGATTTATTCTTAATTAGAAGTATATATCAGAAGTTTTAAAATGTCAATATAAAATTAGTAATAATTACTATTATTGAAATAATAGCACTTTGTAAATGTCCCTTTTTCGCACAATCTTATTCCATAATTTTTCGTTCAAAAACATATTCTATTTCAGATGATAAATCTCTTCTAAAATTGTATCCAAGTCTGTCAAACGTTTGTACGTCTGCAGGATTTTCAATTTCTTTTTCTGCCATATATCTGACCATCTCACCACGAGCCATCTTAGCATATGTACCTTTTGTTACCAGTTTATCCCCTGATTGTTCACAAAACGTAACCGTAATATATTTGTCTTTATCTGATAAATATTTTTCTATACATTTCGAGTATTCTTTTGATGCAAGATTAATGATAATCCTGCTGTCATCAAGCACTGAACGATATAATCTTTCACCCCAATAGTCATATAGATTTTTGGTATCTTCTATTTCAGCTTTCGCCTTCATCTCCAGGCGATGCCTTCTTTCATCAGCATAATCATTGTATCAGGATAAAGTTCACAAAGTATCCGCAATACATTCCCATAAGTTCATGTCATTATTGAAATTGTACATATTTCAGTATGAAAAGTTCACCATTCAAATTCTGATTATTATTTCTCCACATACTCTTCTGCCATATGTACTGCCATAGCACCATCTGCCACTGCTGTTACTATCTGACGAAGTAACTTTGTTCTGACATCTCCTACAGCATAAACACCCGGAATACTCGTTTCAGTGTTTTCACCTGCCACAATATATCCTTTATTATCCAGTTCTATCTGATTATCTAAAAATCTGTTGTCGGTTTTCTTCCTATACTCACAAACAGGCCGTCACATTCTATAATGTTTTCTTCTCCTGTAACTGTATCTTTCAACCGCACACCAGTCAATCGTTCTCCATAAATCAGTTCATTTACTGTATTGTTCCATCGAAACTCTATATTTTCAGTTTTCATCAGCTGGTCATGGTAGATTTTCGTTGCACGTAATGTATCTCTTCGATGAACAATGATGACTTTCTTAGCAATTCGACTTAAAAGAACAGCATCTGATACAGCAGAATTTCCACCACCAACAACCACCACGATCTTATCTTTATAAAACATACCATCACAGGAGGCACAATAAGCAACCCCATGACCTATCAATTCTTTTTCTTTAGCGAGACCAAGTTCTCTTGGATTTGCTCCAGTAGCAATCACTACTGTTTTCCCAATATAAATTCCCGAACTAGTTTCTACTCTCTTAAGCTTTCCTGTTAAATCCATATTAAAAACTTCAGCATATTCACTTTTAGCGCCAAATTTTTCCGCCTGTTTTTGCATTTTCTCTGCCAATGAAAATCCGTCAATTCCATTTTCAAAACCAGGATAGTTATCAATCTGCCAGGTCAATGACATCTGACCACCTGCAGATAATTTTTCTAAAACAATGGTATCAAATCCTGCTCTGGCTGCGTATAATGCTGAAGTATACCCTCCAGGTCCTCCCCCCACGATAATCATATCGTAAACATGATTTTCATTCATACAGCAGTCCTCCTTTTATTTTTCCAATGCTTCATTAATAAAATTCTCTATCATTATTTTTGATTCAGGTGCAACAATAGAATCTATTGCCTTTCCATTTCGATATAAAACCAGCGTAGGAATCACCTCAATCTTTTCAGCTTCTGCAATCTGTGGTTCTTCATCAATATTCACTTTTCCAGCAATAAGAATATCGCTGTATTCTTCACTTATTTTTTCATAAGCCGCTCCAATTCTACGGCAATAACCACACCAAGGTGCCCAGAAATCAACCAAAACCGGTTTTTCCTTATGAATTAATTGTCCAAACTTTTCTTTATTTATATTTATAGATGTCATATTTTTCAACTCCTTCTCCTATTTGAACTTAATATACCCCAAATAAGTGCTTGCTTCCGTGATGATATCACAGAAAGATAATTTACTTTATTACACTTCTTTTTATTTCTATTTATGGCATATGCCAGTTATATAATTGACGCATCTAAAAAAAGCAAGTATACTATGTTCGTAAAGGAGATAACGGTTATGAACTTCGAAAATTGTTTTCCACTATGGAATGACTTAAATACAGCACAGAAAAAAATAATTTCAGACAATTTAATCACACAGTATGTAAAAAAAGGGACAATCATTCACAATGGAAACCTGGATTGTACTGGATTATTACTGGTTAAATCCGGGCAGCTTCGAACTTACATACTTTCAGATGAAGGACGGGAGATTACACTTTACCGTCTGTTCGATATGGATATGTGTCTTTTATCCGCCTCATGTATCATGCGGTCTATTCAATTTGAAGTAACCATTGAAGCAGAAAAAGATACGGATCTTTGGATCATCCTGCTGAAATCTATAAGGGCATCATGAAAGAATCTGCTCCTGTCGCAAATTATACCAATGAGTTAATGGCTACCCGTTTTTCTGATGTCATGTGGCTGATTGAACAGATTATGTGGAAGAGTTTGGATAAGCGTGTTGCTTCATTTCTTTTAGAAGAAACATCCATTGAAGGAACAAATGAACTGAAAATCACTCACGAAACTATCGCAAACCATCTTGGTTCCCACAGGGAAGTTATCACTCGAATGCTTCGATACTTTCAAGGCGAGGGTCTCGTCAAACTCTCCCGTGGCAAAATCACAATCCTTGATTCAAAAAGACTGGAAACACTCCAAAGGTCATAAAATTGTTTTTCTGTAACATATAAAGAAGAATCCTCATTATCAGAATTATGAAAGTCATTCTAATAAATGGGGGATCTTTTTATATAACGAGAAAATTATAAAAATATTATGATTATTTTTAATAATCCATACCACATGCATATGCCTTTTCAATCAGCGCACGGTCATTGACAACTGCATCATAGAAGCGGAATCCGCCGGAGAAGTTGTATGTTTCATATCCATTTCCTTCCAGAATACGACTGGCAATATAACTTCGCAGCCCACTCTGGCATATCAGGTAAACAGGCTTTCCCTTCTCAATTTCATTGATACGTTCCCTTAGTTCATCTACAGGAATGTTTTTGAATCCATCCATATGCCCCCTGTTAAATTCACCTACAGTTCTCACATCCAGCAACACAACACTTTTATCTCTAGAAATCTTATCCATATCTTCCAGATGCCATTGTTTTAAGGTACCTTTTGCTATATTGTCTATCATGAATCCTGCCATATTTACAGGATCCTTGGCAGAGGAATAAGGCGGTGCATATGCGAGATCCAAATCCTTCAGCTGGGTTGCCTTCAGCCCTGCATGGATTGCTGTTGCCAGCACATCAATACGTTTATCAACTCCTTCATATCCAATAATCTGAGCACCAAGCAAACGATAGCTCTCTTTTTCAAAAACCACCTTCATGGTCATCACTTTTCCACCAGGATAGTAACCGGCATGACTCATAGGAGAAAGAATTACTGTATCTACCTCTAATCCTGACTTTTTGGCATTGGTTTCATTGATACCTGTAGTGGCTGCTGTCATATCAAACACTTTGATAACGGAGCTTCCCTGACTGCCCAAGTAATGACTATCACCACCACAAATATTATCAGCAATAATCCTTCCCTGCTTATTGGCTGGACCAGCCAAAGAAATCAGCGCATCATCACCCGTAACATAATGTTTTACCTGAACTGCATCACCTGCTGCATAAATATCCGGTACAGAAGTTTCCATCCTGTCATTCACTACGATACTTCCCTTGATGCCAAGCTCCAGACCGGCTTCTTTTGCTAATGCTGTGTCTGGTGTAACGCCGATTGCCAGCACCACCATATCAGCCTGAAGGGACGGATTATCTTTTAATAGAATCTCTACTCCATTGTCCTTTTCTCTAAATCCTTCTACCGTATAACCCAGTACCAATTTTATCCCGTGCTTTCTCATTTCATTATGGATCATGGATGCCATATCCGGATCAAAAGGATTCATTAGCTGCTTAGGCCGTTGAACAATTGTAACATCCATGCCAAGCTCTCTCAAATTTTCTGCCAGTTCCAGACCAATAAAGCCACCACCTGCCAATATAGCCGATTTTGGATGGTTCTTATTTATATATTCCTTTATACGAAAAGTGTCTTCTACTGTACGAAGTGTAAAAAGTTTATCAATACCAACTCCAGGAAGTCTCGGCTGTGTTGGCTTTGCACCTGGAGAGAGGATAAGTTTATCGTAATTTTCTTCAAATATTTCACCATTCTCCAAATTTTTCACTGAAACAGTTTTACGATCCGGATGTATGGAGATAACTTCATGATGAATTTTCATGTTGATATGGAAACGTTTAAAAAAACTCTCTGGTGTCTGTAGTGTAAGTTCTTCCGGATCTGTGATCACGTCTCCAATATAATAAGGAAGCCCACAATTTGCATAGGATATGTATCCAGATCTTTCAAACACAGTAATTTCTGCATGTTCATCCAGTCTGCGTATTCTTGCTGCAGCTGTAGCTCCTCCGGCTACACCGCCTACGATTATTACCTTCATCTTATTTTTCCACCTTTCCTCATTAAAGCATTTCTAAAATCGCTTTCTTAGGTCTTGCCCCTGAAACTTTTGTTACAATCTTCCCATTCTTCATAACCACCAAAGTTGGAATACTCATAATCCCAAATTTACTTGCCAGTTCAGGCTGCTCATCCACATTGATCTTTCCAACTTTGATATCAGGGCGTTCACTTGCAATCTCCTCTATGATAGGAACCACCATACGACAAGGAGCACACCAGGGAGCCCAAAAGTCTAAAAGAACGGTTTTCTCGGAATCCATTATTTCATTCTGAAAATTATTTTTATTGATATTAATAGCAGACATTTTACAGTCCTCCTTGTTTTTTCTTTTGTGGCTTTATTATAATCTGAAATTCATTTGTTTTCTGTGATATCATCACATTATTATCATGATTCATTTTTTAAGAATTTATTTTTTCATCTTATGATCCGATGGCAGTCTCACTTCTCCAGTCCTTTTCTTCATAATAGAATTCTGTGTTTCCATCTGTGTTGGAATATAATCGCTTTCCTGCAGAAATGCACCTGCCGCCCAGCATATGATTCATATCCAGCTGCTTTCATTCTCTTTAACATTTTTGCCAATGCACTGTTCTTGTCTCTACTCACCTGACGTGTGCTGATGCTGCTGTTCAAACATATAATGTTCCTTATTATAAGAAATATTAAGAACTTCCAGCTCCTCTGCAGTAATATTAGCGTATTTCATCTTCTGATATCTGTCGTAAAATGTGTATTTTCTTTCTTCCATGATTGTTCCTCCGATTTGTCGTTTTTGTTGATTTGTGACAAATGAAAATCATGGATATCTGGCATAATACCTTCTTCTTCCCTGCATCTTGATATGCTCTTTCTTTCCAGCGTCTACCTGTTAAAAAGGAAGCTTTTTCAAATCTGCACCCTGTTTTGGGTATAAGAAAGAATCCTGCCCCAAGGGCTTTGTTATATTATAGGAACATTACGGAGTAATTTCCTATAACATAAAAAAGATGTCAGGATTTCTACTGACACCATAATGACTGAACCAACTTTGTGCCCAGTGGGCACAAGGTTGGTTCATTATTCATTTCTTGGAATTATTGATTCTGTTAATAATATCATCCATTTTTTAACACACATTTTTGCGTGTTGTTAAGTGGGTTGCTTATTCTTCATTTTCTGCATTCACCAATTCTTTCTTGAGTTTCTTTTTCCCAGAAAGCATTTTATGTCCTGAATAAATAGCCATAACCATGCAAATCAAAGAACTAACTGCAAAATATTTATGACTTGATTTTGTTCCTTTGTAGCCTGTGTAAAAAGTTCCTAGCATCGTTATCAATGCTCCGACAGACCAATATTCATGAGCTTTCATTTTACCATCTCCCCTTGTTTATTTAAATATGAAACTTTTGATGAAATATACAAACTTGAATTTGTTAATTAGAATTGCTCTCAAAGCAACAATTATCTTAACATTCCCCAAATACACTCCAGTAATGTTAGTGCAAGGATAATGTTAATAACACGGAAATGACGCAGATAAAACTTCTGAATCAGTACGCCCAAGCCAATCCAAGTACAGGTTGCGATCGCTCCCCATTGTGAGCGTGTTTTCCAGCCAGCTATCTAAAAGGTCAAAGTATTCATCGCCATGTAAGCTCAACTATAAGTTTTAGAATCAGTGATGCTGAACGCAAGCAAATCAAAGCCCGTATCCTTACCAGCGGCATGATGAAGAAGGATTACTTTGTCCGTTCCTGCATCTATAACCGCATCTGCGTTGTCGGTAAGAAAGAAACCATATATCCTCTTGTACAGACTGTTAATGCACTATATCTGCAATTACTTGAAATGCAGAAAGCATTTGCTGAATGCTGTGAGCACCCAACTTTGAACACTCTTCCTACAAGCAATGAAATCAAAGAACTACTGACCGACTATAACAATATGCTTACAGCCATCATTAATCTGCTTGATGGTACTAAGTATCTGTGGAAAGGAGAACACCATGAAACAAAATAACCCTTGTTACCTGTTTAGCATGTATGAACCTGATACTAATTCCGTTATCATTAATGCTATCAATGATACATATACCGACACACCTATTATTATTAGTTGTGAGAAATGTAATTCAGCCGTCTTGCTCGATACACCTGATGATATTGTGTATCTGTACCGACTGGTACAGGAGAATCCTCTGCTGTATGCTGTATTAGCTTGTAAACCTAATGGACTACAGAAATATGTGGATGCTATGAATGAATTTAATTAATATTAGTTATTTTATCATTATCACAAGCTGATCTAGTAATGTTTTGCTCGAACTAATAAAAACTTTTCGTCGCTTTTCGAATGAAAAAGCGACGAATTATTTTAATCTATACAACTTGCCTTTTTCTTTTCCAAAACTTCTCTATTATCCTTGCCATAAAACAATGTCTATCATATACTCGTTATCATTAGTAATAATGAGACTGGATATATTTAATCCACAGGCTTAATATATCTTCTTCTTTTAGTTGTTCCAATACAAGCCAATAACTCCTTATTCACTAATTCATTTAATAATTGTCTTGTCCTTGGACCTTTTAAACCTATCTTTTCTGCCACCTGTTCCGTACTATATTCAATACCAGCCTCCATAATGGCTAAAATCTGCTGATGTCTTTCTGATAACGCCATTCCTTCCCTGTTTTTTAAATCTGCTGATTTTTCTGCTGATTTATCATCAGATTCCTTTTCCATCTTCATCACAAGTGTCACCTGATCAAGATTTGTATCTTCTATCAATTGTGGTTTTATCCATCCTTCTGACTTCCACACATCAAGAATTGTCGGGAATCCAGAGCCAGCATTATCGCCAAATCCAACTAATCTAAGCATAGTCTGCATATGAGGATTGTCTCAAAAGTTAACAACCTTTTCCTCGCCCATATCATTATTATCTGTCCAAAGTTCGCACTGTGTCATAACAGTCTGAACTGCATCCTCCATACCTTCAGGTGGATACTTATGCTTTTTCAGCAGTTTCTTTATAAGCATACGCATTTTTGCTCTTGCTGATTCTCGTTTCTGCCAGTCAATTGTTTTGTTTCTTCGGAGAGTGTCTGCAAGTTCTTTTGTAATTGCTATCAGTTCTTCATTTTCATAGAAATCCTTTATTGCCTGTGGCTTCGTTAATGCATCATAGAAGGCTAGCTCATCAGCAGTAAGCCCAAGCTGGTCACCTTCCTTTTGGGCTGCTACAATCTGTTTTGCAAGATTAAGCATTTCCTCAATAACTTCTTCATTTGTTAACATGAGATGATAAGAGGCTGTAAAAACACAGGTGTAAAGAAGATACGAATTCATGATATCAGGCATTCGCACGCCAGCTTACTTATCAATCAAGGCTGTGATGCATTAATGTTAGCAGACAGGCTTGGACACGAAAAGGTATCCACAACACTTAACACATACTCCCATCTGTTTCCACATAAACAACAGGAGCTTGTGCATAGTCTGGAATCATTGCAGACAACAGATTCGCCAACACCTGAGCCACCATCTGATAACCCTTTGCTTGAAGCCGCAGGTATCACCTGTGAAGTATCTCAGACTCAGGACAACGGCTCAGATGTAACCATCCGATCTCAGTTTGGACCTGCGTTAGTACCGCCAAATACCGCATCAGGGAAAATCATCCAGATGCCACAAAGAAAAATCATTTAAAAGAAATCCAGCAGTCATCAGGGTTTCTTGCTATTAAAGTTAATGACAACCAACTGAAAACGATAAAAAAGAGTAGTTGCTATTAGTAGCAGAGCAAAAAGAAAAAGTCTCGGAAGCCGCTTGTTTAGCGGATTCCAAGACTTGTGGCTCTTATTCAAACTCAATCGTACCCGGCGGCTTGCTGGTCAGGTCATAGAATACGCGGTTAACGCCCTTAACTTCGTTAATAATGCGGTTCATAACCTTATTCAGTACTGCATACGGGATCTCAGCAGATTCGGCTGTCATGAAGTCGATAGTCTTTACTGCGCGGAGCGCTACAGCGTAATCATAAGTTCTGAAGTCACCCATAACGCCTACACTTCGCATATTTGTCAGTGCTGCGAAGTACTGGTTCGGCATCCATGAAGGATCTTCACCATGTTCTTTCTTATACTCAGCTGCAGCATTGTCTACCTCTTCACGATAAATGAAATCTGCATCCTGTACAATACGAACCTTCTCTGCAGTAACTTCACCGATAATACGGATTCCAAGTCCCGGTCCCGGGAATGGCTGACGGAATACCAGTCTCTCCGGAATTCCAAGCTCCAGACCTGCTTTACGAACCTCATCCTTGAAAAGGTCGCGGAGCGGTTCAATGATTTCCTTGAAATCAACGAAATCCGGAAGTCCGCCTACATTGTGGTGAGATTTGATCACTGCGGACTCTCCGCCCAGACCACTCTCTACAACATCCGGATAAATAGTTCCCTGTGCCAGGAAATCTACCGCACCAATCTTCTTGGCCTCTTCTTCAAAAATACGGATAAATTCTTCACCGATGATCTTACGTTTTGCTTCAGGCTCTGTAACACCTGCCAGCTTGTCATAGTATCTCTGCTGTGCATTAACGCGGATAAAGTTCAGGTCAAACTGACCGTTTGGTCCGAATACACCCTCAACCTCATCTCCCTCATCCTTACGAAGAAGACCATGGTCTACAAATACACAGGTAAGCTGCTTTCCGATTGCTCTGGAAAGAAGTCCTGCTGCAACGGAAGAATCAACACCGCCTGACAGGGCAAGAAGAACCTTTCCATCTCCGACCTTCTCGCGGATTTCTCTGATAGTGTGCTCAACAAAGGCATCCATTTTCCAGTCTCCGGCACATCCGCAGACACCAAGTACGAAGTTGGAAAGCATCTTCTTTCCTTCTACTGTATGAAGTACTTCCGGATGGAACTGGATCGCATACAGCTTCTTCTCCTCATTCTGTGCAGTTGCTACCGGACAGTCTGCTGTGTGAGCAGCGATCTCAAATCCTGGTGCAACCTGGGAAATGTAATCTGTGTGGCTCATCCAGCAAATTGTTTTGTCAGATACGTCTTTGAAGATTTTAGAATCTGTCTTATCTACCAGAACCTCTGTCTTTCCATATTCGCTCACATCTGCTTTCTCAACTTTTCCACCCAGAACATGCATCATAAGCTGTGCGCCATAGCAGAGTCCCAGAACAGGAATACCAAGCTCAAATAATTCCTTATTGCATGTAGGTGAATCTGCCTCATAGCAGCTGTTCGGACCACCGGTAAGGATAATTCCCTTAGGATTCATTGCCTTGATTTTCTCAAGATCGGTCTTGTATGAATAGATTTCGCAGTATACGTTACATTCTCTCACACGTCTGGCAACCAGCTGATTGTACTGACCGCCGAAATCCAGTACGACGACTGTTTCTCTTTTCATGTTTTCCTCCTTGTTTCTCATTATTTGTAACTGTAAAGATATTGAACCGTTACCATTGAATTTTATTATAAATTACAGTTCGGATTTTTACAATGCTTATTTTCAGTTTTCCACCTTGTGTTTCCTTCCTTCCAGTTTATAAGTTTTTTAGAATTTAATCACGTTTTTTTCAACAGTCCATCACATTTTGCTCACAAATTCCCTGTATATTAATAAGCAAATAAAGCAAATGCTTTACAAACAGGTTGCAAATGCTTTTTCACATAGATTTTTAACTTTTTTCTTTTTCATACTTATGCCGGGCCGCAAGGTCCGGCCCTCCTTCTTTTTACAGACCTTTTCAGGTCCTTTTCTTTTTTTATAAGTTTTTTAGAATTTAATCACAATTTCTTCAACAGTCCATCACATTTTGCACACATTTTCCCTGTATATTAATAAGCAAATAAAGCAAACGCTTTATTTATAATAAAACTTTTTCTTTTTCATACTTGCCGGATCGCAAGATCCGGCACTCCTTCTTTTAAAATGTGAAATCCCGCTCACAGTAAGACACAACTGTGAGCGGGATTTTTGTGTTACCGCAGGAACTTACTTGATTCGGTTAAATTCCCATTGTAAGAATCTCCATCAGTACCCCAAGCAATGACGGATTCAAATTCATGGATACCAGAACAGGCACTGCCTCTGTGCCCAGCTCTTTCACTACTTTATAAACCTCTGTCTTCTGTGCATAGGTAATCTGTGCTTTTTCCAGAATCTCATAGACCTCTTCTGCATAGTCTCTCTGATAAACAGCTGCATCTGCCGCAAAAGTAATCTTCACCTGCGCATCTACCGGCACATCCTTCAGGAGCACTATTGTTCCATGAAGCTTCTCATCCTCTGCGAACTCTGCATCCTTATATGCCTGTCCGTTTACAGTAACCTCCTGCGGTTTGTCCTGAATGTTGCAGAAGCGGATCTTCCAGGAACGTTTCTGCGGGATCACTGCTGTATTTCCTTGTGCAGCTTCTACAATAAATACTGTTCCATTCTCATCTGCAGTCTTCGTCATTCTGGTGGATACCCAGTTCTCATCCAGGTCTTCCGGTGTGTCCCCACCGTCTTCCCAGAGTACAAATTCTCCTGATTCTCCAGGATATACAAGTACTTCCAGTTTCTCAGGATTCTCAATGGAATTATCATATCCTTCCATGTCCTTCAGTGGAATGATGCTGCCTTCACGCACAAGTACCGGCATCTCATAAATATCTCTCCAGAGATCCACTTTTCTGCCGCCCTTATATGCTCTTCCGTTAAAGAAATCATACCAGATTCCTGCGGGATCCATGTCTTTGCGCCTGCAAGTCCTGTTACCGGATCCAGCTTATCTGTAATTGGAGATACCATCATCTCTGTGCCGAAATAATAGTTGTTCGGCACTTCATAGGTTTCCTCACGCTCCGGCTCCAGATAATACATTGGCTGTACCAACGGCAGTCCCGCTCTGCTTGCACGACGGTTCATAGTGTAAAGATACGGAACCAGCTTATGACGCAGTTTCAGGAAATTCTTCATTACTGTTTCTACGATCTGGTTGTATTTCCATGGTTCTTTTCCATTGAACGGGTTGTCTGTGCTGTGCAGACGGTTCATTGGTGAAAAGACTCCAAGCTGTACCCATCTTGCAGTGAGCTCGTCGTCTCTGTATCCCAACATATGTCCACCGATATCATGACTCCACCATCCAAAACCGATGTTACTGGCATTTGCCGTGAAATATGGCTGGAATTTCAGACTTCCCAGGTAATGACCGTATCACCTGAAAAACCAACCGGGTATCTGTGGCTTCCGGGTCCTGCATATCTTGAGAAAGTCAGCGCACGTTTTCCTTTCCACTTGCTGTCCAGATAGTGATAGTGGTTCAGCATCCAGAGCGGATCCAGTCCCGGAACCTTGGTTACAGTTCCCTGCTGCCAGTCAAGCCACCAGAAGTCTACTCCCTCTTCTTCCATCGGATGATGCAGTTCCTCAAAATATGTCTCAATGAATTTCGGATCTGTCATATCAAAAAGTACCGGTTCCTTACTTGCAGGATCAATTCCCATCTTCTCTGCAACTCTCGGATAGGCTTCTTCATAAGCACGCACTCCATCTGCCGGATGTACGTTCAGTGTGATCTTATATCCATGTTTGTGCAGCCAGTCCATAAATTCAGGCGGATTGGGGAAAAACTTCTTATTCCAGGTATATCCTGTCCATCCGCTTCCATATACAGGAGGTACATCCTCTACCAGATGCCAGTCCATATCTACAACTGCAACAGAAAATGGCACTTCTTCTTTCTCAAAACGCTCTACCAGTTCTTTGTACTCTGTCTCTGTATATTTATGATATCTGCTCCACCAGTTTCCGAACGTATATCTTGGAAGCAGAGGTGTTTTTCCACATAATCTGTAAAAATCCTGCAGGCATTCCACATATCTGTGACCATATCCAAAGAAATAAAAGTCTGCTCTGTTTCCCTGACGTGGCTCTACCATTCCATCTTCGCCCATAGCCATTGTGTGGGAATCATCCAGCACTGAAAAACCGTTTCTGGACATAATTCCATGACTCAGCGGAATCTCACCGTCTGCTTCATCCAGGGTTCTGGCTGTTCCCAGCAGATCTTTTGGTTCATCACCATAATGCCACACGCGCTCGCTGGCTTTTCCACCCGCTACACGTATCATCAGACCGCTTGGAGAAAATTTCTGTCTGTCATAGTGGATTTCCAGGTCTTTGGTGTAAATATGTAATTCCTCACCGCCATCGCTCACCCTAAATTCCGGCACCGGGAAATCACGATTGCATACCATCTGTGTTGCTCTGTCCTCAAATCCTCCGTCTTCGCTGTACTCAAAACGAATCAGGGCAGTTGTCAACATTGTAATCCTGAAATGATCGCCCACGATCACAGCTTCCTTTCTGCATACAGGATTACCTTCCAGCACAAATTTCTTTAAGTCCATAAAAGTTTTTCCTCCTTTACATCAACAACAGTTGTAACAGTTGCTTTTATGTCTATTTTAATCTTCTGTAGTCTGATTGACAACGCTTTTTTTCAGCTACTGAACATTTATATGACATATACTTGTGATATTATTTTCTAGAACGTGTCTGAAAAATGCTTTACGCAAGATGTGCGTCACAATTTGCAGGAGATTTTGGGAATGATTTTCCAAACACACTCTAAAGCAGCTGCCGAAGAGGACGAATGATAATCCTGAGCACGCCGTAGTATAACTTCTTTTTCCGATTCAACACTTTCCCCTGGTACTTTGCGCCTTCGGTTTCCTGACCGTTTGCAAGTACCTCTTTGCTTTTTTCCATATAATCTGATTCTGTTTCGTGAATCTGCTGACTCAGTTTTTCGCTGTCAATTACCAGCATCAGTTCCGTATCCAGATAAGTACTTCGCATATCCAGATTATAGGAACCTACTACTGACAGACGGTCATTTATCAGCACAGCTTTTGTATGAACCGGATAATCATTCATCAGTTCATACACATCTGCCCCTGTTTCCAGAATTTTCTTTTTCTGATTAAGATAATCTGTACAGCCCCATGGATTAGAGCCTTTTTCCACTGCATTCAGCACGATCTGAAGCTTTGCATGATCTGAAATCCCCTGCAATACATCATACATGTAACCATTACAGATCACATAAGGAGTCTGTATTATTACATGATCTGCATTTTCAGTAAGATACTGAATTGTCTGGAGAACCTGCGGTGTTTTTCGCCCCGCCTCAATTCCATTATTGATCAGAGTAATCTTGTTTGCTTCTATCGTATCCTTTTCCCATGCACTGTAGGTTTCTATATCATTGTACCTTTTCAGCAGAGATATGTAAATTTCTTCCATGTGCCGGTATGCATCCGTATATCTGGAAGATTGTTTGCCTTTTTTAATGCTCACACAACTTTCCTTCCATATTTTATGGAAATAATCCTCAAGCTGGTTCAGAGACTCTCCCTGTCCTTCTGATGTATCATACACCAGGATATCTCTGTCTTCATTAATGCCTTTTGTCTGATCCCCCAGAAAGATATCATTGCTGTTGCGTCCGCCCAGCAGATACATTTTCTCATCCACGATCAGATATTTATCATGCATGCGATAATTCACCTTAAACAGATTGACCGGTGTCACCGGATTGTAAACTCCCACTTCCACATTCTCATATGATGCCAGAGCCTGGAAATCGCTGCTTCCAGCCAGAAACAGTTGCTGATAAATTCCATCGATCAATAACTGAATCTTCACACCTCTTGCCGCAGCGCAATTCAATGCGGCAAGAATTTTAGTGCCATTATCATCCGCGCGTAAGTCAAAAGTAGACAGTACAATGCTCTCCTTCGCAGTGCCAATCATACGAAGCCTCCACAAAAGTGCCTCTTCATTATCGTCAATGCAGCAAATCCTTTCCGTTCCTTCTGTCTCGGATGTAAATTCTGTTTCTCTCAGACTTTCCACATATTTTTCGTCCGGTTTCCTGCAAAAAAGAGGTGAAAGTACATTTACCAGCACCACGATCAGCAGGAAAAGGCAAAATATTTTTCCTGTTCTTTTTAGTATTGTTTTCATTCGATACCGTAACCTCCTTTGACCAGACCGGAACCCAGATATTTGACTTATTCCTCTTCTTTCGACAATACACTGAGTATAGAGTATAACATAATCAGAAGCCATAGTGCATCTTTTGATACGAAAAGCGTTAAAATCTTTTCACAAACCCTTTTCTTTTTCTTGCAATGTCTTATATGTTTCCGACTTATAAAAATTCAATGTCATCAACTCTTTCCAACAGGGAGGGATTTCAATGTTATCAGGATGGTTTGTATAAAGTGTGATAACTGGTTATAAAGAGGGTTTATCTGCATCTTGCACAGCAGTCTTCCCTTCTGCATGAAGATATTTACCAGCTTGACCCTGTATTCTTTAAGCGGTATCAGTAGCATAAAATACTTTTACGCCCCTGTGGAACTTTCTTCATAGGCGTAAATACTTTATTTCTATCTATTTCCCAGACACCTTTATTTTTCACTTTCCCGTAAAACATAAAAAACACCGTCCCCGCGGCAATCGCTTTGTCCGCAAAAACAGTGTTCTTAATGCGCCTTCAGGGTTCGAACCCTGGACACCCTGATTAAGAGGAATCCGTATTGTTCTGGACTTCTGATAATAATCGAGATATAATATTTATGCTGTCGACTCTTTCCAGCAGGAAGGAGGTGCGTTAGTGTGGATTTAATTATTTCTTTTCTTATTTCGGTTATGGCAAGTGTAGTTGGTTACTACATATGCAAATGGTTAGACCGGAATCATTAGACAGCTAGCCTAAACGAACCCCCATGGACTGGTCCTCCATGGGGGTTCTTTGCGTTAGCTTGGAATTATTTCTTTTCTGGTTACTATTATATTACTTCTTAATCGCGTTTATGTCAATCCCCCATGTATCTCAAAAAATCTGTAACTAAACATAGATCGGTGCTTGCAGCATAATAAAATGAGATACAAATTTCACTATATTTGTGTCACTTTTTGTAGTATAATGTCATTAAAGAAGGAGGTATGTGCTTATGGGGTTAATGGATCGTGAATATATGCATAGGACACCAGAGGAACGTGATGCAGAATATCGTCAAAAACGTTCTAAGAAACAGATTTCAGAAGATCAGAGGCATCGGAATCGTCAATTAGAAATGTATCGTTTAATGGCTAAGGGTAATTCTATGACACGTTCTGAAAAACGGCGGCTTGAGCAGATTTATGAGGAAAATCGAGTATATATGGCTCGAACTGCTACATATTCTGATTATAAGTCTTATGACTTTAAAGGTAGTTCAGTAAAATCAACATCTAAAAAGAAAAAGTCTGGTTTTACTCCTGTGATCATCTTCACTATTGTAGTTATTGCTTTTATCTTATTCCTTTCATACTATCCAGATCTTGCTAATTTTGATATCTGGAAGTTCTTCGAACATTAAAGACCTATTATCAGGTCTTTTTTGTTATCCAACCTTGGATTGAGATGATTTTTCTTTCTGTTCCTGAATATCTAAAATCTTCTTGATAACTACTTGCTCTGCTGGATCAGCTTTGCGATATGCAACAATAATATTTTTTTCTTCATCTGTCAAATTTTCATTAACATTTTTTCCTGTTAATAAGTACTCTACAGTAGTCCCAAGTAATTGGGATATATTGTATAAAATACTAGCATTAGGTATTTGATTTTTTTATAGTTACCTACCGCATTTTTGGACAAACTAAGTGCTTCTGTTAATTTACTATTGGTATATCCAGCAATTTTCATGCATTCTGTTAATCTATTCCCAAAATTCTTTTCATCTATCATAAAATTCTCCTTTCCCAAAAATATGGGATATTTTTATTGACAATCCCATTTATTTGGGATATAATCAAACCTGTAAAAAGTGATACCTTTACAACTTATTTAATATTAAATTTTACCATTACAAGCTGTTTTCTACAACATGTTTTGTTCTAAATTACCAGTAATGTAATTATGTCCAAACAGTGCAAGACTATAAATATTCAGGAGGTGCTTCAATGTTATTGGGATGGTTAGTATATCAGGAAAGAAAAGACCTGCCGCAGGACTTAGCCTGTCAGTTAAAGGCAGCCTTTACATCAGAGATCGATGCAAGGCATTACGCTTCACTGATGAGAAATGTAAGTGTGATGGCTGGTTATAAAGATACCTATGTAGTAAAGAAATTAGACATTGATGTAAGTCGTGTATGAGGTGCTCTTATGGCTAAGAAAAATAACCTCAAATCCATCCGCCTGTCTGATCAGGTGATGGACTATGTGATTAACTTTGAAGGGGACGGCTTCAACCAGAAGTTCGAGAACCTTGTTCTGTTCTGTATGGAACAGGAAGAAACCAAGAAACAAAAGATCGCCTTTTTAGACCAGCAGATCGTTAAACAGTATAAGAAACTGGATGCTCTCCGGCAGCTTACGTCCGAGATCGGGGATGTCCGCAGGCTCTCACACATCTGGAACGGCAGGCAAACGACCTGTCTGAACTTATGGATGAACTGCTGGAAGATAAAGATGAGGATCAGGAACTCCCCTTCCCTTGATCTCTGTACAGTAAGTCAGTCAAGGGTGAGCGAAGCTCATTCATCTTGACCCTTGACGGACTGGACACAGCCAGTACAGAGAATCAGACAGGAAGGATGGGAAGCCTGCAGGGTGAGCATCCTTCTTGATTACCCTCATGTACTCCTGTCCTGAGTCCTTTCCCTTATCAGGGATATGTCACACCGGGACAGACAAATCCAGCTTTTTCAGCGGCCGCTGTCTTCATCATTCAGGAGACAAAAGTCAAGGTCTCCGCAGGAGCCCGAAGGGTTTAACCTTTACTTTTGGCTCTGTTGAACGGGCGGCAGCCTATCCCCGGCACGACAGGGAAATCTGGCTTTTTACTTTAATCTGCCGGGACTCTCCTGCATACCAGGGACAGACAATTATAGATTTTCCCTCCTTCCGTCTCTTTGTTATTCCGGCAGTATGTACGGACTGACCTTTAAAACGTCTTTTCCTTGGCTCGCATGAGTCAGGAAGGAAAAGGTGTTTTAATGGGAGGGACGGGACACTCTGGACAGGGAAATCCAGCTTTTACAGCGTCCATTATGTTTATCATTCAGGAGACAAAAGTCAAGGTCTCCGCAGGAGCCGGAGGGTTTAACCTTTACTTTTGGCTTTGTTGGATGTGCAATACCCTATCCCCGGTACGACAGGGAAATCCGGCTTTTTACTTCGATCTGCTGGGACTCTCCTGCATACCAGGGACAGATAATTATCTTGACCCTCCCCCTTTGTGCAGCATAACGCTGTGGAGGGTTTACATAAATCATCGAAACATTAACTATCTCTTTCCCCCGGACTTCCGGGGACGGTAACAGCCTCATTGTGGGATTACATATTAACCAATGTCTTTCCTGCTCTTATACAGGTCTGGCAGAATTTTAAAAGGAGGTTCATGACTATGAACAAAATGAAGATTTTAGTAACTTATGCAGGTGTCTGGAAAATGGATAACGGAAGCTCTGGTATGACACTGAACTATTTCATGTACGGTGAGAATGGTGAGCAGATGATCTCCCGGGTGGACGCTACAGGCGGACCTGTCGGACAGCAGAGGGCGAAATGTTCCCTTGACCCATCCATGAGACAGAAGATCACATTTGTACCCGGTATCTATGATGCAACAATGGGGATGAAGATCGGAAGTGACGGCAAACCTGTCCTGACTGTGGAAGATCTTGATTTCTGCAGCCGTGTACAGATCCTGCCGGAACAGCCTGAAAAGAAATAGGAAGGTGACTGAATGGCATGGCGGATATATTCACAGACGGTTCTGTTTTTGAAGAGGATCAGGGAACAGTTCCGGAACCTGTTGCACCAGCCCCGGCAGTACAGCCGGCTGCTACACCGGTACCAGTACCGGATCAGCAGGACACTGTGGCTGATCAAACTGACACTTCTGGCAGTTCCCCTGATACTGCAGGGCAGGAACCTGGTCAGGGAGTGGAAGAAGTTCCGAACGCTGGTACAGTAGACTATACTGCATTACTTGAACAGCTGATCCAACAGAATAAAAAGCAGCAGGAATTAATGGAGACTCTGGTCAAGGAAAATAAGAAGCTTGAACAGGATATAAAGAATATCCAGAATGCTATGCCTGCCATGATGTGTATGCTTGGGGTGATCATCGGGGTTCTCCTGTTACATATACTTGCTTCTTATATCCGGCCATAGATAGGATTTTTATTTATGTTGAATGAATTAGCGGGACTTGATGGATTTCTTGATTATTTTTTGCCGATATGCTGCCTTATTATTGGCTGGTGCAATTTTTTAATCAATAAAAAAATTCATCAGAAATAGAGAAATTTGTAAATTTTTCTGTAGCAGTATTTTTTTCATTTATGTTTATTTTTTGGCTTTTATTTAAGATTATAGCTTTGGTGAAATAAAAATATGGAAAATGAAGAATTATTAACAACTCCGGAAGCAGAGACAGAGGACACTGTTGAGATAACAGACGGTGAACCAAAAGTCTCGGAAACTCCCCAGCAGACAGAAAGCTTAACGCTTGCTGTTGAGGATTACAACATGATAGCGGTGAAATCAATCCCGATCGGAGCCCTGAGCGGCGCCATCTTCATGATAATAGGGTTTGCGTATCTTGGGATTGTTCACATATTTAAAAAAGTTTAAGGAAAGGTGGTTTTTTACTATGAAATTCATGAATCTGAAAAAGAAACTTGCCCCTGTATTAATGGGCGGAGCTCTTGCAGTTGCTACTGCTGTTCCTGTATTTGCATCTGACGCTGGTACTAGCACAGGTCTTTCTTCTGTTGAGACAGCACTGACAACATCCTTTACCAGCATTGGAAGTTCTATGACAAGCATTGTCGGAAAGATCCTTCCGGTCGCACTTCCAATCATGGGAGCTCTTCTCCTTGTTGGATTTGGTATCAAAGCATTTAAGAAAGTTGCAAACAAAGCCTGACGGTTTTCAGAACGGATTACTTACTTGGTGTAAGGTGAGGGAGGGAGACACCTTCCTCACCTTTTTTATGCAAATGTATCTCAAAAATAACGCAGCATGAGCCGGATCCGGATTCCTGCAGCAAAGAAACGAGATACAGGAAAGGGGGAAACTTGAAAAGGATAAAGAAAAAACTTGTTGCTGTGATACTGGCTATAACTATTCTGGGTACCGGACTGATCGGATCATATACGACAGTACCAGCTGCGGAATTTTCTGCCGGAGCTATTGCCGCAGGTGAAACGTTGGAATGGATCACTGCAGCACTTGCAGGTGCTGGAATATCGATCAGTGTGAAAGAATTGTTGAAACCTAGACAGGCTGAGATTGAGAAAGATATAGGTAAACATATTGACTGGGATAATTATGATTGGGGTGATGCTCTTGATAGTCCAGCAGCTCAGGATCAGATTGATGAACTGGATAAGACTATTAACAAGCTTTATGGTAATGCTTCCGCAAAATGGAAAGAAATGTATGAGAAAAGCTTATCTCCTACCCCAACACCGGAAAGCTCCCCAGATCAACCTCAGCCTTCCCCTCCTGTGACTGTAGCTCCCGTAGACCCCGACACTGTCATGCCTCCGGATTGGGAAACTTTAAGGAAAATGTCTATGAAAAATGGGTATTTGCTTTTGGGAACTGCGACATATTGGTGTTTGAAAGAAGCAATTAAAGGTTGGTGGGATGATATCATGCAATCTGAACCTGATACAACTTATAAAGAAAATCCTTTTTCATATGATGATTTAATTGGTTATTTGGAGTTTAGGAAGTTTAAGGGTGATCTTTCTGAAATTCGAAAACATTGGATATATTATACTGGACCATTATCAGATGTTAATTTTTCTTTAAAAATTTCTGATCGTGAATTTTTATTAGATGATGGCTTGGGTCTAAGTTTTAAGTATTTTAATGCTTATGTTTTTTCTGATGAATCTTGGTATCATCCTACGGCAAGTTGTGTAACTGAAAATCCTTATCTTAATCTTTATGTTAGTTCTGATTGGAATATTGGTTATCGTTTTTATCATTTATATGTTCCATATACTCTTAATGGTGTAACTCATGATGCAGAAATTAAACCAATGAGTAAATCTGGTATTTGGGTTAATCCTGATTTGAAAAATGATCATGATAAAAATAAGTCTCCTTCTATTCCAGCAACAGCTCCTGCGCCTGCAATTAAGATTCCTTCTTTGGATGATCTTAAGGATTTGCAGAATCGTGGAAATAATGCGAATGATGATGAGCGTCCTTCTATTATTTTGGACTGGTTAAAAAATCATTATACGAATCCATCAACGGATCCTAATCCCAAACCAGACCCTGACCCTAATCCAAATCCTGATCCTAAACCCGATCCTGACCCTAATCCTAATCCAGACCCTGATCCTAATCCAGACCCTGATCCTAATCCAGACCCTGATCCTAATCCGAAGCCAACAACAGCTCCAAATCCAGATGATACAAATACTGATGTAAATCCAGATGATTATAAAGCAGATCTCCGGCTTGTTTTCCCATTCTGTATTCCCTTTGATCTGGTTCATCTGATTCAGGCATTTGAAGCAGAGCCGGAAGCTCCGGTGTTTGAGTTTCCTTTTGACCTGGAATTAGAAAATCCCTGGACTGGTAAGAAGATCCTTGATTATCATCATGTGTTCAAGCTTGATATGTCAGACTATGAACCTGTGATTAAGATCTTCCGGATCTTCGAGATCATATTTTTTATAATCGGATTGCTGATGATAACCCGACAACAGATGATTAAGGGGTGATGATTTTATGATTAAGTTTATGAAAGAGATCCTGGACAAGCTGCTGTCCGTGATCCTGTCCCTGCTCCCGCTCTCTCCCTTTGCGGATGCCATTGATAACCTGTCCCAGCTTCCCTATCTTGGTTATCTGAACTATTTTGTCCCGGTGGGGACTTGCCTCAAGATCGGGACAGCCTGGCTTGCTGCTATCGCACTCTTCTATCTTTACAGTGTGTTAGCCCGTTGGATTAAATTGATTGAATAGAGGTAAGTATGCAAATGAAAACAAGATGTCCAAGTTATTGCGGCATAACCTGCGTTGACGGCAGTTGTCCTAATGCACTTGCTGATGAATATCCGGAGTATGGTTATGAACATTGTACCTGTGAAGAGTGCGGATATTACAAAGGCTGCAGTGATTGCTGTTTCGCAGATAATCCAGAATATTGTGCTGAATCCGAAAAGGAAAAATATAAAGGGGTGATCTGATGATTTTCTTATACTCCGGGACTCCCGGATCAGGGAAGAGCCTGCACGTAGCAGAACGGTTGTATCATCTGCTCCGTGCTGGTCGCCCGACTGTGTGCAACTTCCCCATTAACTTAAACCGTATTCCTAAGAAAAAGCGTGAGCTGTTCTGTTACAAGAGTAATCTTGAAATTACCCCGGAGTTTCTGATCGAGTTTTCCCAGAAACATTTCCAGGGCAAAAAAGTAAAAGAGGGTTCCCTGCTCCTGGTCATTGATGAGTGTCAGCTGATGTTTAATGCCAGGGATTGGAGCAAGTCCGGACGTGATAAGTGGCTGTCATTTTTTACGCTGCACAGACATTATGGTTATGATATTATCCTGGTCGCCCAATTCGACCGGATGATCGACCGCCAGATCCGGAGCCTGATCGAGTATGAATACATTCACAGGAAGGTAAGTAACTTTGGTCTGCGTGGAATGCTCCTCTGTGCAGTCATGCTGTCCCCGAAGCTTTTTGTCAGTGTAAAAGTCTGGTACCCGATGAAGGAGAAGGTAAGCAGCGAATTTTTCAAGTGCAAGCGGAAATATTACTCGCTATATGATACTTACCTGATGCTGGATGCCCCGGATTAGAAAGGATGTTGCTATATGAGAGGTAGATCTATTTATTTTACGGCTGATGAAATAGTAGCTATGGAGAAATTTTTTAATGATTTTGATATTTATTTTCTGCAGAAAAGCATAAGGAAATGTATGAATATCTTTTACATAATAGAATGTGGCTGATCTTGCGTAAATTTGATGTATGTAATGGTTCGTCTGGGAAAGGAATTTATTTTTCTTATAGTGAGATTGATTTTATGTCCCGTTTTTTTATCAGTCTTGATTATTTTTTTCCAGAAGCTGATGATAAGCCTTTAAAAGAAAAATTTATTGCTTTAGCTGGTTCTGCTTTTAACAAGTTTCTCCTGTGTCTTGATAAATATTATGGTTCAGAACATCTTTTTCCTTTAGGTTGATTCGGGAATACTTTCAGGAAACTGGATACCCCGGAGTGATGTATCTCATCTCTTCCGGATCTGCCAGGCTTGCTGCAGAAATTTTGAGATACATTTCAGGAAATGTCTGGCAGTCCCTGAGCTGGTGGCTGTCCAGAAACTCCGTCAGCCCTGCTGTGTGGGAAGACGGGGGTTGGGGGGACCCGTCTGACGCGCGGCAGCGCTGCCGGAGTTCCGTTACTGCCCCCTGCCACGGGCCTGTAATACGTGGTCTGAAAATACATACAAAATTCATGCAAAACCCTTGTAAATACTGGCGAAAATGGCAATTTTAAAATTTCGGGAAACTACCTTTTCCCGAAAAACTTTAGCAAAGTAAAGTGAGGTGTAAAATTGATACAAAAACGAGAAATTCAACATACAAAAATATACCAGGAATTTGACGATGAAAACCAAAAATACTGGTTTGATTTCAAACAAAAGAAATTCCTGCATAACATTGATACCTTTTATTATTCTGTGAAATTAGTGGAGGACTTTACAAATGACTCATCTGATGATTCCGTTCTCAAGTTTCGTAAATTCTTTGAGCAGAAGAAATCAATCCTTGACTCCAGGTATGGACAACTTGTACAGATCTTCTTTCCTGGGTTTGACCGTAGCCTTAATCTGTGCGCTGGCTCTTACGCTGGTTTTTTCAGTATTCGTCTGGAATGCCCGGAATGGTTTGATATTTTCATTGCTCCTTGTGTTCCTCATGGTTCTGATGGTGGTTTCTCAGTTACGTCTGAGATCGTTGTACAGCTCAGATCTTATATGCTGTGGATGTACGGAGTTCATGAAGCCTTTGAACGCTCTTATGAATATGTGAAACAGATCTGTGATTACTTCGGTTTACATATCGCATACTGTCAGGAAAACAGGATTGACTACTGTTGGCACAGCAACTACTTAAGTAATCCAGAAAAGTTCTTTTCACCGGAGAGCTTCTACAAGATGAGGGTGGACAGGTTCAAGGATGCCCTGATACATACTGCCAAAGTCGGATCAGAAGGATATGAGATTGATTATGTATCAATGGGAAAACGTTCTGACAAGGTATTTATCCGTATCTATCTGAAAAGTAAAGAGGTCATTGAAAAGAATTATAAACCATGGTTCTTCAAGGTATGGCTGTTCAATGGTCTGATCAACCGCTATGACCTGTATTGTTATGAAGAATGTTATAAAAAACATTCCTGGCAATATCTGGATACTGCCAGACTGAAATATTACAGTGAATATGGCTCTGATCCGGAACTCCGGGAACAGTGCAGGGATGTTGTGGAAGGTAAAGCTACCATGTCCCCGGATACGCTGCATAAACTTGCAGATACATTAACACCGAAGATCAACCTGATCATGAACGTGGAATACCAGACGATGAGAAAGCATACCAAGACTTATGAACTGGTACCGTTCCGGGATAACAGTGCAAGGGAAACGTCCAAAAGGATTTATGATTACCTGGATAACCGGAAGATCATAGCCGACTATCTGACCTTTTATGTGTTCCGCCTGGTCAAACCGGAAGGGGATTCCAATAAATCAAGACGTGACCTGTGTGCTTTCTGGACAGCTCTCCGGAGCTGCAAGATGATAGATGTGAATGTCAGACCAAAAGATGTGAAGCTGATCCGGCAGTACTGCAGGCAGCTCAACAGTGACATAATGAAAAAGCGTGTAATTAATGCTGCTGTAACTCTTGGTATCTATACCAGAGGAATTAACAATGATAACGTGGTGCAGGATTGTGTTGAAGCACTTTGCCAGCTGAATGATAATGATATTCATGATGCAAACCGCTACAAACAGAAAAAAGCCCGCCAATTCAATAGCAGTGAACTGGCGGACACTTATGTAAGTAGTGTTACTCATGAGTATCAGATAGTCAATATCAATACTGGTGAAGTATCTACGGACATAATACCATAAGCACCTTGAAATTACAATAAAATTTAGGAGGTCATTATGAGATTAGTTAAATATGAAAGCTATATTGTTACTGTAAAATCTGCTTCCTGTCTTCCAGCAGGAGATTATCTGTTATATTTCCAGAATGTGTTTGTTTTTGAAGAAACCTGCAGTTGTGGTCTGGCTATTCTTAATTTTTCTGAAAGCTTGATGATTCAAGTGTATTCTTCAATTTTTATGCTGATGATGAGATAGCAATCCGTAAATATGAGTAGTGTATCTCAAAAGTCATGTTGCAGCGTTCTGATCAGAGTTGCACGTGCGAAAAAGTGAGATACAAAGGAGGTACTTATGAGTATATCATTAGATCAGGCTTATCAGATCTTCATGGCTGATCGGGAAACTTCCTGTGCTGATAAGACTTTAATTTACTATCGGGAGAACTTAACAGGCTTTTTTACATATGTGTCAGAATGTTTTAACAGGCCTGTTTCTGAGATCAGCTGTGATGAAGTTACAAGGGAACTCTTTCGGAATTATATCTGTTACCTGCGGAAGCGTCCGAAGTTCCAGAACCATCCTTTCCTTGAACCATCCCAGGAACTGCTTTCTTCAACCAGCATCCGGACATATGCCAGGTCAATCAAGGTATTTGCCAATTTCTGTAAGGATAACGAATACTGTGATGACTTTACTTACAAGGTGAAGCTTCCCAAAGATGACTCCGGCGAGATCATACCGCTTTATCAGTCAGAAGTTCAGCAGATCGACAAGCTGTTTAACTTGAAAACTGAATTCGGATTGAGAAACTGGTGTATTGTTCACCTGATGCTGGATGCCGGATTGCGATCATCCGAAGTAATCAACTTGCGGTTCTGTGATCTTATGTTTGATAAAAACATCATCCAGGTATATAAATCTAAGGGATCCAAAACAAGACTTGTAATCCTCTGCCCCCGGCTGAAAGTAAACCTGATGAAGTATTGTGTGATCCATCGCAAGTATACAGCCCTTTCCCCTATGTCTTATGTATTCTTACAAATGAGACAACAGGAAGCGATCAACTCCAATGTGATCAAGCAGCTCTTTGCCCGGATAAAAAAGAAGTCCGGCATAGATCGGCTTCATCCTCATCTTTGTCGGCATACATTTGCAACGTCATATATTAAAGGCGGCGGTAACATCGAGATGCTCCGCCTGCTTCTTGGACATACGGATTATAAGGTAACCAGGGTTTATCTGCATCTTGCACAGCAGTCTTCTCTCTTACATGAAGATATTTACCAGCTTGACCCTGTGTTCTTTAAGCGGTATCAGTAGCATAAAATACTTACGCCCCTGTGGAACTTTCTCCATAGGGGCGTAAATACTTCATTTCTATCTATTTCCCAGACACCTTTATTTTTCACTTTCCCGTAAAATATAAAAAACACCGTCCCCGCGGCAATCGCTTTGTCCGCAAAAACAGTGTTCTTAGTGCGCCTTCAGGGGTTCGAACCTGGACACCCTGATTAAGAGGAATCAGCGTTGTTATTTTGGTATTGTTAAATCTATTATTATCTCCCCTATTTCACCAATCTTTTGTTTTATTGCCTGAAAAGCTGCCAATAATGTTTCCGGATCATTAATGATCAATATGTAAATAATTTCAATTGCAAGTGCCAGCAGAACCCCGATCAGGATACATTTGACAGCACTCGGTTCGCGGTGTCGTCTTTTTCGTAATTCATGTTCTACCATCTTTTCATGGTTGTCTTTCCATTTGTTGTAGTTATAAATTTGTTCCGCTTCCCTCTGGGCATTTTCAATTTTTGCTCTTTGTACGGTTTCATCCAGGAAGTGCTTTGAATTTTTGTTATTCATAGTGATTTTTTATCCAATCTGTGAATCTGATAATTTTGTTTCCTGTGGCATATAAGGTTGAAGACTTAACTTTACGATCTCTTGTGTTCTTGCATCAGCTTTCTTATAAGCTTGAATTACTTCACTTTCTTCTTTTGTTAAATTTTCATCTGCATCTTTTCCAAACAATATATAGTCTGCTGAAACTGCGAATATTTCGCAAATAGTTTTAATCTGGTCTATCGTTGGCTTTGACTTATTATTCTTCCAATCTGTTAACGGACTTTTCTTTAATCCCAGTTTTTCGCCTATTTCCTTACCTGTTATGTGATTTTCTTTACATAAAAAATTGATTCGTTCGTAGGTGGACATTTTCCCTCCTTACACTTTTGCGATATTTTCGCATTTAGTTCTTGACATTGCGATATTTTCGCATTATAATCAAAACTGTAAAAAGTGATACCTTTATTACTTTGTTAATATTCAATTTTACCATTACAAGCTGTATTTTTCAACGAGTTTTGTTCTAAATTACCAGTAATGTAATTATGTCCAAACAGTGTAAGACTATAAATATTCAGGAGGTGCTTCAATGTTATTGGGATGGTTAGTATATCAGGAAAGAAAAGACCTGCCACAGGACTTAGCCCGTCAGTTAAAGGCAGCCTTTACATCAGAGATCGATGCAAGGCAGTACGCTTCACTGATGAGAAATGTAAGTGTGATGGCTGGTTATAAAGATACCTATGTAGTAAAGAAATCAGACATTGATGTAAGTCGTGTATGAGGTGCTTATTATGGCTAAGAAAAATAATCTTAAATCTATCCGCCTGTCTGATCAGGTGATGAATTATGTGATCAACTTTGAAGGGGACGGCTTCAACCAGAAGTTCGAGAACCTTGTCCTGTTCTGTATGGAACAGGAAGAAACCAAAAAACAAAAGATCGCCTTTTTAGACCAGCAGATTGTTAAACGGTATAAAAAATTGGATGTTCTCGGTCAGCTTATGTCCGAGATCAGGGATGTCCGCAAGGCTCTCACGAATCTGGAACTGCAGGCAGAAGATCTGTCTGCACTTATGTATGAACTGCTGGAAGATGAAGACGTGTATTAGGAACTTCCCTTTCCCTGATCTCTGTACAGTAAGTCAGTCAAGGGTGAGCGGAGCTCATTCATCTTGACCCTTGACGGACTGGATACAGCCAGTACAGAGAATCAGATAGGAAGGATGGGAAGCCTGCAGGGTGAGCATCCTTCTTGATTACCCTCATGTACTCCTGTCCTGAATCCTTTCCCTTATCAGGGATATGTCACATCGGGACAGACAAATCCAGCTTTTTCAGCGGCCGCTGTCTTCATCATTCAGGAGACAAAAGTCAAGGTCTCCGCAGGAGCCCGAATTTAACCTTTACTTTTGGCTCTGTTGAACGGGCGGCAGCTATCCCCGGCACGACAGGGAAATCTGGCTTTTTACTTTAATCTGCCGGGACTCTCCTGCATACCAGGGACAG